>Ga0272445_1002827_pt1 | contig 11392 bp, 12 predicted proteins | sample YNPCB0031_FD_194404 | JGI IMG/M metagenome (GOLD analysis project Ga0272445, IMG submission 194404) | Hot spring sediment microbial communities from Yellowstone National Park, WY, United States - YNP-CB-003-1 | ecosystem: Environmental > Aquatic > Thermal springs > Hot (42-90C) > Sediment... | reverse complement strand
GCCTTCACGCTGAGCAGCACCAGCGAGGACTTCAGCGAGGGGGTCAAGGCCTTCCTTGAGAAGCGCAAGCCTGCCTGGAAGGGTAGGTAGCGACCGTTCATCGCTAGATGCTCATCGCCGATAGCCCGCCTACAACCACGCTGGGCCTTAGAGGCTCGGCCCAGTAGGGGCTCTTAGGCCTACGCCTAGAAGCGTGCAAGTGGCTGCCGCTCGACCTAAGTTTAACCATGAGCGATATAGTTTCTTCAGCGCTCCACCTCGCGGCTCTCAGCCCAAGCTCCTCCTTATCTTAGCTGCCTCTAGGAGGTAGCTTCGCGCTGCCTCCTCCTCGCCGTCCATGAGGGCGAGCAGGAAGCTGTTCACGGCGTTTTCATGCCTACGCTCAGCTGAGCTCTTAGGCCCCAGCTTCACCCCTACCTGCTCCTCAACCACCTTGAGGTCCTCCTCAACCAGCCTCAAGGCACTAGAGAACTCCTTGAAGCCTCTCGCCTCCTTCAAGGCCTCTAGGTTGCGGAGGGAGACGTAGCGTGCAGCCTCCTCTAAATCCAAGCGTAGGTTGACGTAGCATCCCTCCAGCGCCCTCCACTCCCCCTCGCTTAGCTCCCTCAGCTCCCTCAAGCCGAGGAGCTCAGGCGGTATGCCCAAGCTGTACATGGAGCACGCGAAGGGTATGGCCCTGGGGAGGACCGTCCCTCTAACCCCACGGCTGTAGCCGAAGAGCCCTATGTGGAGCTTCCTAGCCCTCCTCGGCGGCACGTAGGCAGCCACTCGATTCACTAGGCCGGCTAGGCCTTCAACCACCTCCTCATAGCCCCCCCTAAGCTTCCATAAAGCCCTAATCAGCTCCTCCTCGCAGCTCAGCTCGACTGCCTCTCCGCTTGGGAGCCTACGCTTAAGCTGCTCGATGGCTCCTCGAGCCTCCTCCATCGGGTGGTCGTACTTCAGCGAGGACTGGATGGTCACCGTGTAGACCCCTCTATACTCCTCGAGGAACTCCTTCAACCTATGCGGCGCGAGCCCCCCTCTGAAGGGGAGGGACCCTACACCTATGATGGGGTAGGGCTCAAGCCCCCTCTCGCGGAGCTTCTCCAGCTTAGCGAGGGCCATCTTAGCTAGGATCACGGCGCAGGGGAGGCCGTAGTTGAGGGCTGGGTCGGAGCGGGCGATGAAGACCCTCACCGCCCTCCTACCTACATGACTTGCGTAGGGCTCAACTATCGAGTCGACGTTCATCAAGCTGGCTGCGTCCTCAACCAGCGGTATGACGTTGACCTCGCTCGGCCTAAACCAGCCCACCCACTCAGCTAGGGCTGGCTTGGAGGCGGCGTGGGAGGCTAGGGAGCGATAGTACTCGTAGGCCCCCACGGCCTCCTCCGCGCTCTTAGTGAAGGGCAGTATGACCTCGAAGATGGGCGTGACCTGCCTGCCGTAGAAGGCGGTGGCTACATCGCAGCCAACAGCTACGTTGAGCAGGGTCTCAGCTACAACCTTACGCTCAGCCCCCTCAACCCTAGGGTTGGGTATCCGGTAGGTTAGGTAGACGTCCTCGCCTAGGACCCTCTCCTTGAAGAACTCCCCGTAGCTGGCCAGCAGCTTCCTTACGACGCGGGTATCTACATCCTTCCCCTCGGAGTCCCACATGACCTCCTCGCAGCCAAGCTGGCTGTAGGCGTAGAACGCCTCCCTAACCTCATCCTCGCCCTCCACGACGTCGCGGCTGCACCAAGCTGGCGGATGGGCGTTGTCTGGATGCTGAGTGGACATAGCTCTCGGAACCCTATCGCTCCTCCACTCCATCAACCCCGCCGCCCCTCCTTAGACGCAGCTAAGCTTGAGCTCAGCGTCTCAGGCCCTGTCCACAAGGCGTCCGCGTAGTCCACGTGGCTCCCCTCCCTGAGACAGCGTAGGCCTCGCTGAGCACCTAGCCTCCACGAGCCTCCTCCACATGGCTCACTCACCCGCCCCATATTACGCCTGGGTGAGACAAACCCCCCTCGATGCGCGTTGAGAACAATGGCGGCGCCTCAGAGGCTTAGCTCCCCCCTCAACCTCATCTAGGAACCCCCACTTCGCCCTCACCCTCTCAACCCAAGATGGATCCAGCTCAGCTAGGTAGACGCCTGGCTCCACGTCTGCGCTCAGCATCAACGTGCCCTCGGGGGAGGCTGCGAAGCTGCCACCCATGACCGGCCTTCCATCAGGGTAGGAGGTGTAGGTGTTTATGGCTGAAGCCACGAAGACCGTGTTCTCAGCCGCCCTACAGACGCCTACGCTGCGCCAGAGCCCCACGCGGTCCATGGATATGCTGGCTGGGTTTACGATCACTGAGGCCCCTCTAAGCGCTAGGCCTCTAGCCTCCTCAGGGTACATGAGGTCGATGCACACCAGCACCCCAACCTTAACTCCTCCAGCCTCGAAGAGCGCAGGCCCCCTTTCAGGCTTAAGCCATGTATGCTCTCCAACCGCCCTAGATGGATGCTTCTTCCCGTAGAGGGCCTCAACCCCGCTCGACGAAACCACGGCCCCCATGCTGACCGCGGCCCCTCCCCGCTTAACGTAGAAGGCTCCAGCTACGAGCACCTCCCCACCTCGAAGCCCCTCAGCCAGCTGAGCTAGTATGCGCTTAAGCCTCTGTAGGCTCAACACCTTAAGTGAGGCCCAGTTCTCAGGTAGGACCTTGACGTCCGCCCTAGCCTCAGCGACCATGTCCGCCATGAGCTCCACGTTTCCCTCAAGCTCAGGCCCCCTCGGGAACTGGATGAGCGCAAGCTTCAACGAGCTCAAGGCTTAGCTACCTGCTTCACTACCTCCTCCACGGTGGCTATGAAGGCCTCCACTTCATCAGCCGTGTTGTAGATGTAGGTGGAGGCCCTAACCGTGCCCTCCTCGAGGCCTAGGAAACCCCTCACAAGAGGCTGAGCGCAGTGCATGCCGGACCTAACAGCTATGCTGCGGGCGGCGTCAAGCATCAAGGCCACGTCGTGGGGGCTTAAGCCCCTCACGTTGAAGGAGGTCACGCTGAGCTTATGCTTGGGCTCCGGCCCGTAGACCTCGACGCCCTCAAGGCTCGAGAGGCCCTCATAGATCCTTTCAGCCAGCGCTGCGTCGTGGCTCGCCACGGAGTCCATGCCTAAGCCCTCAAGGTACTCAACAGCCCTCTTAAGCCCAACGGCCTCAGCTGCGCAGGGCGTTCCAGCCTCTAGGCCCGCAGGCCCCTTCACGAGGGTGTAGCCTTCAAGCTCCACGCGGTCCACCGTGCCCCCACCCACGTATAGTGGGTCGAGCTCAGCCCAAGCCTCCTGCTTGATGAAGAGGCCTCCAGACCCCATGGGGCCGCACATCTTATGCCCGGAGAAGGCTAGGAAGTCGCAGCCCAGCCTACGCACGTCGACCCTTAAGTGCGGCACGGACTGAGCGGCATCCACTAGGAGCAGGGCTCCATGCTCATGAGCCACCTCAGCCACCTCCTCCACGGGCACTAGGCTGCCCAGGACGTTGGAGGCATGAGTCACAGCCACGAGCCTCGTCGAGTCGTCCACGAGCCTCTCGAGCTCAGCCATGTCTAGGAGGCCATCCTTCGTCAGCCCCGCCACCCTAACCTCAACCCCGTAGCGCTGAGCGCAGCGGAGCCAAGGAAGGTAGTTGGAGTGATGCTCGAGCAGCGTGGTGACCACGACGTCGCCCCTCCTCCACCTAAGCGAGTGGGCCACGTGGTTGATGGCCTCCGTCGTGTTCTTAACGAAGACCAGCTCCTCAGGCCTAGCCCCTATGAAGCCCGCCACCCTCCGCCTAGCCTCCTCGTAGGCCCCCGTGGCCTCCTCAGCCAGCCTGTAGACGCTGCGCCCCACGTTCGCCCTAACCTCCGTCAGGAACCTAGCTACCTCGTCGACCACCTGCCTGGGCGTCAAGCTGGTGGCAGCGCTATCGAGGTAGATGAGGCCCCTTCGGAGGATGGGGAAGTCCTCCCTAACCCTACCTACGTCCAGCAAGCCCAGTTCAGCCTCGGCCTGAGGCCTTTAAGCAGGAGGGGGTTGAAGCCTTCATCAGCCTGAAACCCAGCTCTCCCCCCTCTCCGTGACCTCCTTCTTCCATAAGGCCACTTCATGCTTAACGGCCTCCAGGGCCTCCTCAGCCGCCTTGAAGGCCTCGCGCCTATGTTTGGCCGCCACAGCTATCAGGACGGTGTCCTCCCCAGGCTTCACGTCGCCGACCACATGATATATCAGCACCTCCTCCACGCCCGGGTTGCCATCCATCACCCTACGCCTCACCTCTGCTAGGGCCTTTAGGGCGGCCTCCTCGTAGGCCTCGTAGGCCAGCTTAAGCACCTTTGAGCCGTCGCGGCCCGTGGACCTAACCACGCCGTTGAAGGCCACTATGGCCCCGCAGCTCCCATGTTCAGCCAGGGGCCTAAGGGCCTCGACTAGGTCTTGAAGCTTAGCTTCACCCCTCTTAAACAGCTTCACCTTCTCCACGCCCACCTACTCCCCTAAGACCTCGACCACCACCCTCCGGCTCCTAGGCCCATCGAGCTCGACGAGGAATAGGTTCTGCCACGTCCCCCTCAGCAGCTTGCCGCCCCTAACTGGGAAGGCCCTGGAGGAGCCTATGAAGGCGGAGGCTAAGTGGGCGTTAGCGTTGTCGTCGACGAGGTCGTGAGCCCAGCCAGCCCCCCTCGGGTAGTCCCTCTGGAGCTTAGCGAGCAGGTCCTTCATCAACCCCTCCTCACGCTCGTTGGCTATGATGGCGGCGGTGGCGTGGGGGGCATGGATCAAGCAGACCCCATTGACCACCCCGCTCTCAGCCACCGCCTGCTCCACCTCCCGCGTCACGTCGACGAGCTCAGCCCGGCTGGACGTGGACACCTTCAGCTCCTTGAAGTAAACCTTCAAGCACGAGCGCCTCAGCGAGGAGCTTGCCTAGGCCTATTTAAGCCGTTTGTCCCTAGATACTCATCTTTAATAATTCATGTTTATTCGTTGCACCTAGGGACTTCCACCTAGCCCACAGGGCTCTAGCGACCACTATGGGGTCATGGGTGGCTGTCGAGCCCAACGGCACGGGGCTCCCATCTACCTTCAACCCGCCTAGGCTTGGAGCAACGCCCCCATCGCCCAGGCGAGCTCTGAGAAGCAGGTTGTAACATGCAACAACATCTCTATGCCATGGCTCTCCACACTTAGAGCACTTGCCAATCCTGCTACCATTACTGTAGATAATTATAGTGTTGTGAACTGGACACATCCTAGATGTATTCTTTGGGTTTACATAGATTACTGGAACTCCATGTTCTTCAGCCTTCTCCTCAATAGCTTTCTGAATGCCTTTAAAAGATGCCTGGTATATTCTGTGCCTGAGTTGCTCATCATTAATGTGATTAATCATTTCTTTACTGGGATCCTTGCCGAGCCTTTCCAAGACAACGGCATACCGCCTCTCCTTGGCAACTCTAACAATTATGTTTGCCAGCTTCCACCTCAAGCTGCTCTTCCTCTTCCTCTCCTTCAGCTTCCTAAGGGCTCTCCTCTCAACCCTACAGTTAACGCCATAGAGCTTGTCGTACTTCTCCTGAACCCTCTTCCTACGGTAGTAGTAGCTCAATACCACGGCTCTGAAATTGGTCTCAAAGAGGTGTGCTTTACCATCGGCTAGCACAGCTACGTGGTTCTCGTTGACATCAACAGCTACAAAACCTCTAGGCCTATACACCTCAACGCTCTTCTTAAAGGTCAAGTAAACGACTAGTCGCCTACTCCTCTTATCAAGCTTCACCTTAGCTTCAGAAGCCAACCTCCAGCCGCTATTGACATACTTCCAGAACTGCTTATGAGGCTCCATCTCAACAGCGACCCATCCTCTATGAGTAGTTATCTCCATGCTTGTCAAGTTCTTTACTCTCCATAGATGGTCATCGAGCCATATAGAGACCTTCCTAACCTCTGGATAATCCTTCTTCACCAAACCGCTCTTCTTCAACCTCAAGAAGCTCTTAGCCCTAGTGGACGCGTCTTGGCATGCCGTGTATGCGTAGTGTGATGGTAGCTGTAGGTATAGGGACCTCAACTCCCTATACTTCAAAGCCTTCAACCTAGTGAAGCTGGTTAACTCGCTTCTCACAGCATAGAGAGCTAGTTGCTCAACCATATTCCTGTACATGCTCTCAAGCTCTACAAAGATCCTGAAAACCTTTCTAGGCAACTGTGCAGACTCGACAACAACTGTCCTGGTAACTTCAATCACTCTTCTCAACCTCTTCTAGCAACTTCTTAAATCCCTCAACAAGCCTCTTCTCCTTGTGGCTTCTCAGCCCGTAGAGCTTTCCCGCAAAGGAAGTCACGATCTCTATCAAGTCCTCTACAAGCTCCTGATAAGCATCTTTGGGCTCTCCACCGAAGACGACCTCGATTCTAACACCGTATTGGTTAAAGAAGTGCTCTAGATATTCAAAGCCAAACCTAGTCAACCTATCCCTATACGTTACCACAACTACGTCTACCTGCCTATTAACAACGTAGTCGAAGAGCTTTAGTAGGCCTCTTCTATCGGTCTTCAAGCCACTAGCTACATCACTCAGCGCATCTACGACTCTATAACCCTTAGAAGAGCAGTATTGTGTCAAGTACTGTGTTTGCCTCTCCAAATCACTTCTTTGGTCTGATGAGCTGACACGAGCATAGATAACAGCTCCAACCTCCTTGCTAATAGGTAGTCCCTCGGCAATCCTCCTAACCTCGCTCTCAGGAACCCTGAACACGCCGCCGGCAGTCCTAACGGCCCTGATCCTGCCCTCCCTAACCCACCTAGATAGAGTAGAGTGGCTGATGCCAAGCCTATGGCAGACCTCCTTAGGCCTCAACAACCTCTCCGAAGGCCCTGAAATAGCTGACACCGGCAATAACAAATAGAATCGAAGCTTATAAACCTAACTCCTAAACATCAACTAAGAAACAGCCCCTCCAGCGTAGGCTCCCTCCACCCTCAAGCGAGCCTCCTGCTCCATGAAGCTCGAGCGGGTGAGGCGCGATGAGGCGAGCAGGTTAAAAAGCCTTTAAGCGCTAGGCGCCCAGCATGTGGTCGAGCTTAACCTTGACGGGCTTCCTCCAGGCCTTCATCATGCTCTTCGTGGTGTTCGACGCCTTAGGAAACGTCCCCGCCTTCTACGCCTTCACCTCCCAGCTGGCCGCTGAGCGGAGGCGTAGAATCGCTAGGCACTCGGCGTTGGTGGCGGGCGCGATCCTCGCGGCCTTCGCGTTCCTCGGGAGGCTGCTCTTCGAGGCCATTAGGGTTTCAGTCGACGACTTCAAGGTGGCGGCCGGCGTCGTGCTCTTCATCCTGTCCGTCGAGCTGGTCCTAGGTAGGCTCGAGCCGGGGATGAGGAGGGTGGAGCCTGAGGACGCAGCCATAGTCCCCCTGGCCACCCCCCTGCTGGCTGGGCCGGGGAGCATATCCACGGTCATGTACCTGGTCGAGGCAGTAGGCCTAATCGAGGCGCTCACATCCATAGCCTTGAACGTGGCCCTCGCCTACCTCATCTTGGCATCTTCAGGGGACATCTTCAAGGTCCTAGGCCGCAATGGGTCTAGAGCCCTGACCAGGATAATAGGCTTGATAATAGCCGCCATGGCCATAGCTATAATCAGGGAGGGGCTTCGAGGCCTCTTGGGTATGTATGGACGCTAAAAACAAGGGGAAGAGGGGGCTCGCTTACTCCTCGATGGTTAAGGCCTGAGCCGAACACTGCGCTTCACAGGCGCGACAGAGCACGCAGGCGTCTGGGTTGACCACCACCACCTTATCGTCCCTCTTCTCGAAGACCCCAGCGGGGCACACCTCGACGCAGGTGCCGCAGTTGGTGCACTTCGCTTCGTCCTTAATCACCTTAGGCATACCCTTCCCTCCAAGGCAGCCCCCCTTAGCTACGCTGAGTATAAAAGCATGATGCTAGCCAAGTGGCCCCAGCCATCCTCCATGAGGCCCTCGGCAAGCCTTAGCTGCCGCTAGGCAACCCTGAAACTCTTTCCACCTGCTCCCTGCATCCACAGCTTGGGCACCTCCACGCCTCGAGGCTGCGTGGGTCGTCTAGCCACACGCAGCCGCACCTACGGCATCGAAGGTACTCTAGGGCCAGCCCTATGGCGCAGCCCATCCTAGCCCTATGAACCTAGCTGGCGGAGGTAAATACCTTTATATGCACGCGCATCCTTGCGCATGCATCATGGGCAAGGCTGGGGCTGGAGCTAAGGCTGGAGGGGTTGCTGGCGTGCTGACAGGCCTCGTCAGCGGCGCCTCCTCATACATCTACCTCCTCCTCTACAGGGAGGAGTTCCTCGCCTTCCTCAGGAGGCTCCTTGAATCCCTCCCGCCGCAGGCCGCCACCCTACTTACCCCTGAGTCGATGTATCAGACAGCGCTATACTCCTCAGTGATAGGTGCCTTGCTGGGCTCAATAGTCACGGGGCTGATCTTCGGCGCCCTAGCGGGTTGGAGGTGGGAGTCCCTTCCAGGGAGGGGGTTGGTGAAGGGGCTTGTGGCTGGCCTGATTGCCTTCGCGGCCATCACCATCCTATCCTTCGCCTCCTCAGCGCTCATGCCTATCAGCGCGCCCAGCGGCATGCTTGAGCCGGCTCGGCTCTGGAATGCATCTATTTCGCTGCTCACCTACCTGCTTTGGGGCGCCGTAACGGCGGCGCTCTACATGCGCTGGGCTCGCCTAGGGGCGAGCTGATTGGGGAGCCTCTACGTGCTTGAGGGCGTGACGAAGGTCTATGGGTCAGGCGGGGCTAAGGTTGAGGCACTTAGGGGTGTGGACTTGGAGGTGCGTAGGGGGGAGTACGTAGCCATCATGGGCCCCTCTGGGTCTGGGAAGTCAACGCTCCTCCACATCATGGGCCTCCTCGACAGGCCAACCTCAGGCAGAATATTCCTGGAGGGGCTGGACGTAAGCAGGCTGGACGACCTCGAGGCCTCTAAGCTTAGGTCTAAGTACATAGGCTTCGTCTTCCAGGCCTTCAACCTAATCCCATGGCTGACCGCCTTCGAGAACGTTATGGTGGCCGCCTCGATAGCTAAGCTGCCTAGGGAGGAGGCCGCTACGAGGGCTAGGAGGCTCCTTGAGCTTGTCGGCTTAAGCCGCCGCCTCCACCATAAGCCCAACCAGCTTAGCGGCGGCGAGCAGCAGAGGGTCGCTATCGCCCGCGCCCTAGTCAACCAGCCCAAGGTGCTCCTAGCCGATGAGCCCACCGGAACCCTAGACTCCTCCACGGGGCTTCAGGTGGTTAAGCTTCTTAGAGGCTTGACGGAGGAGGGTGTGACGGTGGTGACGGTCACCCACAACCCAGACGTGGCCTCCGTAGCCGACCGAGTGGTTAAGCTGAGGGATGGAAGGGTGGTTGAATGAAGCGTGGCTTAACCCTCGCCTCCATCCTAGCCCTCCTCCTACTGCTAGCCTACCTAGCTCCCACGACCGCGGCTAGCCCAGGAGACTTCAAGCTCCTCTACGCGGATTGGCGGAGCGTGGATGGAGGCCCCGCGGCCCCAGGCAGGCAGGTTGTGGTCGAGGCCTTCATAGTCTTCAGGCCTCCCGACAGGGACGACGTGGCCTACGACGTCATCGCCACCCTCATCCCACCTGAGCCCCTCACCCCTCCAGCCGCCCCCTCATCCCGCTACGACTGGGTGAGCGCCATGAAGCTCGGCGACGTGAGGGGCTTAAAGTTCACCCTCACCCTTCCGCCCAACGCCACCCCAGGCGAATACGCGTTCAAGCTGAAGCTGGAGTACCGCTACGTAGCCACCGAGGGCGTGATGGGCGAGTATAGGGAGCAGGGCTTCACCTTCACCCTCCCCCTACGCCCACACGTCGGGCTCCACGTTGAGCCGCTCGCCACCTCCCTAGTCAAGGGAGCCTCCCAGAGGCTTAAGCTGAAGCTAAGCTGCGTAGGCAGCTCGGGCCTACTCGTAACGTCGCTGGCGGCCTCCTCAGCTCAAGCCTCCATCAGGCAGCTCGAGCCTCAGCCTCCACTCCTCCTAGAGCCTGGGGGGAGCGTGGAGGCCTCGATGGACCTCTACGTGCCTAAAGCAGCCTCAAGCGTAAGCTTAACCTTGGAGGCCCGCTACCTAGCTGACGGCCTCGAGAGGGCTTCAGCCTTCACCTTCAGCCTCCCAGCCGTGGAGGCCTTGAAGCCGCTCCGCGTGGAGGCTGGAGGCTACGAGCTTAAGCCCGGCGCGTTGAACAGGGTGGTGCTTAAGCTATCCAACGCGGCTGAAGGAGACGTCGAGTCCGTGAGGCTCAAGCTTTCATGTAGGGGCCTGGCCGTCGTGGGCCCCGACGAGCTGCGGGTGGCCAAGGTGCCCAGCGGAGGCGTGGTGGAGGTGGAGGTATTAGTCAAGCTGGTCGGCGGGTCCCCTCAATACGCCATGGACATCCAGCTCTCCTACGCGGCTGAGGGCCTCATCTATGAGGATGAGGCCTCGCTCCTCTTCACTGAGAGTAGGGGCCCTAAGCTCTCCTTCACCGCCGTGGAGGTCTCTAGGAGCGGTGTCAACGTCTACGTGAGGGGGCAGGTCATAAACATAGGCAACGGCAAGGCCAACTACGTCAACGTCACCGCCTACTCGAGGGACCTAGCCCTCGAGAGGCCGACCACCTACGTGGGCTCCTTGGAGCCGGGGGAGGCTGCCAGCTTCCTCATTACCGGCCGAGCTGAGAGGGAGGGTGTCTACCACGTGGACTTGAAGGCGTCCTACGCGGATGAAGCTGGAGGATGGCTTACGGAGGTTGGGCGGGTCGACGTGATCGTTGAGAGGGCGGCGGCGGTGGAGGGTGGCGCTGGAGGCATCCCGCCCTCCTCGCTGATCATCCCCCTAGCCATGCTGTCGGCAGGCCTCCTCCTCTCAGGCCTCCTTATAGGTAGGTATGTAGGAAGGCGCCATGAAGCTTAGGGATCAAGCTAAGCTGGCCCTCCGCGCGTTGATGGAGAGGAAGCTTAGGAGCAGCTTAACGCTGCTAGGCATAGTTGTAGGCGTCATCCTGCTCGCAGCCGTCTTCGTGATCGCCGACTCCGTGTCGGCTACGGTGGAGGAGGCCTTGGTTAAGGGGGGAGCCAATCAAGTCTACGTCATCGCCAGCAAGCGCTACGTAACCCCCAGCGACCGCCTGACGCTTAGCTCCATTCCCCACGTGGCGGCCACGGTGGCTTACGCCAGCTACACGCCAGCTCGAGTAAGCTTCGGGGGCGTCGCCGTGGAGGACGCCTCGCTGATACTCGTGGAGCCCGATGGCCTTCAGCACCTCTACCCAGGCCTAAAGGCCTCCAAGGGGGTCGTGGAGCTGGGAGCCATGGAGTGCCTAGTGGGCCAGCGGCTGGCTGAAGAGCTTGGAGGAGCATTGAGC
>Ga0272445_1002826_pt1 | contig 11392 bp, 10 predicted proteins | sample YNPCB0031_FD_194404 | JGI IMG/M metagenome (GOLD analysis project Ga0272445, IMG submission 194404) | Hot spring sediment microbial communities from Yellowstone National Park, WY, United States - YNP-CB-003-1 | ecosystem: Environmental > Aquatic > Thermal springs > Hot (42-90C) > Sediment... | reverse complement strand
CAGGAACCGCTCGACGGCCTCGTGGAGCGAAGACATCGGCGTTCCTCCATGGGCGCAGGATGAGCGCCCATGGGATTTAGCCGGGCTCTGTTCCCATGCTCTCACGGGAGGGGAAAGGAGAGAGGGGGCCTGCGGGGCTCAGAGCTCGCGGGCCGTCCGGCGGGAGGCTGAAGATCGCCGCGCTTGACAAATATTCCGATTTCGGAATAATTTAATTCGGGAGGTTCCGAATGAGCCGTATGCCTCAACCGCCGATTCGGGCGCTGTTCGTGGTGAGGGATCCGCTGTTCGGGAAGCGCCCGGCGCTGTTCGCCGAGGACGCGGAGGGCCGTCTCCGGCCCGCGGCGCGCTTCCGCGGCGGGAAGACCCTTCCGCTTCGGAAGCGGGGGCCCGGCCGCGGGGGTCGGATCCGAGCGCCCCTCGGCCCCGAGCGGATACCGCGGATCGAGTGCGGCTTTGCGGAGCTGTTCCTAAACATCCTGGACGCGAAGGAGGCCGCGCGCCGGCTGGGCCTGAGCGAGCGGTTCGTGCGCGCCGCCGCCCGCCGGGGCCGCATCCCCGGCGCCTTTCGGGCCGCGGGCGGCGGCCGCGCCTGGCTGTTCCGGGAGGCCGGGCTGGCGTGGTATGCCCTTCATCGGAAGCGGGGTCGGCCTCCGCGCTCATCACGGAAGTCATGGGAGGGGGCATGAAGGGCCGGAACCCCACCTTCTTTGATCTGTTTGCGGGAGCGGGAGGCTTAGGTAAAGGCTTCACGGATGCCGGCTTTGTGCCGCTGCTGGCCGTGGAGATCCGGGAGCCTTCCCTAAGGACCTATGTGCGTAACGTTCGGCCGCGTCTGGCGCTGTGCGAGGACATCCGACGTCTCGACCCGGAAAAGATCGCCCGACGGATCGGTCGGCCGGACGTGCTGGTGGGCTGCCCGCCCTGTCAGCCCTTCTCCAAGCTGAGCCGGCGCCTCCGTCGGGAGGGCCGGGCCGATCCGCGGGAGGATCTGCCCCTGGTTTTCGCGGAGTGGGCGGCGCGGCTGCGGCCCCGGGTGGTATTCTTCGAGAACGTCCCGGGGATTCGGGAGCATCCGGTTTATGAGCGGATGCGGCGGCGGCTGAGCCGGACTCATCGAATCGTGTTTGAGGAGGTGGTGGATTTGGGGGCTTACGGAGCGGCGGTCCGCCGCCCGCGGCTGATCCTAATCGCCGTCTCCCGGGATCTGCCGGAGGACGCCGCCTTCGCGCCGCCGCCGCCGTCCGGCCATCGGACCGTTGGGGAAGTTCTCTCCCGCTACGCCGCCTTCCCGCCCGGCTCCCCGGAGGCCCCGCCCAATCATCTTTGCCTGCGCGTCACGCCCCTCACCCGGGAGCGCATCCGCCGGGTCCCGAGGGACGGGGGGGATCGCTTTGTCCTCCCGGAGGATCTGCTGGTTCCGTGCCACCGCGGCCCGGAAGGGCGGCGGACGTTCCGGGATGTGCTGAGCCGGCTGCGGGCGAGCGAGCCGGCGCCTTACCTCACCACCGGCTGGCACGATGTCTACCGCGGCCGCTACATCCATCCCTGGGAAGACCGTCCGCTCACCGCCCGGGAGGCGGCGGCCCTGATGTCCTTCCCCGACGACTTCGTTTTTGAGGGTCCCTTCTCCTCCTGGACGTATCAGATCGGGGAGGCCTTCCCTCTGGAGCCGGCGCGCCGCTTCGCCGAGGCCGTCCGGCGCTGCTTCTTCGGAAAGGGGCAGCGGGCCCGGAGGGGACAGATCCCGCAGCGCGGCCGCGGGGCGCAGATGTCGATGCAGAAGTCCAAAAGGCGCGCGAAAAAGCCGGCCGGATCCCGGCGGACCGGCGCCAGCCGGCAGGCCCGCTCCCACAGCGCCTGATGGGCCGGCGTGGGGTGGGAAGGGTGAGGAGCGGGCAGGCCGAAGAAGCGGGCGGTGAAGCGGATGAGGTTGGAGTCGACGGGGGGAACGGGCTTCCCGAAGGCAAAGCACAGGACGGCTGCGGCGATGTAGCGCCCCACATACGGAATGCGCCGCAGCTCCTCCGGGCTCTCCGGCACGCGCCAGCCCCGCTGCTCCAGATGCCGCAGGGCGGAGAGGATGCCTTCCGCCCGATGGCGCAGCCCCAGGCCGTTCAAAAGATCGCGCAGCCGTCCGGCGTCCCGCAGGTCCTCGGGCGGCAGCCGCATGATCTCCGTGTAAATGCGGGCCGCCTGCCGATGCTTGGTCCGAATCAGCATCATCTCCGCCAGCAGGATCCGCAGGGGATCCCGCCGGGCCTCCGGGCTGCGCCACGGCCGGTCCTCCCGGACCGGCAGCCGAGCGATGCGCCGCACGACCCACGCCAGCCGCTCCGCCGTCCGCCGCCTCATGCCTCCCCCTCCCACCGCCGCTTGACAGCCGCAAATCCTCGCGCTATCATGTTCTCGAGAAATTCTCGAGTTCTCGAGAAGGAGGACGGGAAATGCTGCCTGCCGCAAGCGGATCGAATTCGATCGGGCACATCGCCTCGCCGGTTGCGCAGCGGGAGTGCCCGGTGGTGGTGCGGGACGAGGTGCCGCTGACGCCGGGGGCCGTGCTGATGAGTCAACAGGGCTTTCTCCTGCGGGTTCTCGGTCCCGAGTATGCCTCGTCCGACCACGAGCCGGATCGTTTGGCGGAGAAGATGCGGATGGGCCTGCGGATCGAGCGGGCCGTTCCGCAGCGCTCCGGCGCCAGCTTCGCCTGGCGCTGCGAGATCCTGGGCCGCTCGGAGAACGGCCGCCTGCGGACGGACGGCGCGCCGGCCCCCGGGGAGCCGGTGAGCTGGGCGGATCCCGGCCGGCTGCCCGGGCTGGACGCGGGCCATGCGATCGGACGGCTGTGGCCGGGGGGCGGGACGGTGCGGCTGTCGGGCCCGGCCCTCTCCCTGCCGGCCGGAATCTTCGGGGATCCCGGCAGCGGAAAGACCTTCCTGGCTCAGACCATCGGGGAGCTGTATCTGAGGAGCGGCGTTCCCGTCTTCGCCTTCGACATGTCCCCGGATGAGGAGTACCTCGAGTGGGGCCGGCGGCTGCGGGAAGTGCAGCCGGAGATCCCCCTGACCGAGGTGGAGGTGGGCCCGCGGCGCCGGATCCCCATCCACCGGCTGCGCCCGGAGGAGCTGCTGGAGGCTGCCGGGATCCTGACCCGGGATCAGGAGGATCTGCTGGGAGCCGCCGTCGCCGAGCTGGCCCGGGAGGGCCGTCCCTGGACCCGCAGGGATCTGGAGCAGCGGATCAGGCGCATCGCCGAGGCTCAGAACCGGCAGACGGTGGCCGACAACCTGATCCGAAAGCTGAGCTACCGTCTGGAGCGGCTGCTGGACTTCCTCGGGGATGCGGAAAGCGTCCTCGATCCGTCCGTCGGAGGCCTTCACGTGTTTCGGCTGGCCCATCGGCCCTATCGGGAGCTGATCGCCGCCGTGATCTGCACGCTGATCGAGGAGATGGCCCTGGGCGGGCGCCTGCGGGGCGGCGTGGTCCTGATCGACGAGGCCCACCTGGTGGCTCCCGCCGACCGGGACATCCCGTCGCGCTATCGAATCCGCTACTTCGTGCGGCTGGCCCGGCATCTGAACATCGTCCCCTGGCTGATCTCCCAGAGCCCCCGCAGCGTGGACCGGCAGGTCTTCGACCTGCTGCGCTTCGTCTATATTTTCGCCCTGTCCGGCGAGAACCTGGCGGCCGTGCGGGACCGCATGGCCGGCCTCCATCCCCGCCTGGCGGAGCAGATCCCGAGCCTGCCCACGGGGGTCTGCCTGCTGACGGGTCCCCGGGACCTGCTGCCCTTCCCGATCTTCATGCGGGCCGAGGGCCGCCGCACCGAGCATCCCACGCCCACCCGCGACATCTTCCGGATCTTCGAAGGAGGGGAAGACCGTGGCGTCGAGGCGGCGGAACATCGCTCGTGAGGTCGTGCGGATCCTGAAGGAGCGCAGCGATCGGGGGGAGTGGACGGACGTCGCCGCCCTGACCGCCGAGCTGGAGCGCCGGGGCATCCGCCGCAGCCCGAAGACCGTTCACCGGATCCTCTCGGAGCTGCAGGCTCATCCCGAGCGAATTCGGGAGCTGCTTCCCGATTCTTTCCCCCGTGGCGGCGAGGAGGACGTGCTGTGGACTCCCCCGGCGCTGGAGCTTCGGGAGGAAGGCCGCCGCGTTCTCTACCGGCTGCGCGCCTACGAGATCCGGCTGGATGATCCGAGGCCGCGTCGGGAGCTGCTGGAGATCCGAGGCTGGCTGGAGCGCTACGAGCGGACTCATGGCATCTATGCCCGCGCGGCCTTCGCCCCGGAATGGGGGGAACGCAGGGACCGCTACCTTCGGGAGATCGCCCGGAAGCGGGCCGAGCATCTGGCAAGCATGACGTGGGCGGACGCGGCCGAGGAGACCGCCGATCTGCTTTCGCGGATCCGATCCGAGGAGGTCCTCGAGTTCTTCAGCGACATGGCCCGGCGCTTCCGCCCCGACATTTTCGGATGGGAGTTCTCTCCTCATCCCGACAGGGCTCCGGAGGACTTCCGGGCCCTGGCCGCCCGGCTGCGGGAGGAGGTCGGCGGCCTTCCCGTCCTAACCGACCTTTCAGCTCCCGCCGCCGCGGGGCTTTTCGACTTCCGCTGCGCCACCGATGCTACCCGCCTTCGGGTGAAGGACTTCCCTCTTCTGATCTTCTTGGGAGCGGCGCGGTCGGAGACGATGGAGGGCGGAGAGCCCCGCTACGCCTACAGCACCGAGCCTCCGCTACCGGAGGCGGGGGGTGAAGCCCTCGGGCCTCCCCGGGACCTGCCCTACGTGCGGTGGGCGGAGGATGACGACGAATATGTGCGGCGGGCGGACCGGTCGCGCCTCGACCGCATCCACTACACCATCGAGAACGATGTTCTGGTGGGCCATGCGCGGTGGCTGGCCGACCGCCCCCCGCCCGGCCTCCTCCCGCGGGTCATGATCCACGACGGCCGGATCCTCCCGGAGATGTTCCGGCCCTACGATTTCATCCCCGTCCGGAAGACCCGCTTCGAAGAAACGACGAAGGAGTATGTCCGAATCAACCGGGAGACCCTGCGGACCTTCCTGGTCACCTACGCGATCGCGCAGAATCTGGTCCTCGGCATGGTCAAGACGGAGCGGATTTCGCTGCCGGCGCTGCTGCTGATCGGGACCTTGCTGAGCCCGGAGCCGAAAGAGGAGATTGCGCTCGGGATCCTCCGCGACCTTATGAGCGGGCTGCTCGCGGGAGATCCCCGCTTCTCCCTCCATCTGGTCACCGGACTGATCGGATCCGCCCTCCGGGAGGCCCGTGGCGGGCGGCCGCTGATGATCGGCCCCTTCCCGCGGCCCGTCGCCGCCTTTCAGGAGATCCCGCCGGATCGCCTGAGGGAGCTTGCCCGGGACATCCGATCCGACGATCGGGAGGGAGCCGAGTTTCTGGAGACGATCTATCTCCCCCTGCTGGAGGAGGCGGCGGTCTACTATCTTTACGCGATCCCCTTCCGGCCCGACGAGGACATTTGCTTTCCCCGCTTCGAGATCTTCCGAAGGCCGTGCCCCGCAGCGGAGGAGGTTCGGAGGCAGGCCCTCCGTCTGCTTTCCACGCTCCTTCCGGGGGAGTGGGAGCCGGATCGGCGGCATGAGGATGAAAGCCTCTATCGGCTTTACATTCCGCGGATCGCTCGGGACGTGGACAAAGGCACCCTCATCGCAGGGGAGTATCTGCGAGATCAGATTGTAAGCCGGATCGAGGAGATCCGGCGCCGCGCCCGGGCGGAGGGTTATCCGTTCTGACGAGGCATGCGGGAGGCTCGATATGGAAGCGGCGATTCGGTTCGATGTTCCGTTCGTTCCCGTTCACATGATCGCGAAGCAGTTCTACTGCGAGAAGCAGGTGGAGATGATCCTCCTGCACGGGAAGCCGGAGGCGTCGGAGGCCGTTCGGAGGGGGCGGGAAGCCCATGAGCGGCTGCTGTCGGACGCGATCTCGGCCTCCGACGAGGAGATTCGGAGGCTCATCGCCCGGGGAGAGGCGGTTCTGATTCGGGAAATGCCGCTGTGCGCGGTCTTCCGCGGCGTTCCCATGGCGGGGCTCGCGGATGCCGTCTTCTTCCGGGATGGAAGGCCCCTCTGCCTCCTGGAGTATAAATTCGGGGCCTCCGCTCGCCCGTGGCGGGATCATCATGTCCAGGCGCGCGCTTACGGGCTCCTCCTGCATCTTTCCGGCTTCCTCGTGGACCGCCTCCGCTACGCGCTGATTTACCCGGCCGCGGAGCCGGAGCCCCGGGGCCGGGAGGACCTTGAGCGGGAGGTCATCGCGGAAGCCTTGAGGGGAGGCGGCGGAGTTCGGGGGAAGACCTTCGTCGCCCGAATCTATCCCTTCGATCTGCGGGAGGCGGAGGAGGATGTGGCCTGGGCGCTGGGCTTCTGGCGAGGGGAGCGGGAGGCCGTTCCGACCTCCCGGGCAGGCAAGTGCCGCGCATGCGACTTCCGGAAAATCTGCCCGAATTCTCGGGCGTGCTGAGCCGCGCCTCGCAGACCCTCACATCTCCCGGGCCTCCCGACGGAGGAAGTCGAGGAGGAAAACCCGGCGCTCCCCATCCGCGGACCGGACCCAGACGATCACGCCCGGGCCGTCGGGGAGCAGAGCGAGGATCTCTCCGTTAAAGGGGAGGGGAAGCGGTTTTCTCAGGCGGAAGCGCAACTCCCGGCCTTCCAGCATGAGGATGAGGCGGTCGGCCAGGGCGAAGAGCATGGGAGCCTCCCGGCGTGAAAGGATGCGCTCATAAAGATGATAGCCGGGAGACCTAAATATTCTATGGGAAATGCCCTGGAATTAATGTGTCCCCAGGACGAACCGTCCGGCTCTCAAGATCCCATTTTCCTACCACAATATATCGTCCATTTTCATATTCTAAGATATCTGTTCGCCCCCATTGTCGAACCAAATATTCGATCGAAGATGACCATCCTTCTGGTGATATTATGAAAGCATAATCCGGCCTAACTACGCGGGCATATCCCAAAATTTGAGAAAGGTCTTTAAGACTAATTGGGCTCCTCTTTACCTCAACAATTGCCAAGTAAATCGATTTGCTAGACTTTCCACATGGTGGAGATGCGCACCACGCGATCCCCGTGACATCCACTTTAATATCGAAGGCCGCCACTCCTGTCAGATTCTCCGAAATGGCATCCTGCGAAGTGCGATTCTGCAGGGATTTCTGGATGAAATCCCGAAGGGATTTTCTAGACGTATTCTTCGCCACAATTGTCAACTTCCTGTGCTTTGATTTTAGAAAGTCCTCCAACCAATGAGCAATATCGTCATAGAGCTCGGATTCCTGTTCGACTTTTTTCTTAACTTTCTTCATCTTCTTCCTCCCTTAGTTCCAAAGGAACGAGTTTGGGGGCGTTCTTTGCATATGGACAACCCATCTCTGCGCATATTTCCCAATACGCATCAAAGTGACGGCGCAAATGCTCGGGTAAAACCTCTGAATTTTCCATGGGATGAGCGCTTTTACGCCCAAGCTTTCCATAGCCCGGACATTTCCGAGACGGATTAGATCGACCACCGGCAATCAATCCCCGATTTTCCCCAGCTAACTTCTTTAAAGCCTCATTTTTATGCTCGATGTAAAACCCCACTTCAACAAAATCGTGGGCATATACTCGAATTTGATGTTCTCTTAGTCCGACTTTTTCTTGCTTGGCCTGCGGATCTCGGAGATTCGGATGCCCCCATAGAATATTGGAGACTGATACTTTCAGATGATCCTGCAGTAGCCGACATATTTGAACAGGAAGAATCCAGTTCTCGCTTAAAACATCTAAGTAGACACGATGAAAGCCCCTTCGATCCGCGTTGGATCGCCTTATATTGCCAGATATATCCGCAAATCCACGAATAAATTCTTTTTGTAACTCTGTATCTGCATTTAGAATGATTTCGGGTATCCGATAATCCCTGTAATTTGGAGGCACTGCGACAGGATTTCCGGTCAGTATCATGAGAAGATTGCGCACAATCATCATCTCGCGCGGCAAAGATATAATTAGCCTGATCTCTTCCCGTCCACTTACATTTATCCTAATATTTGTTCCCAATAAAGATTGAAGACGAGGCATCACCTTTGTTGCCACGCTAGCCAGAAATCCACTAAATTGATCCATCCCCTCTAATTCTGGTTTTACAAAACGGAAAGGTAAAACCAAGCGAAAGGTATCTTCATCACATTCCATAGTCCCGCGTCCGACAATTAATCCCAACAAATAAGATACATCAAGGTCAAGATAATCCTTAAGGCTCATTCTTCACCTCCCGATTTTCGAAATATCAGGATATATTCGTGAACCTTGTTTACAATAAACCGATAAGGATAGCCTATTGGACGAAGATTGTTGTATTCATGAGCCCGGTTCCATATTATGATATCTTCGAGCCTCATCCCAAGCCTTGAAATCCGAAAAATAAGATCGGAATGAAACGGGATAAACAGGGTGCCATACCTCAAATCCATCACGTTAACAATACAAAACGAGCCGGGCTTCAATACCTGCATCACTTCCTCAAATATTCCGACGAGATGATCCAGAAACATCTCGTAGTCTGGGATATTTCCAAGGTCTTCTGGAAGATCTGAATACGGGCGCCGCGTCTTTCGATCCACCGATCGTTCCCGCCCATGAACGATCCAGTAAGGAGGAGAGGTGATGACAATATCCACAGATTCGGGGGGTAGATACTGAGGAATCTTCCGCGCATCCGCGCGGATGATCGTCAAGCGATGCTCGCCAGGACGGAAAGAAATGGGAGCTGCGTCCTCCGAGTCCTCAATCCAATCTACTTCATAGTCCGGAAATGTCAGTGGCATTCGACCCCGCAAACGCCGGTAGGCCATGCGTGCGATCTCCGGGACAATCTCAAAGCCTACCCCACAAATCCCAGCGTCTTGTGCGGCCACGAGCGTTGACCCGGATCCAAGGAAAGGATCCAGAACTACGCCCCAATCCTTGAAGAAGTAGCAGTCCAATAAGCGTTTGACCAAGGCCGCCGGATAGATGGCCGGATGTCCCAACTCCTCCTCTTCGCGGGACTTCTTGAGATCGCTCCAGATGCTAATCGAGTATCGCAACCAGGTCGCCCCATCCAGACGTGTTCGGGGGCGTTCCTTCGTTGCCCGCACGGACTTTCCGGTCCCGCTCATTGCGGTTTTCCTCCGCATTGTTCTGGCATTCAAAACCAAACGCCCGCCGGGGCCGCTTGCCCGCGGCGGGCGCTTCGTGCTACACTTCTTCCCGCCGGGGCGCCCTGACCGCCCCGCGACGCCGCCTCGCCGGTCCGGCCACCGGGCGAGGCGCTTTTTGTTTAGAAGCCATGGTAAATTCAGCGAGCCCGGGAGGCAAGGTCCCCAGCCTGCCGCTGGATATCGGCGCAGGCCTCCATACGGGCGCGGATCCTGGGGTGCTCCTCGAATCGGAACCGCAGGCAGACCGTCGGCATCGCCGCCGCCTCCGCGACCATGATGATAACCCCGTTCGCCGCGCGAAGAGAAGGGCGCATCTAACTGCGTAACTCCTAACATCATAATGGCCAGATCCACTCCGGGTTCTTCCGCGCATTCGCCTGAACCGGGATTTCCGCCTCAAAGGGGCACTGGCACTGAGAACAGATCAGGGAGGCATAGATCGTCCAGAATCCACGGACACCCTCCTTCGCAAACCCCTGGTGTTTTCACATGCCGACCAGCCAGCGCAGGAGATCCGGCAATCGCTCGGGCTGGGCCCAGGCCAGGAGGGACCACAGGGCGTTGGCCGCCAGATTGAGCCCCAGGCTGGCCCCCGCTTCGCTGAGGCGCTGCAGCAGACCCCGCGCCGCATCCTGTCGGTCCGGCCGCAGATAACGGAGGATCTCCTCCTGACGCTGGACCACCTCCTCCATGCGCTTCATCCAGAACTCCCCCTGAGGGCTGGGGGAGGAGAGGGCCGGCAGACGGGCCAGCTCCTCCACTCGCCCGCGCACCTCCCCCAGCTGTTCCTGCATGGCCATCAGCCGGGAGATCACCTCCCGGATGTCCTCTTCAGAAGCCAGCGGCCACTGCGCCGCCTGAGGATCGCGGGTGGCCTCGATCAGTTCGGGCAACCGTTCCATCAGGATCACCCGGCGGTCGAAAATCTGCGCCTGAACCCAGCCCAGCCCGTGCAGGACGTAAGCGAAGCCATCCCAGCACCGGCGGGCGAAAACCCACAGCTCCGCATCCGCCATGGCGTAAACCGGGCGATGGGCCAGCTCGTTGCGCAGATCCTGGGCGAAACGCAGCTCGCGCATCACCAGACGGGGGATTTCCAGGCCCAGGGCCTGATACACCCGACTTTGCGCCACCCTCTCCAGGGCCTCGAGGATCTGACCAAGGCTCAGCTCATGGAACCGGACGTGGGGCAGCCTCAGCTCCCGCTGTCCCTGGCCGTATTCCCTCCCATACACCCACTCCACCATGCGCCGGAGGGCCTCCCGGAGGCTCCCCTCCAGGATCCGGGCCGCCTCCAGGTAGCCGTCCTGCACCTTCAGGGCCGCCCGCTCCAGTATCCCCAGCACAAACATCCGCCACGCGTGCTCAATCCCCTCCTGATATTGAGGAGGCAAGGCCGATATAGCTCCGGTGTATTCCTCACGCGCATACCTCAGGAACAGCTGCCAGTTTTCCGGCAGCGCGCGGAACAACCGGATCAGATCCGGCCTCCCCCACGTCAGCGCCAGATCCTGCTCCAGAGGCTCCTGCCGGGCGGGGGCCAGGGCAAGCGTGGGGAAAACTTCCACCTCGGTTTCTGCCACCACGAACGTGGTGGTCTCAACTTGAAAGGTAGCTCCTGGGGGTTGCTGCATCCACTCCGTCACCCGGTCCAGCTCGCGCACATCCTCGCAGATCAGCTCCAGCAGAAGATGATACTGAGTTTGGGTGCAATGGTAGATGCTGTGAACGGCCGTGCGATGGTCAGACCCCAAAAGCAGCTGCTCGAACTGCCGTATCACCGCAGGGAAGGGGCCGCCCATGATGCGAACCCCCACGAAGGCCCGCATCCGGCCGGTCTTTTTGAGGTTCTCCACCATCACAGGCCCCAGCAGGATCCCCGCTTCCTGCAGCCGCTGGCGGACCAGCTCCAGCCCGGAACTCTCCTCCCCCTGAAGGACTCGGGTCGCCGCCTGGAGCGCCTCCTGATCCAGAGGGACATCCCGGTATTCCGGCACCGGACATCCATACCACCTGGAAATCGATTCCACCCGAATGATATCCACCGGCCAGTTCTCTTCGCTGAACGCCCTCAGGAACTCCCCGTTCTCCTCCTCGGTCCCGTAAAGAACAACCATCACATCCTGAGGCCCGAACAGAATGAACCGGGAATG
>Ga0272445_1002823_pt1 | contig 11407 bp, 10 predicted proteins | sample YNPCB0031_FD_194404 | JGI IMG/M metagenome (GOLD analysis project Ga0272445, IMG submission 194404) | Hot spring sediment microbial communities from Yellowstone National Park, WY, United States - YNP-CB-003-1 | ecosystem: Environmental > Aquatic > Thermal springs > Hot (42-90C) > Sediment... | reverse complement strand
TACAAGGCGCTGGAGGAAATCGTCGAGATAGTATGAAGATCCTCCACGTGTCTGACGCACACCTGGGCAGGGCCCAGTACCACCTGCCCGAGAGGGAGGAGGACTACTTCAAGGCCTTTGAGGAGGCGCTGAGACGCGGCAAGGCCGCAGACGCCGTGTTGATAACCGGCGACCTCTTCGACCTGAGGAGGCCCAGCACGAAGGCCCTCGTCAAGTTCGTGGAGGTGGCCGAGTCCGCGGACGTGCCCCTCTACGTCATCGGCGGCAACCACGACTTCAGCTACGTGAGATACAGGGCCGAGGCGGAGAGGTGCCCCAGGCCTAAGGAGTGCCTCTACGACACAGCTCTGAGACTCCTCGACAGGTTGGACCTGGCGAGACTCCTCTGCTTCGAGGCCGTCGACGCGGGCGGCGTGTCGATCTTCGGCGCGTGCGCCACGCCTAGGGACTACGCCGCGGAGTACCGCAGGGCGCTCCAGAAGATGCCCCCCGGCTCAGTCCTCGCCATCCACCAAGCCGTGGAGGGCGTCAAGGCGAGGTACCCCACAGAGGACGACGACTACACCATGCCGCAAACGGTCTTCCAAGACCTGCCGTATTTGCACATAGCCGCCGGACACGTCCACGACCACCTGGCGAGACACGAGGTGGGCGCCGTGTGGGCCGGCTCGCTGGAGATATGGGACGCTGGGGAGTTCGAGACCTGGGACTACAGGGGCGGCTTCGAGAAGGCGCAAGACGCCGCCCAGAAGGGCGTCGTGTTAATCGACGTGGCGGGGAAGGCGGTGGCGCTTAAGGCCATCTCCATCCCCCCGCGGAGGCCGCTGTATAGGCTCAGGCTGTTTATCCGCGACGCGGAGGAGGCAACCGCCGCCGCCGAGGAGGCGGCTAAGCTGTTTGACCGTGAGGGAGCTGTGGTGCGGGTGGAGCTGTGGGGCACCGTGGAGGGCGGGGTGAAGCCGGGCCAGGTTGCCTCTAGGTTCTCCAAGGCTCTTCACGTAGATGTGGTGGATAGGACTGCGACGCCCCAGAGGGCTGTGGCGCTCAGGGGGTCGGCCGTGGAGGAGCTGTGGCGCATCATGAAGGAGAGGCTGGGCGGACACGCCGAGGTTGTGTTGCGGGCCATGGAGCTGATACGCGACGGCGAGCGGGAAGCCGCCTACAGGCTCGTGCTCAAGGCTCTTTATGATCAGGAAAGTTGAGCTCCTAAACTTCAAGGCCCACGGCAAAGCCTCCTTCAGGTTCGGGGAGGGCGTCAACTTCGTCTATGGCCCCAACGGTGCCGGCAAGACCTCCCTCATGGAGGCCATCTCCGTCGCCCTCTTCGGGTCGCAGTGGGTGACTAGGATGGGCGGGAGGAGGTGGGCCAACTACCTGCGCAGGGGGTCCTCCGCGGGCGAGGTGAAGCTACAGATTAGCTACATGGGGCGAGAGATCCTCGTGGTGAGGAGGTTCACAGAGAGCGGGACGTCAACGTCGGGCACCTACCTCGCCATTGACGGCGCCGTGGTGGCCAGAGGCGACTCAGACGTCACCGCTGCTTTGGCGTCTAAGCTCGGCCTTCTGATCGACGAGTACGCACATCTTCTGTACATACGGCAGGGGGAGCTCAGGAGGATCCTCCAGGAGACGGAGTACATCGACCGCATCCTCCGCCTCGACGAGTTCGATAAGGTGGACGAGGTGGTGAAGGAAGTTTTCAACGAGCTTAAGGCCAGGCGGGAGCGGGTCGGCGGGAGGCTCGAGGAAGCCGAAAAGAGGATACCCCTCCTCAAGGCCAGGGTCGAGACCTTGCGGCAGAGACTGGAGGAGACAGAGAAGAAGCTGGCGCAGCTGGAGGAGGCCGAGGCCAGGTTTAGAGAGGTGGAAAGTAGGTACCTGGAGCTGAAGGAGCGATACGTCTCCTTGTATAAGGAGAGGGAGGTTTTGGAGAAGAAGCTGGAGGAGGCTGTCCAAGCCGCCCTCGACGCCGAGAGAGACGTGGAGCAACTGGAGAACGAGCTGGCATCTATCAGGAGGGCGGCTGAGGAGCTCCGGAACCTACCTGAGGTGGGCGATGTGGAGAAGGAGTACTACGAGTTGCGGCAACTGGTTGCAACTGCGGAGAAGATTCCGCCCGAGGTGAGGAGCTACGAGCCCAAGAGGCTGGAGGAGCTGAGGAGGAGGCTGGAGGAGGCCGCCAAGACGCTTGGAGAGGTGAGGTCGAGGCTGGCGCTGTTGAGAGATGTGTTAAGCTTGGCGCAACGCGCGGAGGGCGGCAGATGCCCTGTGTGCGGCTCGCCGCTGAGCAGAGAGGCGGTCCAGAGACATGAGCTGGAGGCGCGTGGACTGGAGAGAGAGGGGGAGCGGCTGTCGAAATACATAGATCAACTAAAGGCGGAGATTAGGAGGCTGGAGGAGCTGGACCGGATGTACCAGTCATACCGGCCGCACCTCTCCCTGGACCTCCCCTCCGCCAAGAGGAGGCTCTCAGAGCTGGAGGCCCTCTACCAGAGGAAGAAGGAGGTTGAGAAGAGGCGGGCGCAACTCTCCGCGCAGGTAGCAAGGGAGGGGGAGGTGGCGAGGCGCTTGGAGAAGCTGAGGGCGAGGAGGGCCGAGGCGGAGAGGAGGATGAAGGAGGTCAACGAGAGACTGGCTGAGCTGGAGGCCCAGCTCCCGGCCCTCTCAGCCTCCCTCAAGAAGCTGGAGGCCGGGTACTTCGCGCTTAGGTCTAAACACGAGGAGTACCTCTCCGCAAAGTCCGTGGCGGCTGAGCTCAGGCAACAACTAGAGGAGGCGGAGAGGGAGCTGGCGGCGCTGACCGCAGAGCTTGAGAAGACCAGGTCCGACGCGGAGAGGCTGGACAGAGCCCTGGGCGCCGCGAGGGACATAAGAGGTGTGTTGGGGGAGCTCAAGCCCCTCGCCCGGCAGATACTGCTCAGGGCCATAAACGAGGAGCTAAACGCCGTGTTTCTCAAACTGAGACACAAGGAGTCTTTTAAATCCGTCCAGCTCGTGGAGGCGGACGGCCGATACGTGGTTCGGGTCAGCATGCCCACCGGCTACATTGACCACAACCTCCTGTCGCTGGGGGAGCAGAACCTAGTCGCCCTCTCGCTGAGGGTGGCCCTGGCGAGGGCCCTCCTCGGACAAGCCCCCTTTATGATGTTCGACGAACCCACAGAACACCTAGACGAAGAACACAGAAGAAAAATCGTAGAACTAGTAAGAGGGCTTACGTCGATAGTCCCCACAATCATCGTCACCTCCCACCTAGGCGAATTTGAAGAAGTCGCAGACGTAGTCATCCAGCTATGAAACGCCGCGTCCCTCGTTCCGCGGCAAAGCGAGAGGCATGCCATTAGAGGTAACGGCGCCAGCTCAACCGCACAACACGAGAACAAGAGAGTGTCTGGATGTTTGGCGTCTGCCACGGATAGGCGGTGAGCTTAAATTTTATTCAAGATAGATGAGTTCGTGGAGAGAGAGTTACTAAGCCCGAAGATCGACGTGAAGAGCTACATAAGGGCGAGGGTTATGGAGGTCATAGACGAGCTGTCGTTGAGCATCATGATGCTCGAGGCCGGGGCCACGAGAAACGCCGCTGGCAAGGCGTTTGTCGCCGTTAAGGCCTTGATAAGCGCGATGGTGTTGATAAATCTAGACAGGTTACTGGCTCTAAAGAGGGAAGAGAAAGAGAAAAAGTGGTACGAGAAAAAAGCCTACACAGTCCCCACGAAGTCGATCAAGGGGATATCGTTGGACCTATTCGAGCTGGGATACAGGGAAATTGGGGCGATCGCCGACAAGGCGCTGAACCTCCACGACTACCAGTACAACGGCCTAGACCCAGACTTCAGCCCCTACAAAAAGAAAGAAGAGGCGGTGCGGGACATAGTCGTCTTAATTGACGCCGTTGTTGAGAAGTTGCCTCAGTGGACCGGGAGCTACTGGGACGAAGAGATAAAGAGAGGCTTCGAACACCTAACTAAAAGGCTTGAGGACTTTAAAAAGAGATACGCGTTTTAACCTCCTCCCAGGGGTGCCCCCGTCCCACTAGCTCAACAGAGAAAGTTTAGTAGATACGTCCCCAGGTTGGGCATCTCCGTCTTGATGATTCACGCCGAGGGTCTCGGCGAACTTCTCCGCAGTCTGGATGCGTCGTTGGATGTTGAGGCGCCGCCCACAACTTGCCTAGTCTCATTGCCCCGAGCAGGCGGGGTCAACGCCACGAGGCATCCACGCCACGGAGCACTGCTTCCAGACATCCCCATACGTCACCCACGGAGATCCGTCTCTACGTAGGCGCGTCGGCCTTCGACTTCGCTGGATGCCACATGCCCGTTCTCGGCGGCTGTAGGTCTGTCTGTGGAAAGGTGGGCGAGGCAGAGGACGTCCTTCCGCTCTGGAGAGACCCGGGAGGGGCCGTCGCGTCGTATACAGATGCTCGTATACGCTAAGTTTATATACGTAAATCTGTATTTGTCCGTGTCTACTACGGTGATAAGCGTGAGGATTAGGAAGGAGTTGAAGAGAAGAGCGAGGGAGCTCGGGATAGACGTGAGGGAGGTGGTGGAGAAGGCGCTTGAGGAGGCCATAAGGAGGAGGGAAGAAGAAGAGCTCGTCAAGGCTCTCGAGGAGTTGAAAAGCCTCTTTTCCCGCATATCCGAGAAGGAGTGGGTAGACGCGGTGCGTAAATCTAGAGATGAACGTTGAGTATCTACTGGACGCCTCCGCTTTGTACGGGCTGGTTGCCCACTACCACAGGTGGATAGGACATAGGGAAAAGCTTGCTATTCTCCACTTGACCGTGTATGAGGTGGGGAACGCGTTGTGGAAGGAGGCTAGGGCGGGGAGGCTACCGTGGCGGGAGACCGCCGGAGCCCTCTCGCGGGTGTTGTCCAGTCTGAAGATGCTAGACAACCCTCCTCTAGAGAAGGTCTTGGAGGTCGCCGTGGAGAGAGACTTGACCTTCTACGACGCGAGCTACGCCTATGTAGCCGAGACTCTGGGCCTCTCGCTGGTCACGCAAGACCGCGAACTTCTGAGGAAATCCCCCGCGTCTATAGACGTGGATACGTTCCTCGCGAGGCTGTAGACGCCGGCAGAGGCGGAACGAGGACCGCTGTCCCGCCCCTTAGGCGGCGCCCCCTGCCGCAACTGCCGTTTCGGCCTTCGTCAGCTCGGCTACTGCGCCTCGGCGGCCTGCGTCTGGATCTGCTGTTCCAGCACCCACACAGGCGTGGAGAGCAGTGCGACGTAGCCGCCGAAGGCCTGCATGAGGGTTTTCGACTCCTCGACGCCGCGGGGTACGACCTCAACCTTGACGCCCTTCTCCTCCGCCTTCATTATCACCTCCAGCACCACGTCTTCTCCCAGCTCCTCAGCCACAACCACCGCCTCGGCCATCCCCATCTCTAGGGCTTTCAACACCCTGTCTCGCCCGTATACGATGTAGTCGCTCTTCTTGACGGCGTAGTACATCACCCTCTCCATGACCTCCTTGGCGTGGACGTACTCGCTCTCTTTTAGCTGCTCCTGGGCGTTTTTAATCGCCTCCACCACGCCGTATTCGTTGGCGCAACATGCAGGCACCACGGCGAGGACCTTGTCCTTGAGCCGGTAGTCCAGGCCGCCCTCCTCCAGGAAGTCCTCCTTAGTCGGCCCAGGCCCCGCCACTATGACGCCCTTCAGCGTCGGTATCTGGAGGAAGATCTTGTTCACCTCCTCCGCGACCACCTTGTAGAAGGTCTCCGCTAGATGCTCCGTCTGGCGCTTGTAGCGGTTCGCCGACTGGCCGCCCGCGCTGTGTTTACTCGGCACGAAGAACTCCACGGTCTTCACCACCTCCCACTGGCCGCCCTTCAGCAAGGCGACGACCGCCTCGCCCCGCTCAATCACCACGATGCCGTAGACCACACCTGCGTGTAGCTCCTCCTCCAGAATCTCTGTGTGAAACGCCGTGTCGCAGATGTACTTAAAGGTGTAGATGGGCTGCGGCGGCACCACCACGTAGTAAACCCACTCGTAGTTGCCCTGGTTGATCATGTGGAACCCGGCGAACACGGCCATGCCGTTTTCCGGCGCCTTGGCCTCGCCTTTGAGGTTGTTGATTATGCGCTCCAGCGTGTCCTGGACGTGGCTCCGCGTGGTTTTGTCCTTGATGTTGGCAGCTGTGGACCACTCGCTACGGAGCAGGTTAACAACGTCGGGGATGGGCCTCTCCGAGTTAATATAGAGGGTGATCAGCGTAGTGGCGTAGCCCCTAAACTTCTTCAAAAGGTTGATAAATGCCCTAAGCTCCACAGGCGTCTTGATCCAATAAACGCCGTTAGGCGGCCTGCTGAAACTCATAGCAACGAGACGCGGGATCCATTTAAAAAGTTAATGAATTCTCAGCCCCGCGCCCCTCGGCGACTTGCCCACTGCTATTAGAAGAATCAACGTCGCGGCTAAGGCGGCTAGGCCTAGGGCGCCCAGCCCGCCGAGCGCCTCCCCAGCCGCCCCTTCCACCGCCGTGGTAAGCACTGTCAAGCCCCACAGCGCATTCACCGCGCCGTGGAATGAGGTGGCGGGAAGCACGCTCTTTGCCGCGGCCACTAGCCGCAACATAAACGCAGACAGCAACACGCAGTAGAGAACAAAGAGGGGCACCCCAGCCCACCTCAGCTGTGGATAGTTGTGACCCAGCAACCCGATGGCGGTGGCGTGCCACAGGCCCCACACGGCGCCGACGACGAAGATTGTTCTCAGATCGGGCCGAGAGCCCAGCCTCCTGTATAGGTAGCCCCTCCATCCCAGCTCCTCGCCCAAGGCGAAAAAAGCGTTTATGGACAAGGCTGCGACGTAGGCGAAGAAGATCTGCACCACCAACGCAAGCCTCGCAACGTCTTCCGCGAGCCTAAGCCCTACAGCCCGCTCGGTCTCTTCCACAATAACCTTCACGGGCCTCCCCAAGTCCACGACGCCGACGGCCAACCCCATGGCCAGATATATGCCCACGGCCAGATACACGACGAGAGGCGCCAGCAGGAAGTAGAGCAAGGCACGCCTCCCAAGCCCCAGATACGCCTTCAGCTCCTCTACCACGCTTCTACGCGACGCCTTAATCGCCAAGAGGGCGCCCGCAGTCGGCGCATACATCCGAAGCAAACCCCATACAGATCCATACAGAGCAAGCGCATACAGATCCGCCGCGCTCCTCCTAACAGAAAGAAACCAGAAATCTAACAACGCCGCTAGCCCAAAAGACACGGCCAAAAACACCACCAAATCCCTCATACGCCCCCTACACAATAAATTTAAAGTTTTGCCACACCTACACACGCAAGCCGTTGCCCGCGGCTTAGCGGTTATTCAACCCTATTGCGTGTTTCACCCCGGCTGGCTTAGGCTCTATAAATACCGCCATGCCATATGCAGCGATTGTAGTCGCCGATGTTATTTGAATCGAACCCGAAGCTGATCGCAACGTTGACGCCGTGCGCCTTGGCGCGGTCCGCCATCTTCTCTATGGACCCTCTCCTCGCCTGCTTGGCTGTGAACCCCCGGTAGCTCCGCCCACGGGGCTTCACAACCCCTCAAGGTTCTTGCCCCCCAGGCCTTTGGACATATGGCGACGCCCATCGTGCGAACCCCGCCGTGGCCTGCACGTAGGGGGCCGTCGCCGCTGGTGCGTCCCCCTTCCCAGTCGTCTCGGCGCCTCCTCTGTGCGGCGTCTGCGGCGGTAAGGTTTATATACCCTCTTTTCGTGGGGTCTTCATGTCTCTTGCGGCTAAGAGAAGGGTGAGGATTAGGCTATACGGCACCAACCCCGCAGATGTGGACCAGGTGGCTAGGGAGATTGTGGACTTAGCGAAGAAGATGGGCGTGCAGGTGAGGGGCCCCATACCACTTCCCACGAGGAGGCTCATGGTGACGGTGAGGAGGGCCCCGTCTGGCCAGGGCTACCACACCTACGACCACTGGGAGCTCCGCATATCTAAGCGCCTCATAGACGTGGAGGCCTCCGAGAGGGTGCTGAGGCGTCTGATGACTATTCGCGTGCCCGACACCGTTAAGATCGAGCTTCAGCTCGTCTAGTGGCTAACCCATAAATATCCCTGCTTCTCCTCCCCTGTGAGGATTCTGGTCACTAACGACGACGGCGTCCACAGTCCGGGGCTTCGCCTCCTGCATCAATTCGCCTCGGGGCTCGGCGAGGTTGACGTGGTGGCGCCTGAGTCGCCCAAGTCGGCGACGGGGCTTGGCATAACTCTACACAAGCCCCTGAGGATGTATGAGGTGGATATATGCGGCTTCAGGGCGGTGGCCACCTCCGGCACCCCGTCGGACACGGTGTATCTCGCCACGCTGGGCCTCGGCAGGAGATACGACTTGGTGCTGTCGGGCATAAACCTCGGCGATAACACCTCGCTCCAGGTCATACTCTCCTCAGGAACCCTCGGAGCCGCTTTTCAAGCCGCCCTCCTGGGGATCCCCGCCGTGGCCTACTCGGCCCATATAGAGAGCTGGGACGAGGTCCTCAACAACGCCGAGGCGTTGCGGGTGATGGCCGCCGTGGTTAGGGCCACCGCCGACTATGTGTTGAGACGCAGCATGCCCGCCGGTGTAGACGTCATCAGCATAAACTTCCCCCGCAGACTCAGAGGAGGAGTCGCAGCGCGTCTCGTCAGGGCGGCTAAGCTGAGGTATGCGCAACTTGTGGAGAGGCGCACGGACCCGCGGGGCGTCCACTACTTCTGGCTATACGGCAAAGACCTTGAGCCCGAGCAAGACACAGACATCTACGTCGTGTTGAAGGAGGGCAACGTGGCGGTGACCACCCTCACCCTCAACCTAAACGCGGTAGACGCCGAAAGAGCCGTGGATCTACACGGCCTCAAAAACCTCGTGGAACACATCAACGGGGCGTTATGACCTCGGCGGGCAACTACGCGGTTATCATAGCCCTTGCCATATTGATAGCCGCAGGTGCCTCCCTAATCTACGTCCTCTTCGTACACTTCACAAACCCAACCCCCACCCCCCAGCAAACCACCACGATCACCACGCCGACCACCACGCCCCCGCCCACGGCCGCCAACACCACGACGCGGCCCGGGCCCACGCCCACGGCCTCCTCCCGGGTGCTGTCGGTCTCCCTCTACGTGGCTACGCCGGCGGTTTTGAAGTGTGCCGGCCTAGGCGGGGACTACCTCTACTACTTCAACGTGACTGTGGTGCGGGCCAGGGTGGAGGACCCCGTCACCTTCTACGTCTTTAAGGCCGCAGCCGGCAACGCCACGTATCGCCTCCAGACGGCCTCCCGGATGGCGCTTGAGAAGGAATTCTTCAAGCCCTACGACATAAACGCCACGCAGAGACTGGGCGTTGTAAACATATACCTGGAGCTGGACTCCCAGAACCCCCTCGATGTGGAAGCTGTCGAATACCTCGGCGTACGCTATAGGATAGACAAGGTGGTTTACGTATCGTGTGTAAAACGGGTGGAGTTTAGAGAAGCTTACAACCACACGTTGCCCGGTCCAGGCGTCTTGGGGCTGGTGCCGGCGGATAAGACATTCGCCGTGAGGCTGAGTCTGCCGCCCGGCAGATACGCCATCTCGGCGCCTCCAGATGTGGTGGTGCCCAGGGAGATAGACGGCGGAAACACCACGCTAACAATAGCCCTCCTCAACAAGCCCCAGGTCTACAATCCGCTTATTCTAAATCTGACGAAAAGTCGATAGGAGCCGTTGCTGATACGTAGTAGGTAAGGCCGTTTTTAGTCACCCTTCTGATTTTGCCTTCCCTCTCGAGGACGTAGAGATGCCACTGTACCTGTCCCCACGACATGTTGAGAGCCTTGACCATCTGGGCTTGGGTGATGGGGCCTTTCTCCTCGACGAGTCTGAGGATGAGAGCTCTTCTGGGGTCTGAGAGGGCGGTGGCGGTTTTTGCTCTCGCCATGTGTACGGCGTGTATCCAATTTAAAAAATGTTGCGTAGCGCCGTGGGTCAGCCTAGGCAAGACGCGGCGCGTCTAATGGCACGTCTTATCTCCTCGCTTGTCGGCGCATCTACGCCGAAGAGCTCCGCCTCAAGCCTAGCCGCCAGCCAGTAGAGCCTCAGCTTGGCCAGCACCAAGGTCTTGTTCGCCATATCCACGGCCACGGCCACGTCTGTCACCGCCGCGCCGTTGCGCTTCAGCGGTATGTCGAGCCGCTCCTCGCCCAGTATCTCCACGAAGATGCCGCCGCGGTTCATGGCTATTATCCCGCTGTGTTTATGCCCAGTCTCCCTGCCGATTTCCACCAGCCTGTAGGCGGTTTTGGCGTCTGCCGCCGCGAGGTGCAGGATGGCCCCCCTAACCATGAGCCAGGCGTTGTCCAGCTGGGCCACGGCTTCGGCCACCAGCTCCGGCGACACCGGGTGGTGCCACCTAGCCACCGGCCTGAACCCCCTCCCCTTGCTGTAGCTCGGCCTAACCGCCTCCGCCACCATTATCCTCCCGCTACAACTCGACGTGGTGTATATGTCGGGGTGCTGGTTCAGGAGGCGGAGGAGGGGGAGGACATCGCCGTCTACCCGTTCCTGCAGTGCCTCCCTCTCAAGCCGATCCACAAAAGCCTTTTTCCTAGCCTCAAAAACCCTCCTGTCTACGACCCCCACGGGCTATATGAGGCCCAGCTCCTTGAGGAGCTTCTCCAGCTCCTTCCTATCCTTGTCGTCGATGGGGGGCAGGGGCTCCCTCGGCGGGCCCATGTCTATGCCGTGGACCAGCTGAGTGGCGACTTTGTAAAGCGTGGGCCACTTGCCTCCCAGCTTCCCCACCAGCCCGCATCCGCCCATGAACCTCCACAGCGGCATGAGCTTGTTGTGGAGGGCGACAGCCTCCTGGATCCTGCCCTCCTTCACGAGGCGGTACTGCTCAAGCGTGATGCGGCCGAGGAAGTTGGGCCCAGCGAGGACCCCCCCATGTGCACCCATGACGAGGGACGGCACGAAGAGCATGTCCAGCCCCTGGAGGACTGACAGCCTCCTGCCGAGGAGGTGTATGAGGTCTAGGTGGTAGCGGAAGTCGCCTGAGCTGTCCTTGACGCCTACCACCTGGCTGTACTCGTTAGCAACCAGCTCGAAAACCTCCACCGGTATGTTGTATCCGGTAGCCAGCGGAATGGTGTAGAGGATCGTGGGCATGTCCACCTTATCTAACACCTTCTTGAAGAAGGCGTAGATGGCGGCCCAGTCGTACTGGATGTAGTAAGGCGGCGTGATGAGAAGCACGTCCACTCCCACGTCTTTGTACCTCCTGGCTATCTCTATGGTGGATAGGTGGTCGCCCGTCCCCGTGCCCCCCACCGCAAGCGCCTTGCCCCCCGCCGCCTCCTTAGCCACCTCCATAACCCTCACCCTCTCCTCGGGGGTGAGCTTAGTAACCTCGCCCG
>Ga0272445_1002822_pt1 | contig 11420 bp, 13 predicted proteins | sample YNPCB0031_FD_194404 | JGI IMG/M metagenome (GOLD analysis project Ga0272445, IMG submission 194404) | Hot spring sediment microbial communities from Yellowstone National Park, WY, United States - YNP-CB-003-1 | ecosystem: Environmental > Aquatic > Thermal springs > Hot (42-90C) > Sediment... | reverse complement strand
GGATATCTGCTCGGTCCGCGACACGCCGGCTATCTGGTACGTGACCTGCGCCGTGAAGGTCACCACGTTGGACACTGGGTATGCCTCGATGATCGCCGAGCCTCGGCCGGCCCTAATGGGCACAACTACGCTGGACTGAGACATGGCGGCGCCTGCGGCCGAGACCACCGCCGTCCCGTCTGCGGGCACCGGTAGCAAGATGGTGAGGTTTACGGCGTTTTGCCTGTTGGCGTAAAGAGTCGTGGGGCTTAGATACAGCACCGAGGGCGGCGGAGGCGCCACAGCCACAGGCACTGCGTAGATCAGCGAGACGGGGTTCCCCAGCCAGTCCTTAGACTGGATGTTCACTGTGAGAACTGCGCCGTAGCTGTCGGCGATTAGGGTGACGGGCACGGTTGAAACGGTCCCAGCTACGTAGACGGGCCCTGCGGGTGACAGAACCCTCGCGCCTTGGGCCTGGAGGGTGAGCACCCCGACGAGGGAGTAGGGGGCAGACACCGTGAGGTTTATGGTGCGGGGCAACCCCAGGTAGGCGACCCCGCCGGCCGTCACGTTGGCGGCGGGATACGGCGGGATGTACACATCGGCGTACTCCACCTTCTCCATCCCATCAACGAGAGAGGAGCCGGACGCCTTATATGTAGCCTTTATGGCAACTGTGGCGGGGCACGTGACGTTGAGGGCTGAGGCGGACACCTTAAGCGTGACGGAGACGACGCCGGGCCCGGCCGAGGGCAACCTAGCGGTCTCTAGGGGGGTCAGGTATGCGCATTTAGGCGTCAGAGATATGGACACGTCGACATATTGGGAAGAGACGTAGAAGGAGAGGGAGAGGACGCCTACGTCGCCTGGGAACTTGGGGAGTTGCGCCCACTTGACGCCGAGCCAGAGATAGTCGACGGCTGGCGTCAGTCCGACAATTGCCTGGGAATAGGCGAGTAGTGCCAGGGCGGTTCCAAACGCCAGGAGTTTTGCGAATCGCATTGCACCACTTGTGGGGGTGTTTAAATACGCAACTCACCTTAAGTGAATCAAGGTTTTTAACCACTGCCGAGAAGAGGCTATGTTTCTGGAGATGCTGAGGCTTTCGTGGAAGGCGCTGTGGGAGAGGAAGGGCCGGACAATCGGCGCCGTGGTAGGGGTCACGATAGCCTTCACGGCGCTCAGCTACGCCCTCCTCCTCGGCCAGACCTTCAAAGACTACACCAACCAGTTCTTCACCTCCAACTTCCAGACCAACGTCATATACGTAACCGGGACCCAGTTTACAGACGCAGACGTGGGAGCCCTCTCCACAATCAGCGGCGTCGTCTCGGCGGTGCCCATCGCCACAGCCCGCGGCGTCGTGAGGATCCCCGGCGTTGTGGACCGCCTGGCCGTCACCGTCTACGGCGTAGACCCCTCCCTCCTTCAGCAACTCCTCCCACCCACCGCGCTCTACGAGGGGCAGATGGTGGTCGGCAGCGGCACGGCCCTCGTTGGGTACTACGTGGCCTTCGACAGATCTACCGGCCAGCAGAGGATCGCGGTGGGGACGCCTCTTTCGCTCACCGTGGGCCGCAAGTCTGCCACCGTGGTGGCGTCTGGGATACTGGCCACCGGCGCGCTGGGCTTCGTAGACACGGCCAGGGGCTTCGTGACGGACCTGGCGTCGTTTAGGCAACTCACTGGGATCACTACGTACAACACGGTGGTGTTGACTCTGGAGGACTCCTCAAAGATAGACGCCGTGACCAACGAAATCAGGTCCAACTTCCCCAACGTAGACGTGATCTCCCCCCAAGCAATACTACAGACCATAAACAGCTTCCTCACCTCGTTCCAGCTGTTCCTCGGCTTGATCGCGGGGGTCAGCACGCTCATAACCGCCCTCTGGCTCTACGACACCATGTCCATCAACGTGGTTCAGCGGACTAAGGAAATCGGCGTGTTGAGATCCCTGGGCTTCAAGAAGAGTCACATAATGGCTATGTTCCTAGGCGAGGCCCTGATGATCGCCATCATAGGCGTGGTCATAGGCGCGGTGTTGCTGATCCCGCTGACGCAGATGGGCCTCCCGTTTATGAACAGCGCGCAGACCCCGCAGACGAGGGGGCCCGGCCCGGGCGGATTCGCCGGCCCGGGCTTCTTTAACATAAACTCGCTCGTGTTAGATCCCGTGTTGGTGGCGGGGGCGGCGGCGCTGGTGGTGGGGATAAACCTGCTGGGGGGCTTCCTGCCTGCCTACAGGGGGAGCAGGATAAACATAGTGGAGGCCCTCAGATACGAGTAATGCTGTTTATTCCCGATGTAATAATCGCGGCGCTGGCGTCTTATGTGGCGTATAAGACCTTCCAGGCCTGGAGGGGCCTCTCCGAGGCCCGCCTCTCCCTCTACTCCATAGGCATGATTTTGCTAGCCGCCTCGCTCGTGCTGGAGGCCGTGGTGGACATCTACCTCAACTGGCTGACGGGCACGGAGCCCACGAGGTTCATAAGGCGCCAGGAGGCCCTCTTCAGGCTGGCTATTCAGCTCCTGACCACGGCGGCGCTGGTGCCCATCGCAATCGCTGTCACGCCTTCTCTCTTCTACGCCGTGGTTCCGCCGCTGTTTATCCTCGCGCCGATAAACGCGTTGCTGGCGCTTTACATTGCGTCAGTGACGCTGGTGAAGACGCTGGAAAGGGGGACCCCGCCCTTCATCCCTCTCGCCTTTGTGTTCCTGGCGGCGTCGCTCATGTTCCCGTTGCTCTCCCCCGTGGACGTCCTCCTCAGGCTCATCACCGCCGTGCTTCTCGCCATAGGCGTGTTGTATGCCGCGGAAAAGACGAAGTAGGCTCGAGATAGTGGCCGACATACTCCAAACGCTCTCCGCCGGTTGCAAGCCGCCTACACGCGTCGCCACGGAGGCCAACTTGGCCTACGACCGCATGGTTAAGATCGTGGAGACCCTCATGGAGAGGGGCGTTGTCAAGGAAGACGGCGGCCTGCTCTGCATAACCCCCGAGGGGCTCAAGATCCTCAACGTCTACAGACAGTGGCGGGGGTTCCTAGACGCCTTGGGGCTTTGAACTAGTTGGCCTGGACGTAGCGGAGGAACTCCTCAAGCTCCTCCCTTGTAAAGCAACCGAACCCCAACCTCTGGGCCAGTTCGCAGTTTTCTAGGAACATAACAAAGGCGCCTCCCTCCCTGGGTGCTTCTCGCGAGATCTCAAACCCAAGCCTTCTAAGAACCTCGGAGTATTGCTCAGGGACATCACCGACGAGGACAACCCTCACGCCCAAAATATAACACAGTTTTATAAATTTGGTGTTTCTTTCAAGAAATTACTTCCTCTTTCTAAATATAAAGAGCGTTGCGAGAACCGCCAAAAGGACCACCGCCGCGAGGGCTAGGTACATGCCTGTGTCGGCCGAGGCGCTGGGGGCTGTCGTGGTGGCGCCTGTCGCCGTCTGTTGGGCGTTCTGCTGGATGTACTGATTCAGGAGGGCCTCCGCCTGCTGGTACCTGGCCCTGGCCGCCTCGCGCCAGGCCTGGTACAGCTTGTCTCGGTAGGTGGGGTCAGACGCCACCTTGCTGTTTATCGCCACGGCGTCTTGGTAGGTGAAGGTCTTAACCTGTCCCGTGGCTGGGTCGGTGTAGTTAACCGGGGCGCCCAGCCTCCTCCACAGCTCCTCAAACTGCCTCTGGGTGATCTTCCCCGAGTAATACGCATCCACCATCCTGCCCCAGAGGGAGGTCAGCTGGTCCTGGAGATCCACGAGGGTGGCCTCGTAGTAGTAGATGAAGCTGTAGTAATACGCCGCGCTTTTCTCAGGCGGAACCGCCAGAACCTTCGCGTTTATGAGCTTGGAGAGGTGTTGCTTCAAGACGGCGGCTTTCGTCTGGTTCACGTCAGGCGAGTCGAGCAGGGCGGGGTTGCCAGGCAAGATGTACCTATCCACCACGCTCTTTTCAATCTCCGTGAGGAAGACCCTGGTGAGCGTAGTTGCGGCTGTCATGTTGGCGTCTCTGGGCACCGCTATGGGGTCGAAGAGAATGTCTGTGCCGTCTGTAGGTATGCAGTACTGGAGGCCGGCTATGAAGACGTAGTAGTCCACCATGGGGCCGAACGCCGCCTCGCCCCTCTTCACGGTGTCCCGCACGGCGCCGCTGGAGTCGACAAAGCGGGCCACCGCCGCCATGGAGGCGAGGTACCTCCACCCCTCCTCCCACCCATATATCTCGGTGACTAGCTGCATCATAGCTGCGGTTGAGGTAGACTTGGTGGGCCTGGCAATCGCCACGGGCTTGCTACCTGTCTTGAGGTAGTACCGGGCCAGTTCCGGCGAGGCTAGGTCCCGCCAGCTACACGCCGGCTGGAGACCCGCCTTTGCCGCGGCATCCTGGCTGTAACCGATGACGTAGCCCAGCAGGCCGTACACCACGTAGTAAACGCTCCCGTTTACAACGCGCTTAAGCGGGATGTTGCCCACTCTCTCCGGCAGTTGCCTCAGCTCGGGCACGTCGGGCATAGGCGCCAGGTAGCCCTCCCTGAGCAACGACTCGTAGAGCACCGGGGCGCCTGCCCAGAGGAAGTCCACGCCGCCTCTGTCAATGAGGGCGCGCCACTGAGTGGGGTCAGCCGGGATGATCTTTATATCCGGGAAGTACCTCTGCAAGACGGGCAGGGCCACGTCGATAGAGGCTTGGTCCGCCCTGGTAAGTATTGTGGCGGGGAAAACAGCTCCCGCCAAGAGGAGTAGAGCCAGTAGAACCGTGCGCATGGGGGATCAAAAGATTATGAATTTAAAATTATCTCATTTTTAGTTTATACCCGCTCAAGCACCACGGCGGCGCCTTGCCCGCCGCCGACGCAGAGGGTGGCCACGCCGTAGTCCACGCCGTCTATCTGCATCTGCCGGGCCAACGTGCCGATTATTCTGGCGCCCGTGGCGCCGAGTGGATGCCCGATGGCTATCGCGCCGCCTCTGGTGTTTACGGCGTCTGGGTCCAGCCCCAGCTCTTTTATCGCGTAGAGCGTAACAACGGCAAAGGCCTCGTTGATCTCCCATCTGCCGATCTGCTTAGCTGTTAAGCCAGCCTTCTCCAGGGCCTTTTTGGAAGCGGGGACGGGGCCCATGCCCATCACCTCCGGCGGCACCCCGGCGAAGGCCACCGCCCTAACTTTAGCCAGGGGTTGCAGGCCGTATTTCTTAACCGCCTCGCCCGACGCCAACATGACGTAGGCAGCGCCGGAGTTGAGAGGCGACGAGTTGCCGGCGGTGATAACGCCGTCCGGCTTAAACGCCGGCGGGAGCTTAGCCAGCGCCTCCAGCGTGGTGTCCGGCCTCACGGACTGATCCCGGTCCACCACCTTCTTCTGCCCCTCTTTCTCCACCGTGAGGGGCACGATTTCGTCTCTGAAGTAGCCCTTCTCCTGCGCCTCTGCCGCCTTCTTGTGGCTTCTGAGGGACCAAGCGTCCATCTCCTCCCGCTTTATGCCGGAGATCTCCGCGAGCCTCTCGGCGGTGAGCCCCATGACGTATCCTATGGGGAGGTTGTACAGCCTGACGTATTCCTCGTCGGTAAGGAACCTGGGGTTTATCTCGATGTGCGGGTTCTCGTACATGGGGGTCTTGGACATCTTCTCGACGCCGCCTGCCACAACGACGTCGGCCATGCCAGTTGCGACCTCCATCGCGCCGAAGCCCACCGTTGTGATAGAGGAGGCGCACTGCCTATCGATGTGAGCCGCCGGGATAGTGTAGGGGAGCTTCGCCGCGAAGACCACATGTCTTCCGCCGTATAGCCACTGCTCGCCGACGGGAAGCGCCGTGCCCGTTAGCAAATCCTCCACGGCCTCCGGCTTGATGCCCGTCCTCTCCAACACAGCCCTCACAGCCGCCGCCGCGAGGTCCTCGGGACGTAGGTCCCAGAAGTCGTCTCTCTGGGGCTCCTTCCTGGAGAACCTGGTAAAGGCCGTCCTCGCAAACGAGACGAGGTAGACATCGTCCAGCCTCCTCCCCACCGTGTTCATGGCGTCCACCGTTTAGGAGTTAATATTTGTTGAGTCCGACGGGGGCCGAAAAATTTTATAGAGCCCCCAAAACTCTTCGCAATGTCTCTCCCAAGGGCGTTTGTAACGTCGGTTGTGGGGTCTTGGCCGAGGCCCACGTGGCTCATCGAGGCGTTTGAGAAATACGAGAAGGGACAGCTGGAGCAGCAGACCTTTTCCCATTATCTAGACGACGCGGTGAAGCTCGCGATTAAAGACCAGGAGGAGGCAGGCCTCGACGTCATTACAGACGGCGAACAGAGGAGAACCTCCTTCGTGGCCTTCGTGGGGCAGAAGATTAAGGGGTTCAAAATCGTGAGGGTGGAGGAGCTGCACCCCAACGCCAAGGAGATCATGAAGAAGTACAAGGCGCCGCTGACGCTGTGGCGCCCTGTGATAGCTGGCTACATTGAGGACAGCGTCTTGGCCGTGGACGAGGTGCAGTACGCCAAAAAGGTGACTCAGAAGCCCCTTAAGGTCACCCTCCCCTCGCCCTACCTAATCATGTGGGAGGCGTGGCACGCCAAGATATCGGCGCCTTACTACCCCAGGCCCGAGGACGCCGCCGAGGCCTACGTCAAGGTGCTGAGGAACGAGATCGCCAGGCTTATAGACGCCGGCGTCGCCTTTATCCAGCTGGATGAGCCCATGCTCGGCGACTTGATAGAGGCGGAGCAGGACAAGCCGGACCGCTATAAGCAGGTGGCCTCTGAGCTTTACGGCCAGAAGTACCGCGGTCTCAGAGACGAGATCCAGCTCGCCGTCGACCTCGTCAACGAGACGGTGAGGGGCTACACCTCCTCTGTCCGCATCGGGATGCACCTAGACCGGTGGCCCACGGAGGAGTCGCCTGTGGTGGGCTACGAGCGCCTCGCGCCGCAGGTCTTCGACATAAAGGTGAAGCAGTACGTGGTGGAGTACAAGCATCCGCGGATGGGCAACCCGGAGGAGTTCGCCAAGATACTCCCCAGCGACAAGGAGATCGGGCTCGGCTCAATAGACGTAAGAGACCCAAAACGCGTCGAGAGCGTAGAGGAGGTGGTGGCACACGTGGAGAAGATCGTGAAGTACGTAGACCCCACCAAGATCTGGCTCAACCCAGACTGCGGCTTCGCGCCAGGCATGTACCGCGCCTTCCCACGCGCCGTCGCCATAGAGAAGCTGAAGATAATGGTGAAGGCCGCCGAGGTCCTCCGACGACGCTACTGGTGGGCTTAACGCCCCCCTCAGCATTAGCTCTCCCAGTTTTTCAGCTACACGCTCCACGGCCCTTTTTCTGAGGCGCTTTCAGACTATACGGCTCCACTGCGCCGCCACGACCCCCGTTCCCAGTTGGCGGGGGAGTCCCAGTACGCGTATGCGTTAAAGCTAACCGCCCACGTTTGCCTGCCCCGCATGGCTTCGCTATGTTTTCTCCTCACTATCTTCGGCCGTGGGAAACCTCTGGACAGCCGCGTTTTCTTCTGCGCAGGGCTTTATATATGTACGCTCTTCTGGCCGTGGCTCGGGTTCAGCCTCTCTGGGTTTCGTTTTTCCGCGCTCTGGCGGAGGCTGGGGTAGACGTCTTGTGTCTTCCCCCACGTCTTAAGTGTAGGTGGGAGTTGCCGCAGTGCGTAGCGCTTTGGGTCTTGTTGGGGAGGTACCAGATCTGCAGGGGGGAGGGTCGGGGCCGCGTGGCGGGGGTTTGGGAGGGCGTTGCGGCCCTCGCCGGGCGGGGCGAGGAGAGGTGCGGCTGGGTTCTGGCGCGGCGGTGTGAAGAGCCTCTGAGGCTAGACTTCCAACCTCCCGAGAAGCCGCGGGTCGTGGTAGATCTCTCTCTTTGGCATGAACATACGCCGGGGGAGAAGCACGAGCTGGTGGAGCAGATATTGGCGGCTCTAAACGTGGTGAGGGGCGTGTTGTGGGACGGCGTGTTGTGGGTGACGAACGCCCCTGCCGAGTTTCTCCAGTTGCTGGACCTACACGCCCGGGGTCTTGTCCACGGGATGAAGATCGTGGGGGGTCTGCCTCCGCTCTCCTCGCCTGTGGTCCTCGACCCGGAGGGGGATTGCCTCTTTACGGAGGAGGTGGCGTACAGCCACGACGAGTTTATAATAGGCGGCATCGTGGACAAGGAGAGGACCGCCAAGTCCGGCACCAAGAGGCTTGCCCAGCTGATAGGCGTAGAGAGGCGGTGCCGTATCGAGCTGAGGGGGTCGCGGGTCGGCGTGCCGGACCGCATAAACAAGATCACAGAGATCGTGTTGAAGACTCTGTCGGGGGTTCCGCTGGAGGAGGCGATACTTGCGGCCCAGGCCAAGAGAGACAGGGTGTACCGGCTCATGTGGGAGATCCAGAAGAGGGCCGTGAGGAGGCCCGACGGCAGGTTGTGGATAACGCCAGAGGCCTTGGCCGAGGCCAACTGGCTCAGGGCCCCGCCGGAGGAGGTTGAGCTGGCTCTGCGGAAGGCCCACGCCGTGTTAATCCAAGGCCTCTCTTAGGACTCTGTAGGCGTTGCGCCACGCCACGGCCTCCACCTCCTCGCCGCTGAAGCCGGCCTCTCTCAACGCCTTGAAGAACGTCTCTATCTTGTCCACAGACTCGAGGCCGGGCGGCGTCGTCGAGATGCCGAGGTAGTCTGTCCCCACGGCCAGCGCCTCCACGCCGTACCTCTCCTTGACGTATTTGGCATGCTTAAACAACGCCTCCACCGTGGGGCTTTCCGAGATGGTGCGGGGGATGAAGGTGAGCCCAAGCACGCCTCCGTTGTCCACAAGCCGTTTTATCACCTCGCCGTCGACGTTGCGCGGATGCCTATACACGTCGTTCACGTTGGCGTGGCTTATCACCACCGGCCTCCTCGCCGCCTCTAGCGCGTCTAGCGCCGTCTTCCTCCCGGCGTGTGCCAGGTCTACCACCATGCCGAGCCTCTGCGCTGCCTCCACCAAGGCATATCCCTCCTCGGTCAACCCGCCGCCCCCCTTGGCGTAGCAGGAGTGACCCCACCTATTGTTTAAGTTCCACGTCACGCCGACGCCCCGCACCCCCAGCCTATACATGAGCCGGAGGTCGTCGACGGAGTTGAGGACGTCGGCCCCCTCCAACACCAGCAGAAACTTAAGACCTGGGTAGGCCAGGTCCCCCCGCCTCTCCACCAGCCTCACCCCGTGGCGCTCGGAGAGGGAGTAGTACACCTTGACGGCCTCTAACGCCAGCTGGAGGCTGGGCGACCACCCGCCGTAGGCGTTGACGAAGGGGAAGACGGCAGCGAGGACCAAATCTGCGCCCGCCCTCCTGAGCTTAGGTAAATCACTCTGCCTCCCCTCGGCGTCTACGTCGAAGTGTGGCGGGCTCAACGACGTCAAGAAGTAGTAAGCCACGTCTTGATGCAGATCGACAAGCATTACTCCTCCAGCTCGTCGACTATGCTCCGGAGCTCGTCTAACGCCTCCTCCACAAGCCCCCAGTCCTTCTCCTCCACCGCAGACTCCAGCAGATCCACCACGTCCCTCAGCCGCCTTGCAACTTTCTCAGCCATGTCCAGTAGAGAGCAGAAGTTTTTAACTACCTCCCTCCGACCCTCCGCGGTCATCAGCCTTTCCCAATCCCCACCTAAAACCCCACGCCAGACACAACCACCGTCAAAACGCCTCGCGCCAAAACAGTCTAACCCCCTTCAGGAGAGGCGGTAGGTACAGAGTCAACTACCTCTCCCGCTCATTGTCCCAGGCCACTATGTGGAGCCGGGGCGTCACCCTGAGGCCGAGCTTCACGGCGGCGTCCCATACCCTGCGGAGAACCTCCGCGTGTTTCTCAGCGCTTTGAGACATGGGCATGAGGAAGACCCGGTCCCGCGGGATGCCGAAGGCCTCCACGTAGTGGGCCGCCTCTTCCACGTCGCCTACGTCGCTCACCACGAACTTGAACCAGGCCTTGGGGCTCGACACGTAGAACTTGTCCAGCGGCGCCTTGACGCCTGCGTTGCTGAGCTTCGGCGATACGTCGTAAAAATCTACACATGCATCAAGCCGAGGCGTCGGCTTGTACACGCCGCTGGTCTCCACCTCAACTGCCCCCAGCCCCTTAAGCCTGCACACGAGCTCCTCAAGGCCGCGGCCCTGCCATATGAGCGGCTCCCCGCCTGTCACCACCACGTGCCCCCTCACCCCCAGCGCCGCCGCTTTTGCGACCACCTCGTCGACGCTCATCTCTACGCCGCCTCCGAAATCCCAGGAGTATTTCGTGTCGCAGTATACGCAACGGAGGGGACACCCGGCCAGCCTGATAAACACCGCCGGCTTGCCAAGATTCACCCCCTCCCCCTGTAGAGAGGCGAAGACTTCAAGCACCCGCACAGCCCTCAGACACCCCCGCTATAAAAACCCTTAAAGCGGCGCGTAAGTAACGTTGGGGAATTTCCTAAGTAGCTCCCCGTCCAGCGTGAGCAGGCGTGCGTCTAGTCTCTTCGCCAGAACGACGTACGCCGCGTCGTACACGGTGATGCCGGCGTCCACGGCGAGTTTAAAAGCGTCCGCCGCCACTTCTCTATACGAAAAAACTTCAAAGGTCTCCAAAAGCGACAGAAGCGTAGAAACCACGACGTTGCCCTCCTCCATGGAGAGCTCCCCCCGACGCACCCGCCGCCACACCGCGTTGCCCACCTCATATGCCGCCAGATCCAGCGTGGAGACTCTCTCGGCCTCTTTTACGGCTTTCTCCACCTCCTCGCCGCCGCTTTCCGGCATCAACAAAGCCGCCAACGCCGCCGCGTCAATGACCAACATCTCTGTCCTCTCTAATCAACTCGGCGGAGGGGGACAACGTGCCGACTTTACTTCTCAACTTCTCCCTCACCTCCCGCGCCTTTTCAAGAGCCAGCCGCCTCCTCTCACGTGCCACCAGCTCCTCGAGAAATCTCCGCACAGCCTCGGCGTAGTCTATTCCGAGCCTCTCCAACTCCTCCTTAAGCTCCTTCCTAACTCTTACAGAGATCACCACACTCACGTGTATACGTTTTGGTAGACATAAAAAGTTTACATAAGGCAACACGCCGCCGTCTTCACCCCGTGGGCTTCTTAAGCCTAAGCCGCATCGCGGCGAGGCGTCTAAGCACGGCGTCTATATACGCCTCGGCCCTCTCCCTCTCGATGCCTCTCTCTGCGTATATGTGCCGGAGCACCTCCTCGTACCGCTTGTACTGCTCGTTAAGCCGCCTCCAGGGGATGTCTTTCAGCTTCTCTCCAAGTTCGGCGTCTGTCGGTAGCTTCCCCTCAGCCATTAGACACGCCAAGATGGGGTAGCCCACGTACCCTCTGTACAAGGTGCCGTTGTCGTTGCTGTAGACAAACCCTCCCTCCACTACGACGTCATACACCCGGTCCCCCTCTGAAGACACCACCTCGCACCGCCCCTCGCCCACTAGCCG
>Ga0272445_1002820_pt1 | contig 11428 bp, 13 predicted proteins | sample YNPCB0031_FD_194404 | JGI IMG/M metagenome (GOLD analysis project Ga0272445, IMG submission 194404) | Hot spring sediment microbial communities from Yellowstone National Park, WY, United States - YNP-CB-003-1 | ecosystem: Environmental > Aquatic > Thermal springs > Hot (42-90C) > Sediment... | reverse complement strand
GGGCTCAGGAGGGGCGCTTCCCCCGCCAGGAGGGTGAGCCTTTGGGCCTCGAGGGCCTCCCCCTCGAGGCGGAACCGGGCCCAGGCGGTGAGGCCGCCCTCCTCCAGCGTGTAGAAGACCTCCCCGGAAAGCCCCGTGTAGAGGTAGCGCAGGGTGGCCGGCCCCTCCCCCCGGTAGCGGAAGAGGACCGCGCCCCCCTGGTAGACCCGCTCGGTTTCCTCCACCCCAAGAAGCCGCAAGGAGCCCTGGGGGATTTTGGCCAGCTTCTCCCCCCCCATAAAGACCCAGGCGGAGGGGGGCAGGACCACGGGCTCCCGGATCTCGGCGTAGCCGGGGTAGACCACCACCTCCTGGGCCATGGCCAGGCCCAGGAAAAGAAGGGCGAGGGTTTTCCTCATACCCCCAGTCTAAGGGCCAGGGCCTCCACCCTAGACCGGTCCAGGGGCCCCCCGTGGCCCAGATAGACCCACTCCGCCCCCAGGTCCAGGATCTTGCGCACCGTGCGCCGAGCCAGCTCGTGGTCCTCGTTGATGAACCTGGGGGGAAGGCCCCCGCCCCTCAGGGCGTCCCCCGCCAGGAGGACCTTTTCCCGGTAAAGGCCCACCTGGCCCAGGGTGTGGCCGGGCAGGGCCACCACCCGCCAGCCATGGACCTCTTCCCCCTCCTCCACGGGCACCAGGGCCTCCTTGGGGATGGGCGGGCCCAGGTTGGCCAGGGCCTTGCCCAAAAGGGGGATGGGCAGGGGCGGGCGGGGCCTTTCCCCGGTCAGGTAGGGCCACTCCCTGGGGTGGGCCAGGACGGGGAGGCCAAAGCGCTCCCAGAGGGCTCTAGCCCCGCCGCTATGGTCCAGGTGGTGGTGGGTGAGGAAGAGGAGCCGGGGCGGGGTCTTGAGGAGGGCAAGAAGCCTCCTGGCCTCCCAGGGGAGGCCCGCGTCCACCAGGAAGTACCCCTCCTCCAGGGGGACGCGGTAGAGGTTGGCGGCGAAGCGCAGGACCTCAGGCCCGCTCACGGACCCGCTCCACCCCCATCTCCTCCAGAGCCTTGCGGATGCCCTCCGGGTCTATCCCCGCCTGGCGGTGGAGGCTCGGGATGGGCCCGTGCTCCAGGAAGCGGTCGGGAAGGCCCAGGACCCGGACCTCGGGCCTCAGGCCCATCTCGTTCAGGGCCTCCAGGACGGCGCTCCCGAAGCCGCCCATCTTCTGGTGGTCCTCCACGGTGAGGAGCTTGTAGCGGGAAAGCTTCCTTAGCATCTCCCGGTCCAGGGGCTTGAGGAAGCGGGCGTTCACCACGCCCACCCTGGGGTCGTCCCCGGCGGCCTCGAGGGCGTACCTCAGGGTCTTGCCGAAGGCCAGGATGTAGACCTCCGTCCCCTCCTTAAGGACCTCCCAGGTACCCCAGGCGATCTCCGGCCAGAGGCCCTCCTCCACCCGCTCCACGTTGTCCCGAGGGTAGCGGATGGCCACGGGGCCCCCGACCTCCAGGGCCTTCTTGAGCATGGCCCGAAGCTCCAGGGCGTCCTTGGGGGCGGCGATCTGGAAGTTGGGAATCGTCCTCAGGTAGGCGATGTCAAAGACCCCGTGGTGGGTGGGCCCGTCCGCCCCCACCACCCCGGCCCGGTCTATGGCGAAGACCACCGGCAGGTTCTCTATGGCCACGTCGTGGATGGCCTGGTCGTAGGCCCTTTGGAGGAAGGTGGAGTAGATGGCCACAATGGGCTTCATGCCCTTAAGGGCTAGGCCCGCCGCCGTGGTCACGGCCACGTCTTCGCAGATGCCCACGTCCAGGTAGCGCTCGGGGTGCTCTATGGAGTAGCGCACCAGCCCCGAGCCCTCCCGCATGGCAGGGGTGATGACGAAAAGCTCGGGCTCCAGGTGGGCCAGCTCCGTGACCGCATCCCCGAAGGCCTGGCTCCAGCTATAGCCCTTGGAGACCTTCTCCGGCTTCTCGGGGTTGAAGCCGGGGGGGCCGTGCCAGTAGATGGGGTCGGCCTCGGCCACCTTGTAGCCCTTGCCCTTCTTGGTGACCACGTGGAGGAGCGTGGGGCCCTCCAGCTCCTTGAGGTGCTCCAGGATGTGGATGAGGCCCTTGAGGTCGTGCCCGTCCACGGGGCCCACGTAGCGGATTCCCCAGGCGTAGAAGGGGTTCTCCTGGTGAAGGAGGAGCTTGGCCGCCTCCTTGGCCCGGTCCACCAGGCCGAAGAGCTGGGGAGAGATGCGCTCCAGGATGTTTCGGCCCAGCTTCTCTGCGTCCTGGACCCACTTTCTTATTTGGAGTTCCTTGAAGTACTTGTTGAGGCCCCCCACGTTCTCGGAAATGCTCATCTCGTTGTCGTTGAGGATGATGAGCATCCGCTTCTGGAGCTCCCCGATCTTGTTGAGGGCCGCTAAGGCCATCCCCCCCGTCAGGGCCCCGTCCCCGATCACCGCCACCACGTGGTGGTCCTCCCCCCGGAGGTCCCGGGCGAGGGCCATGCCCAGGGCGTTGGCCAAGGAGGTGGAGGCGTGCCCTACGGTGATGGCGTCGTGGGGGGACTCGGAGACCTTGGTGAAGCCGGAGATCCCCCCTTCCTGGCGCAGGGTGTGGAAGCGGTCCTTGCGCCCGGTCACCAGCTTGTGGGCGTAGGCCTGGTGGCCCACGTCAAAGAGGATCTTGTCCTTAGGGGACTGGAAGACCCGGTGCAGGGCCAGGATGAGCTCCACCGCCCCCAAGGAGCTGGCCAGGTGGCCGCCGTTTTGCGCCGTGACCCGGATGATCTCGCTCCTTATTTCCTCGGCCAGGAGGAGAAGCTCCTCCAGGCTCAGGTTCTTAAGGTCCTCGGGGCCGTTTACTTTTTCTAAGACCATGCTTCACCTCTAGCGGAAGTTGCGCTCCACCAGGATCCGCCCCTCCCGGGTGCGCACCTCCCCCACCCTGGGGGCGAACCAGACCTCGCGGATGTCCTGGCTTCGGCTGTCCCGGAAGGTCTGGCGGATTCGGTAGATGCGGAAGGTCCCCGCCGGCACCCGCACCTCCCGCTCCTCCAGGACCTCCATCTCGTAGGCCAGGGGGCCCTGGGCCAGGGGCTCCCGGCCCGAGGGGGTGAGGAGCTCCACCCTGACCTCCGTGCTCCCGCCCCAGCGCTGGCCGGGGACCAGGAGGGCCTCGGGGGGGTACTCCAGGAGGGGAGGGGAGAAGACCACCCGGGCCGAGGGCTCCTGGAATCCCAGAAGCCTCACGCCGAAGGCCCCCACCTGGCGGAAGTAGGTCCGGTCCTCCCCCCGGCCATAGACCCGGAAGCGGAGGGCCTCCTGCCCCTCATAGGCCGCCGGGCCTTCCACCCGCATGCGGTAGGGCGGGGAGGATATGGGCTCTCCCTCGGGCACGTAGACCCACTCCAGCCCGGTGCTGGCGGGGTAGAAGGCCTTCTCCTCCAGAAGGGGACGAGCCTCCGGGGCTTGGGTCACCTGGGGGGCGCAGGCGGCGAGGGCCAGGGCGAGGGCCATGAGGTACCGCCTCATGGTATGGAGTTTACCGCCTGCCTTCCCGTAGGCTGGCCAACACTTCCCGGAGGTCGGCCAGGTGGGCCTCCAGCTTTCTGGCGGCCTCCAGGTCCCCCTTGGCCAGAGCCCTTTCCGCCGCCAGGCTCTCCAGGAGGGCCACAAGCCGCCTCCTTTCCTCCCGCACCTCTTCCAGGGCCCTCTCTAGCTCCTCCCGCGTCTTGGGGAGGAGGTGGGGGGCGGCCAGGGCCTGGGAAAGCTCCCTTTCCCGCCCCTCCAGGGCCTTGAAGGCGGCCTCCACCTCGCGAAAGTCCACCAGCCCCTTCAGGTGGCGGCGCGCCCAGGCCCACCCCTCCTGGGGGCGGAGGAGGTAGGCCAGGGCCAGGAGGAGGAGGGCGAGGAGGAGGATCTCCAGGACCTGGGGCATCTAGGCCTGGCCCAGCTCCCGCTTGAGGCGGAGGAGCTCCTCCTCCACCTCCTTGTCGGCGGACAGGGCGGAAAGCTCCTTGTCCAGGTCCTGGCCGTCCAGCTCCTTCAGGGCCTCGTGCCGGTCCTCCATGGCCAGGATGCGGGCCTCCATCTCTTCAAAGGCCTCGAGGGCCGGGTGCCCTTCCAGCCGGGACTCCATGCGGCGCACGGCCTCGGCGGCCTCCACCCCCTTCTTGCGGGCCAGAAGGAGCTTCTTCCTGGCCTCGGCCTCGTCTATCTTGGCCTCGAGGGCCTTCAGCTGGGTCATGAGGCGGTCGGTGAGGCCCTTCTGCTCCTCAAGCTGGGCCTTGAAGCCTTCGGCCAGGTCCAAAGCCCGCTTCCTGCGCCTCAGGGCCTCCTTGGCCAGGTCCTCGCGCCCGGCCTTCAGGGCCTCCTTGGCCTTCTCCTCCCAGAGGGCGGCCTCCTTTAGGTGGCTTTCCACCTCCCGCTCCAGGCGCTTGGCCTCGGCCATGGCGGCCGCCACCTGCTCCCGGGCCTCCTTGAGGGCCTCTTTCATGTCCAGAAGGGCCTGCTCAATGATCTTCTCCGGGTCCTCGGCCCGGCGGAGAAGGTCGTTGAGGTTGGCCCGGATGAGGCGGCTGATGCGGTCCAGCAGGTTCATCGCTTACCTCCAAGAAGAGTATGCCACACCCCGGGTTGACGGGAAGGAAAACCGGGGGTAGGGTGGCCCTGGGACGTGGTTCGGGCGGAGGCCATCACCAGAAGCTTCGGGGCCCTCAGGGCCTTGGACGGGGTGAGCCTCGAGGTCCATCCCGGGGAGGTCTTCGGCCTCCTGGGGCCCAACGGGGCGGGGAAGACCACCCTGGTGCGGATCCTTAGCGGGGTGCTGGCCCCGGATGGGGGGAGGGCCCTGGTGGCGGGGCTGGACGTGGCGCGGGAGCCCTACCGGGTAAAGGCCCTGATCGGCTACGCCACCCAGGAGCAGAGCCTCTACCGGGACCTCACCGTGGAGGAGAACCTCCTCTTCCGCGCCCGCCTCTACCGCCCCAAGGAGGCCAAGGCCCTGGCCGCCGAGGCCCTGGAGCGCTTCGGCCTTTCACCCTACGCCAAGACCCTGGCCGGCCACCTTTCCGGGGGCTGGCGGCAACGCCTGGCCCTGGCCCAGGCGGTGGTCCACCACCCCCAGGTCCTCTTCCTGGACGAGCCCACCACGGGGCTGGACCCCCTTTCCCGCCGGGACATCTGGGGGCTCATCCACCAGGAGGCGGCCCGGGGGGCGGCAGTCCTGGTCACCACCCACTACATGGACGAGGCGGAGCGGTGCCACCGCCTGGCCCTTCTCTTCGGGGGACGGGTCCTGGCCGTGGGCACGCCCCAGGAACTGAAGCTTCTGGCCCAAAAGAAGGCCCGCTTCCTCTTCGCCCCGGGCCTTTCCCTGGAGGCCGCCCTTTCCCTACCCGGGGTCCTGGAGGCCTGGCCCAGCGGGGATGGGGTGCGGCTGATCGCCCGCGGGGAAGCCCCGGTGGGGGCGGGCTTTCTGGAGGTGGAGCCCAGCCTCGAGGATGTCTTCGCCCTCCTCGCCAAGGAGGCCCTATGAGCCGCATCCTGGCCCTGGCGGAAAAGGAGCTCTTGCAGATCCGGCGGGACCACGTTCTGCCCCGGCTCATCGTCCTCCTGCCCAGCCTGATGCTCCTCCTCTTCGGCTACGCCATCAACTTCACCCTGAAGAACATCCCTGTGGCCGTGCTGGACGCCGCCCAGGACCGCATCAGCGAGACCCTCCTCAGGGAGCTCACCAAGGAGGGAACCTTCCGCCTGGCCCTGAGGGCCCAAAGCCGGGAGGAGGTGGTGGCCGCCCTTGACCGGGGAGAGGCCCGGGTAGGCCTCGTCATCCCCTCCGGGGCTTTGGAAAAGGTGCGCTCGGGGGAGAGCGTGCGCCTGGAGATCTACGTGGACGGCACCGACCCCAACTTCGCCTTCCAAGCCCAGGCTGCCCTCAGGAAGGCCATCCAGGAGGTCAACGCCCGCATCCTGGTGGGCCGGGCTCTGGCCGGGGAAAGGGTCCTTCCCCCTTTGTCCCCGGAGCTTCACACCCTCTACAACCCGGAGAACAAAACCGCCTGGTTCATGATCCCCGGCATCATCGGCCTGGTCCTCACCATGTTCACCGTTCTCCTCACCGCTTTGGCCATCGTGCGGGAGGCGGAGAGCCGCATGATGGAAAGCCTCCTGGCCTCCCCCCTGCGCCCCCACGAGGTGGTCTTGGGGAAGGTGCTCCCCTACCTCCTCATCGCCTTTGGGGTGGCCCTTCTGGTCTTGGCCCTGGGGCACTTGGTCTTCGGGGTTCCGGTGCGGGGAAGCCTCTTCCTCCTCCTTCTGGCCATGTTCCTCTTCGTCCTGGGCTCTTTGGCCGCCGGGGTCCTCATCTCCACCGTGGCCCGCACCCAGGTGCAGGCGGTCTTCGGCACCTACGCCTACGCTTTTCCCACCATCTTCCTCTCGGGCTTCGTCTTCCCCATAGAGGGCATGCCCCCCTTCTTCCAGGCCCTTTCCTACCTGGTGCCCGCCCGCTACCTCATTGAGGTCCTCCGGGGGGTGATGCTGAAGGGGGTGGGCCTCGAGGTGGTCTGGCCCCACCTTCTGGCCTTGGCCCTCTTTTCCGCCCTGGTCCTCCTCTTGGCCTCGGCCCGCTTCCGAAGGCAGGTGGCGGTGTGAGAAGGTGGATCTGGCTCTTCTTTTTGGGGCTTGGGGCCCTGGCCCAGGGTCGCCTCGAGGCCGGGGCCTACTTCCAGGGCGGGCTTTTCCCCACCCTGGAGGCCGGCTTTGCCCTGGAGGAGGGGGAGGTCTACCTGCGCCTCCAGCCGGGCCGGGGGGGGCTGGGCTACCTGGGGGGGGTCGCCCTGGGGCCCCTCGGCTACCTGGGCTACGGGCTCCAGGGGGAGGTGGGGGAGGGGGGCCTGGGCGGGGCGGTCTTCCTGGAGGGCGGGGCGGGCCCTCTGGCCCTGGAGGGAAGGCTTTCCTACCGCCCCCAAGCGGCTTTTCCCCTTTTCCCCGAGGAGGGGCTTTGGGGGAGGTTCGCCCTCCGCTACCGCCTGGCCCCCAAGGAGGTGGCGGGCCTCCTGCTGGAAGGGGGGCGGGCCGAGGCCACCTACGCCCTGAGGGAGGGGGCCACCTACACCCTGGGACTGGGGGTGGCGGGGTTGCCCTACCTGGTCCTGGGCTTTAAGGGGGAGGTGGGGGAGGGCGGGGAGGTTCTGGATCTGGCCCTGCGCCTTGGGGGGGTGAACCGCCTCGAGGGGGGCCTTTACTTAGGGGAGGCTAGTCTTTTTTTCATCCTTTCCCATCCTTGGGCGGGTAGCCTCACCCTGTGGCTTGGGGACCTGGGCCTGGAGGCGGGCTTTCGCGAGAGCCCCTACGCCTGGGTCCGCTACGCTTGGAGGTGGCCGTGATGCGCTTATTGCTGACCCTTTTCCTCGTTTTGGCCCCGGCTTTGGCCCAGTCTGTGGAGGAGATCCTGGACCGGGTGGAGAAGAACCTCACCGAGCCCTGGCAGGCGGTGGTGAGGGGCACCTTCCAGGGCCCCTCGGGCCCGGAGGAGCTGGAGGCCAGGGTCTACGCCATCCCCAAGGAGGACCTCTTCCGCATAGAGTTCCTAAAGCCCGCCTCCTTGGAGGGCAACTTCACCGTGATCACCGCCAAGGAGGTCTGGAACTACCTCTACCTCACCAACCAGGTCATCATCTCTCCCCGGGAGAAGGCCCAGGTCCAGGGGCTGGGCTTCTCCCCCCAGACCTTCGGGGACCTCAAGGCCCTGGCCAAGGAGGTGAGCCTCCGCCTGGTGGGGGAGGAGCGCCTTCCCGAGGGGGTGGCCTGGAAGCTTGTGGGCCAGGCCAAGGGGAACCAGGGCTTCGCCCAGCTGGAGCTTTACGTCCTCAAGGCCGACCCCCGCCCGGTGCGCTTCCTCTTCCGCGACGAGGGGGGGAAGGTCCTGGCGGACCTAAAGGTGGTGGCCTTCGGGCGGGCGAACCTGACCCCGGCGGCCCTCAAGCGCTACCCTAAAGATGCCCAGGTGGTCCGCCGCTAGTCGGCGTAAAGGGGGGTGGAGAGGTACTTCCAGCCCCCGTCCGGGCTGATGCAGGCCACCCTCTTCCCGGGGCCCAGTTCCCGGGCCACCTGCAGGGCGGCCCAGACGATGCCCCCGGAGCTCATCCCCAGGAAAAGCCCCTCCTCCCGGGCCAGCCTCCTGGCCAGGGGAAAGGCGTCCTCCTCCCACACCTGGATGACCCCGTCCAGAAGGGAAAGGTCCAGGTTCTCGGGGATGAAGCCGGGACCCATCCCCTGGAACTGGTGCTGGCCCATCCTGCCGCCGGAGAGAACGTTGGAGCGGGCGGGCTCCACGGCGATGACCCTCACCCCGGGCAGGCGCTCCTTGAGGTAGCGCCCCACGCCGCTGATGGTGCCGCCGGTCCCCGAGCCGTAGACGAAGGCGTCAATGCGCCCCTCGAGGGCCTCGTAAAGCTCGGGCCCCGTGGTCTCGTAGTGGGCCCGCACGTTGGCGGGGTTTTTGAACTGGTCCGGCATAAAGGCCCCGAGCTCCTCCTTGAGGCGCAAGGCCTCCTCCCTGGCGGCCAGCATCCGCCTTTCGGGGTCGGTGAGGACCAGCTCCGCCCCGAAAGCCCTCAGGACCCGCTTCCTTTCCTCCGACATCTGGGCGGGCATGGTGAGGATGAGGCGGTAGCCCCGGCTGGCGGCGATCATGGCCAGGCCGATGCCGGTGTTGCCGCTGGTGGGCTCCACGATGACCTGGCCGGAGCCGGGGCGCAGGAGGCCCCTTTCCTCGGCGTCCTTGATCATGTACCAGGCGGGGCGGTCCTTGATGGAGCCCCCGGGGTTCTGCCCCTCCAGCTTGACCCAGACCTCGGCCATGCCCGGCTCCACCACCTTCTCTAGGCGCACCACCGGGGTCTTGCCGATCACCCGCTCTACCCGCATACCCCCACTATAGGGCCGTTAAGGTGGGGGAGTGGTGCCTTGGGCAGCGAAGAATCTTCTTGCCCCTTTTTTTGCAGGCGGGGCTTTGGTAGGCTAAAAGGAGCAAGCCTCTTTGGGGCCCCTACCCCAAATGAACCCCAGCTTGCGAAAGGGTGAACATGAAAGTTGAACAGGACAAGGTGGTGACCATCCGCTACACCCTCCAGGTGGAGGGGGAGGTCTTGGACCAGGGGGAACTCAGCTATCTGCACGGGCACGGCAACCTGATCCGGGGCCTCGAGGAAGCGTTGGAGGGCCGGGAGGAGGGCGAGCGCTTCCAGGCCCACGTGCCCGCCGAGAAGGCCTACGGCGCCCACGACCCCGAGGGGGTCCAGGTGGTGCCCCTCTCCGCCTTTCCCGAGGACGCCGAGGTGGCCCCCGGGGCCCAGTTCTACGCCCAGGACATGGAGGGCAACCCCATGCCCCTCACCGTGGTGGAGGTTCAGGGGGAGGAGGTCACCATAGACTTCAACCACCCCCTGGCGGGGAAGGACCTGGACTTTGAGGTGGAGGTGGTCAAGGTGCGGGAGGCCACCCCGGAAGAGATCCTCCACGGCCACGTGCACGAAGGCGGCCACGCCCACTAAGCCTTTGGGCTTTGCGCCCCGGGCCTGGCCCGGGGCTTGACTTTTTCCCCAAGGCGTGGGATAGTAAGGAGTCCCTGGAAAGCCAGGTAGGTTTTCGGGATGCTTAGGAGAAACATGAAGAAGGGTACTGTCAAGTGGTTCAACGCGGAAAAAGGCTACGGGTTCATCCAGCAGGAAGAAGGTCCCGACGTGTTCGTGCACTTCACGGCCATTGAGGCCGATGGCTTCCGCACCCTGAACGAGGGGGAGCAGGTGGAGTTTGAGGTGGAGCCTGGCCGGGGCGGCAAGGGCCCCCAGGCCAAGAAGGTCCGCCGGATCTAAGGCCCCAAGCGGGCAAAAAAGGGCCCCTTTGGGGCCCTTTTCCTTTAGGCTTTAGGCATGCGCATCCTGGTTTCCAACGACGACGGCATCTTCTCCCCGGGCATCAAGGCCCTGGGCCTGGCCATGCGGGCCCTGGGCGAGGTGTACGTGGTGGCCCCGGACGTGGAGCAGTCGGCGGTGGGCCACGGCATCACCGTGCGCCGCCCCTTGCGCTTCAAGCACACCCAAAGCGCCGGCTTTGGGGAGATCCCCGCCTACCGGGTGGACGGCACCCCCGCAGACTGCGTGGTCCTGGGGGTGCACCTTCTGGGGCGGCCCGACCTTCTGGTCTCTGGCATCAACATTGGGGTGAACCTGGGCCTGGACCTGACCCACTCCGGCACCGTGGCGGCGGCCCTGGAGGGCACCTCCTTGGGCATCCCCTCCATCGCCTTCAGCCTGGACACCTCCGGGGAGGAGCTGGACTTCACCGAGGCCGCCCTCTGGGCCCAGCGCCTGGCCCGCTTGGTGGCCGAGAAGGGCCTGCCCAGGGGAACCTTCCTCAACGTTAACTTCCCCGCGGGCACCCCCAAGGGCGTCCTGGTGACCCGCCTTTCCACCCACCACTGGGAGGACAAGGTGGTGGAGCGCCTGGACCCCGAGGGCAGGCCCTACTACTGGATCGCCGGCACCCCGGTGGGCGAGGAGGAGGAGGGCACGGACCTCTGGGCCGTGCGCCGGGGCTATGTCTCCGTGACCCCGGTGAGCCTGGACTTCACCGCCCTGGACTTTCTCCCCGAGGTGGCCCGCTGGATGGAAGGCCTCTAGAGGAGCCGCACGGGCATTCCCTCCCTTAGACCCAAGGCTTCCCGGGCGCTTCCCCGGTTGACGGCGATCTCCAGAAGCCCTGCGCTTCCCAGGTAAGCCAGGGCCTCCCCCTCCCGGGCCTCCCCGAAGGTGCGGAGGACCCTAAGCCGCTTTCCCGCCACCTCCACCCACCCCCCCAAAGGGGCGGAGAGGAGGGTGGTGATGGCGTTGCCAAAGCGGTCAAAGGTCAGGACCTCCCCCGTGGGCCCTGGGCTGAGCTTTAGGGGCAGGCGCACCAGGTCCTCTACCGGAACCTCGGGTCCCAGGCCTTCCGGGGGAAGCCCCAGGGCCAGGTGGGCGGCGGCGGGGGCGAAGAGGTCCCGGCCGTGGAAGGTGTGCCCCCCGGGTTGCCAGCCGGGGAGGGGGTTTACCCCCTCGGGCCTGGGTGGGGAGAGGGTTTTCAGGAGAAAGGCCCTTTGGGGCGGGTCCAGGAGCCAGGCCAGGGTGAAGAGGCCGTTGTCGGGGCCCACGTAAAGGCGCTCGCCCCAGGCGGCTACGGCTCGCCTCCCGGTCCCCACCCCGGGGTCCACCACTGCCAGGAGGACGGTTCCCGGGGGCAGGTAGGGCAGGGCCTCAAAGAGGGCGTAGGCGGCCCGGCGCAGGTCCCCTGGGGGCAGGCCGTGGGCCAGGTGGACCACCCTTACCCCGGGGGCCCGGGCCTCGAGGACCGCCTGGACAATGCCGGCGTAGGGGTCCTCGAGGCCAAAATCGGAAAGGAAGTAGACAGGGCGCATGCTA
>Ga0272445_1002819_pt1 | contig 11430 bp, 9 predicted proteins | sample YNPCB0031_FD_194404 | JGI IMG/M metagenome (GOLD analysis project Ga0272445, IMG submission 194404) | Hot spring sediment microbial communities from Yellowstone National Park, WY, United States - YNP-CB-003-1 | ecosystem: Environmental > Aquatic > Thermal springs > Hot (42-90C) > Sediment... | reverse complement strand
GTGTATCGCGCTTCAGCTTCACCTCGCTCGCGATGTGAGCGTACCACGCGCCTTTAACGTCGTCGTAGGCGATGATGAGGCGCCCCTGCTGGATCCGCTGCCTCCACCAGCGCAATTCGCCCTCGAACTTCAGCTTCACGTTGTAGTACTTCAGCCAGATCGCTTTCTCACCTTCGATCACGCGGTAGTTGTCGTACTTGGCTGCGATAATCAGACTTTTACTGTGTCAGCCTCCGTGAAGAATATGCTGGAGGAGTTAGGCAGGCGAAAGGTTTCAGCAGCGCGCAACCGCCTTTCAGCGCGCAGACAAAACGGTTTTGTCCCGAGCGCCGAGCCAGCAAAAATCATTATTAATTAAGAAAATAGCGCGCGCTGACACGGAAACAGCAAATTATTCCTTCTTTTCCCCTCCAGCGGTTTCCCCGCTGAGCGTTTTAGCGCGCGCTATCCGTAACCGTTTTTAGGTAGATCTCAGCGCCGCGTGCGTGAAAAACGAAAGGTTAGTCCTAATTGCGCACACTCACTGGGACAGAGAGTGGTATTACTCTTTCGAGAAATTCCGCTACAGGCTGGTTAAAGGCCTTGACGAGCTAGTCGGCATCTTAAGGCGGGAGCCCAGCTTTCGGGAGTTCCTGTTGGACGGGCAGGTTGCTCCGATCGACGATTACCTGGAGGTGAAACCTGAGAACGATCGGCTCGTGAAGGAGCTGGTGAGGAGCGGGCGCCTCGTCGTGGGGCCGTGGTACGTGCAGCCTGACGAGTTCCTCGTTCACGAGGAGTCGCTTGTCCGCAACCTGCTTTACGGTAGAACGCGGGGGCTCGAGTACGGTGAGGTGGCGCGCATCGGGTACTTACCCGACACGTTCGGGCACACTGCCCAGCTCCCGCAGATCCTCCGTGGCTTCGGCATCGAGACGTTTGTCTTCCACAGAGGGTTGGGGCCCGAGTTCGAGAAAGTAGGGACCCCCTTCGTCTGGATGGGGCCAGATGGCAGCGAGGTCGTCGCGCTCTACCTCCCCGACGGCTACTGCAACATGGCTTGGCTGCCGCCCGACCCCGAGGCCGCGGCGGAGGGAGCGAAGGAGCTGCTGAGGCGCTGGAGCAGGTGGTCGAAGATCAGCTCGGTTCCGGGGATGGTCGGGTGCGACCATCACCTGCCCAAGGACTACCTGCCGAGGCTCGCGAGAGAGCTCGCCGCGCGGGGTGTCCCGGCGAAGATGGGGTCGCTGCGCGAGGTTCTCGAAGAAGCGCTGGCTGCTAGAGACAGGATGGGAAAAGTGAGCGGGGAGCTGCTGAGCAGCCACTACCACTGGGTCCTCTACGGCGTGTGGTCGACGAGGACGTACTTGAAGAGGTTGAACTTCGAGTGCGAGACGCTCCTCATCTACTACGTCGAACCGCTCTGGGCGCTTGCGTGGGTTCTCGGAGGCCCATACCCCGAGCGGGAGATCTGGACGGCATGGAGGTACGTGCTGCTCAGCCAGCCCCACGACTCGATCTGCGGCTGCAGTGTTGACGAGGTCCACCGCGAGGTGGTGTCAAGGCTGGAGAAGGCGAAAGCTTTGGCCTCGGAGCTGCTGGAGAGCACGGGGAGGGGGCACGGCGCGCTGGAGTGGTTCCTGGGGGGAAGAGCCGGATACAGGTACGAGTGGCACGCGATGCACTTCCTCGCCTCGCAAGCCGACCTCTCCTTTGCCGGCTTCGACAAGCCCTACGTCGTCGCCTTCAACACGCTCCCCTGGAGGCGGAGGGCCGTCGTCGTAGCCCGCTTCAGGCCTTACGCGGTCGTCGCCCCGATGCTGGACGAGCTCTCGCGCGTGGCTCCCCGCAACGTGGCCGAAGCTGCGGCCGAGCTCCTGCGCACAAGCACAGTGGTTAGGTTCGACCTGAGGGGGGCGGTGCTCAGGGACTCCTCGGGGCGCGAGGTTCCCGTCCAGGTGAGGGAGCTGGAGGGCGGGGTGGTGGAGGCTGTATGGGTGGACGAGCTGCCGGCGCTCGGCTTCAAGGCGTACGCCGTGGAGAGAGCGCGGGGCTCCGGGCGCGGCGGTTTGGCTTGGGGCGAGGCGTTCATCGAGAACGAGCATTTACGCATTGAGTTCGACTTGGAGAACGGGGGAGCGCTCAGGCTGATCGACAAGCGAACCGGCGAAAGGTACGAGGGGTTAGCGGCCCTCGAGGACGGCGGCGACATAGGGGACGAGTACGATTACTCGCCGCCCGAGCGCGACAGGATTGTGGCAAGTAAGGGTGTGAGAGCCAGCTTCGAGGTCGTCGAGGCGGGACCTGTCCGCGTGCGCGCGAGGATTCGCTACGCGCTGCGCGTGCCCGCATCCGCCTCGCCGGACCGTAAGTCGAGGAGTTCGGAGGAGGTGGAGCTGCCGGTGGAGCTTCTGGTGACGTTGTACAGCGGGATCCCGCGCGTCGACTTGGAGGTGCTCGTGGATAACATGGCTCGTGACCACAGGTTGAGAATGGTCTTCCCCGCGGGGGTGAGGAGTGGGAAGCACGCAGCTTGCACTCACTACATGGTGATCGAGCGCCCGAACGAGCCGCAGCACTACTACGTGAGGCGCGAAGGCAGGGTCCCCGTGCCCACGTGGCCGACGAGGCTCTGGGTGGACGTGAGCGATGGTGGGAGGGGGCTCTGCGTCGCCGCGAAGGGGCTGCACGAGTACGAGGTGAGGGGCTTGGGTAGCGAGATCGTGTTCACGCTGCTCAGGGCAGTAGGCTGGTTGTCCAAAGGCGACCTGCTGACGAGGCCCGGCCACGCTGGGCCGGAGGTTCCGACGCCCGACGCGCAGTGCTTGGGGCCGCAGAGGTTTGAGCTGGCCGTCTTCCCGCACGCCGGCACGTGGAGCGAGGCGGGCGTCAACAGGGCCGCTCTCGAGTGGGCTGTGCCGGCCGTCGCCCACGAGGACATCCCGCACAAGGGCGAGCTGCAGCCCGAGTTCTCGCTGGTCGAAGTGCGGGGAGACGCTCTCTTCTCAACGTTCAAGCGGAGCGAGGACGGGAGGTGCGCGGTGCTCCGCCTGTATAACCCCTCCTCGCGCGAAGCTGAGGTCGAGGTGATCTTCGGCAAGCCTCCAGCGAGAATCTGGAAAGCGCGACTCGACGAGACCGAGATCGAAGAGCTGCCCACCGGCTCGACGCTGAAGCTGAGACTGGGACCCTGTAAGGTTGAAACTCTAAAACTTGAATTCTAATTTTCAATTTTCTTTTTCTATTTTCCACTCAATCACGCGACTCCAGAGGACCTTTAGGTTCTGGAGGATCTCTCTAACGCTCTCACTGTCGAACTTGAGTTTCAACACGAGAACCCCCGAGCCCATTTCACCCATCTTCCTCTCCACTTGCATCAGCTCGGTGGGCCTCAACTGCTGCGCAAAAGCCTCAATCAGCTCCGCAAGGTCCGAGAAGCCCCTCTCTCTAGCCACATCCGCAGGCGTTTTGCCGCTGCTGTCGCTGAGCGATGAATTAGCTCCCCATTTCAGTAGAGCAGACACGAGATCCCGGTGACCGCCGTAGGCTGCCACGTGAAGTGGCGTCACCCCTGCACCTCCCGCCGCGTTGGGATCCGCACCGTGTTCGAGCAGCAGCAGCGCTAGCCCTGTGTCGCCTCTGGCGCATGCTAGGTGGAGCGGCGTGAAGCCGCGCTCGTCTCTCGCGTTCGGATCCGCTCCCTCTTCGAGTAGCCGCTTGACTTCCTCTGCCCTTCCGGATTTAACGGCTGCTATCAGCTTCGCCCCAAGTTCTGGGCGCCTAGCAGCTGGCGTGACGGGAACCGCTCGGGCAGCCTCATGGAATCCCTGGGCGCATGGCGGTCTTTCTGGATTCCACACTTTGACTTCAAGGAGAGCGCAGTACTTGGCGCGCGGCATGTAGTGGGGGCAAACGTCGCACGTCCTTTTGGGACGCGTAGCGCATGGAGGGTTGTCTGGGTCTCCGACAGGCACCCCGAGTAGGATGCAGTAGCTTGCTTCCCTCGAGAAATAGGCACACTCACTGCAGTTCTTAGTTTTTCCTACACTCACAAACTGTTGGAGGCTTCACGGTGCCTTAAAAGTAAGTGTCGGTTACCGGCAAGCCTTTTTTACCTGAGCTACTACGCGCGCTTGTGGCAAAGCTCAGATACGCGGTTGTGGGGGCCGGGGGCATAGGCCGTCACCACGCTGAGGTCGCTAGCAGGTTGGAGGAGTACGAATTTGTGGCCGTCGCCGACGTTGTGGAGGAACGCGCAAAAGAGCTCGCTTCACGCTTCAACGCGAGGGCTTACACGAACTACGTCGAGATGCTAGAGAAGGAGCAGGTGGACGTTATCTCCGTTTGCACCCCGCACCCGACGCACGCGGAGATCGCGATCGAGGCTGTGAAGCGCGGCGTGAACGTTCTGACGGAGAAGCCGATGGCCGCCACCGTCAGCCAGTGCCTAGCGATGATCGGCGAAGCGAGGAAGAGGGGGGTGAAGCTGGGTGTCGTTTTCCAGAACAGGTTCGAGCCTAGGGTGCGCAAGGCGAAGGGGATGATCAACAGGGGAGAGATGGGTGACATCTACCGGGCTATGCTCCGCTACGTGACTTACAGAGACATGGCCTACTTTCTGAGCGGCGCGTGGAGGGGTAAGTGGGCGACGGAGGGGGGCGGCGTCCTCATCAACCAGGCGGTCCACTACATCGACCTCTTCCTCTGGCTGCTCGGCAGGCGGCCGAGGGAGGTCTTCGCCTACGCGGCCACCGCCGGCCACGACATCGAGGTGGAGGACCTCGTCAGCGCTGCGGCGGTCTTCGAGGGCGGGTGCCAGGGAGTGATGCAGTTCTCGACCCTCGACTACCCGGACATGACGAACATCGAGCTGAGGGGCGATAAGGCGATGCTGCTTGTCGAGACGAGCCCCAAGCGCAGCGAGCAGGGGTTGAGGAACGAGACCTCCGTGTTCGTCTACAGGAACGCGCCGCCCATCCGCCGGGCCGTTTACGCCTCCCTCAAGCCGGGCGCGCCGCGCGCGGCGTTCACCATCGAGGAGGTCAAAGCCGAGGAACCCTTCACTGGTCACGAAGCCGTGCTGCGCGACTTCGCGAGGGCCGTGTTGGAGGACAGGGAGCCGGAGGTCCCGGGGGAGGAGGGCTTGAAGAGCGTGGAGCTAATCAACGCGATCATCATGTCGGCCGTCGAGCACAGGCCCGTGGAGATACCGTTCGACCCGGCCCGCTACGACGAGCTGCTGAAGCGGCTTGAGAAGCTCGGCGGGCCCCCGTGGCCACCCCTCCGGTGAAGCGCGTGACCGTAAGGTTCGGCACCATCCTGGAGAAGGGGGTGGGCAGCGCGTTCTACTGCTGGGTCCGCGAGCCCACTGAGGGAGGGGGCGAGCGGTTCAGGCTCGAGGACCCGGAGAAGTTCTGGAGGATCTCGTGGGACGAGAGGAGGTACACGGAGTTCGCGCTCGCCAGGTACGCGAGACCACCCGGCCTCGTCACCCTCTCGCTCCGGTCCCGCGAGACCTTCAGGTACGGCGTTTTCCAGCTCAACGCGAGGCTGCCCGACTGGGGGCCCGAGGGGCCGATGCTCTGGTTCGGGTTCGAAGCCGAGGACCTGTTCGGGGGCGGGGTCGTCCACTTCATGCTCCAGGGGGGAGCGCTCAGGGCGTTCGCGGGAGCCTGGCCCAGCCCGCTCAGCTTGAAGCTACCCGCGCCAGGCGACATCGCGTCGAGGAGGCACGCGTACACAGTCAAGGTCCACCGCAACCTAGCGCTCTGGTTCATCGACTACAGGCTGGTCGCCGCGGCGGCGCTCGTGGACTCGGAGCGGCCGCTCGCGCTGCACGAGGGGGCGCCGTACTCGGTGGGGGCCACCCAGCTCAGGCCGAGCTCCTCGCTCGCAGTGCTCATCGACATCGACGGCGGGCTGGTGGACCGCGAGTGGGTGTGGGACGACCTCCACCCGTGGGGCATCAGGGTGCTCGAGGGCGACGAGCGGCCGAACCTAGCGCTCAAGCTGTACCGCTATGGCTCCGAGGAGCCGATGGAAGGATTGCTTAAGGAGCCCACGATCTCGCACCCGATCCCGGCGGCCGGCTCCGAGGTGGATGTCGCGCTGGCTGCGGACGCGGGCGGGGTGGCACGCGTTGAAGCCTGCTCGCTCGACGGGAGGTGGTTCGAGCTCGAGGAGCTCGAGCTGCATACGAGCAAGCCACTCCGGTGGCGAGCCAGGGTTGGCGCCCCCTTCGTCCGGCTCGCGGTCGAGCCGAAGACCGGAGGCCGGGTGGAGCTGGCCGAAGCCTACGTCTCGTGAGCGCGCTGGCGTACTCACGTTGAGCTTTTGTACCCTTTTTAGCCTACTTCTCGTAGCGTCTCTTACGATCCACCTCAGGAGCGTGCTGTGGATCAGCTTGCGAAATTTCATTTGCCAACTACTATTTTTAAATTCACGTCTCTACAAACGAACTTCCGCGGGCTATTCATGCCAGCTGTTTGGAAATGCCTATTCCCTAGCTAGCAATTACTCGCAAGCTGGCTCGCGCGCTATGTATTTTTTAAAAAAAGTATATAAACTTCTTTTCACTACATTTCACGATGAGGTCCAGATCGCTTGCGCGAGCATCTACAGTATTGCTACTCGTATCCCTTCCTTCGCTACTCGCTGTTATGGCGGCTTTAGATCCTGGCTTTCAAAGGGCTCTTTACATCGCGCAGAAGCGTGCTAGCTGCTCTGAGATGGACGAGAGCCACCCGCTCTGCCTCCTACCCGCCGAGCCGGGAACCGGAGCCGTAGGTAAATCTATCACCGTGTACAGCAAGGTCGGGGAGGGGTGCGGGCCCGAAGTTGAAGCAGTAATCATGTCTTCGCGGAACGCGTGGTACAGGGTGGAGGACGCGGCCAGCTACCTCAAGAGCCTCGGCTACAACGTTAACGTGCAGGATTTGAGCGAATTCACGATTCAGGTGAGCTTGGTGGTGAGGGTGTACCGCAGGGTGAACGAGACGAAGCTCCCCAACGGCACCGTGTTGAAAGGGGAGATCTGCGAGGAGGTCGCGAAAAAGCCTGTCGAGCACTTCGTCCTGATCCTGGGCAACGCGACATCCAACACGTACTTCGCCCTCAAGCTTCAAGCCACGAAAGGCCTCGAGAAGCTTGTTGACGCCACGCCCCTCGTACCGGTTCCTAAAGCCGCGAGGAGCCCGCGCAACGCGAGCGGCTGCGCTCTGCTAGTGGACCTCCTGGGGAAGCGCTACGGCGGGGCTGAGGGGGCGGAGCAGCTCGCGGAAGAAACGAAGGATCGCGGAGCTCCCAGTAAAGCTCGTGGGAGCGCCGACCCGCACGGTGAAACGCTGGAGCTGAGAGCGCTCAACAAGGCTGCTACAACAATCTCCGTCGATGAGCTGGGGCTCACCTACGACGCGCTGGAGCTATTGTCCAAGTGCTAGCCGCCGCCGAGGCCTGCGAGCACGCGCCGCTAAACGCGATTCGACTGTACCCGAACGCCGGGCAAGCGCCCCGCGACTGCGGCGACGGTTACAGCAACTTTGAATCGCGCATCCCGCTTCCGCTGCCGGCTACAGCCCCAGCTCCCCGGCCACGCTCTTCATCGCGTCCAGCGCGAGGGCCAGGAAGTCTTCCAGCTTCAGGCCGAGCGCCTCGACCTCCCTTATCCGGTCCCTGCTCACGCCCCTCGCGAAGTCCTTCTGCTTGAACTTCCTGAGCAAGGTTTCGGGCTTGACCTCGGCCAGCTTCTTCCCCGGCATTACGAGCGCAGTGGCGACGATGAGCCCGCTCGCGTGGTCAGCCGCGCGCAGCGCGTGGAGCAGCCGCTCGGCCCCGCTGCCGGCTCGAAAGCCGTTGTGCTCGTTGTGCGCTGCGATGGCTTCGAGCGCGTGCCTCGGCAGCTTGCCCTCCAGGATCCTGAGCGCCTCGAGCCCGTGCCTGCTCGGATCCCGACCCACCTCGTCGTAGTCGATGTCGTGCAGGAGGCCGACGAGGCCCCACAGCTCCTCGTCCTCGCCCAGCCTCCTCGCCAGAGCCCGCATGATCGCTTCCACGGCGATGCAGTGCTTGACCATCCTCTCGTCCTTCAGGTAGCTTCTCAGCAAGTTGAGAGCTTCATCCTTGTCCACGCCCGGGGGCTTGCTCCCCTGTGTATTAGCGTTTCGCGGCGAGCACGCATTAATACCGGTTGACAGCAGGGGTTCAGCGTGAAAATCCCATCAAACAGGTGGGTTAAGGCCGCTCTTCACACGCATTCGAAGCGTTCCGATGGCAGGCTCGAGCCGGAGGACGTGGTCGCGTTTTACCGCCGAGCGGGCTTCGGGGTGGTGGCGCTCACCGACCACAACAAGGTGACGAAGGTGACGCAGCCGGGCTTCGTGCCCGGCATCGAGCTTGAAGCGAGGGCCGACGGGGCGAGCGGGAGCTACCACGTGGTGATCCTTGGGTTGGGCACGGAGCCCCCCGAAAGCGTGAGGCGCGATGCGAACAAGCTGCTCGAGTGGTCGCGGGATAACGGATACTTCGCGTTCATCGCGCACCCGTACTGGAGCATGCTCAGCGGCGAGGACCTGCTCAGGGTGCAAGGCTACGCGGGCGTGGAAGTGTACAATCACGGGTGTGAGGTTGAGATCAGCCGCGGCTACTCCGGCCCGCACTGGGACTACGCGCTTTCTCATGGCGCGGCGAGCTACGGCTTGGCGGTGGACGACGTGCACAACTACTCTCTCGACGCGCTTGGCGGCTGGGTTTCCCTTGACGCCGGCGAGTCTGATGAGGAGCACTCGCTGAGGGCGCTGTCTGAAGGCCGCTTTTACGCGTCTAGCGGCGTTGAAGTTAAAAGATACGAGATCGGCGAAGGGCTGCTGCGCGTTGAGACAAGCGGTGCATCGCAGGTTAAGCTCCTCTCGGGCGATACTCGAGGCGCATACTTGAGCATTGAGCTCCTCGAGAAGTTGGCTCGAGCTGAGGGGCTACCAGTTGAGCTCGAGAAATGGGAGGAAGAGGGTGCTCGCTTATACAGGGTCAAGCTAGGGAAGTTAACGGCAGAAGTCGAAGCATGCGATAGAGGCATCGTGCGTGTCGAGCTGAGGGGCGAGCTGCCTGTTAAGAAGTACGCTAGAATCGAACTTTACGACGCTCAAGGAAGGGGCGCCTGGCTAAACCCCTTCTTCACTGGGTGAGCGCGCGCACTGGGTGAGGAGGGAGGGTGCAACAAGCGGTCACGATCGATGTTTGGAACACTCTACTCGCCATCCAAGTTTTCTACAGCGAGGCTGCGGCTAGGCTGGCAGAACTCACCTTAAAACCGAGGAACGAGGTTGAAGAGGCGCTTCGTAAGGCTTACCGAAGCGTAAAGGAGCTGAGGGCGGCTGGCAGGATCCCTGCGAGCGGGATCGTGGAGCACTGCGTGGGTCTGCTGGCTGCCGGGCTAAAGTGCCCAAGAGAATTGGTGAAGAGGGGTTTCGCCCAAGCGGCGCTTTCCGTCGACCCCGCTAGGCTCGCTTACCCGGAGGCGAGGGAAGCGCTCGAGACCTTGAGGAGCGAGGGCTTTGCTCTCGCCGCTGTGAGCAACGTGACGTTCTGGCCCGGTTACGTGACCCGGCTTCTCCTCGAGCGCACCGGGCTGGGCGAGCTCTTCGCGGCCCAGGTGTACGCGGACGAGGTGGGCGCGCTGAAGCCCGACCCACCGATCTTCGAGAAAGCGCTGGAAGAGCTCAAGGAGGCCGGCGTCGAGGCGGAGCACGCGGCGCACGTTGGCGACGACTTCCGCGAGGACTTCCTAGGAGCGATGGCGATTGGGGTGAAAGCGGTCCTCGTGGACAGGGCGGGCGCGCTCGAGAGGGGAGCGCACCTCGGCGGGCGCGGCTACGTCGTGCGCGACCTCACCGAAGCGGCCCGCTTGATAGTTGAGATCGCCCGACGGCAGCGCTAGCTAAAGGGCTTGGAAAACGCCCTACACCACCCAGTCGTCCACTTTCTCGTTCCCAAGCAGTAGGACTCTGACGAGCCCGGCTAGGATCACGGTCAGCCACAGCGGCTGGTAGAAGAGCAGGTAGATGGGCAGCAGGTACGCGCGGGATCGCATTCGAACGTACTTGGAGACCACGACGTGGAGGAGCCCGAGCAGCGCCACCAGCAGCGCGAGAGCGAGCGTCGTGACCGCGTAAGTCACGTGAAGCGTTACCGTGAAGAGGGCTGCGAAGGGTAGGGCCTCTCTCAGCAGCGACGCTACCGGCACCAGGATAGCGTAAGCCGCTTTCGCGTAAGCTAGGTTGTAGAGTGCTAGCGCGAGCCCCGTTGTCACAAGCGAGGGCAAGGAAGCGATCAAACCTGGTATGAGCACGTGCGGCATCCTGCGGACAGCCGATAGGAGTGCGCGCCAGTTCTCTTTCAACCACGAAGCCAAGGCCACGGCCCAGCGCTTCCTCTGCTTCAGCCACTTCCCCCAGCTGCTCGGCGCGTAGTTCAGGACGTAAGTGCTGTCAATGTACTTGAAGCGCAGCCCCAGTAGAAAGGCTCTGAGCGCTAAATCGAAGTCTTCGGATAGGCGCCGGCGGAAGCCGCCGAGAGCGCGGAGCGCCTCCCTCTTTGCAGCGAAAGCAGCCCCGTTGACCGCGATCGTCCTTCCAGCGAGCTTCGCCATCAGCTTGCTGGCAAAGTTGTAGGCAACGTACTCCATGTAAACGAGCCCTGCCAGCAGCCCCCTCCCTATAACCACCTTCTTGATGTCAGCTATGTCGCAATTCTCCATCTCCTTTGCAACTTTCTTCAGGAAAAGCGGATCCTCCACTACCACATCGTCGTCGAGAAAAAGCACTACGTCGCCGCCCGCCAGCGCTATAGCCTCGTTGAGCGCGCTAACCTTCCCCGAGCGCGAGCGCCTTACGACCAGCTTACACCGCCCCATGGCGCACAGCTGCGACAGCTCTTCCAATGTGCTCTCCTCCGGCTCGTCCACCACTACTACAAGGTCAGTAGGCTTCCCTTCGCAGCTCAGCAAGCTTTCGACCAGCCGCAGCAGCCTACTCCCCCCTCTGTAGGATGGTATTACTACGCTCACAGGCAGACTCTCGGAAAGCTCAGTTCGCTGAAGCAGCGTCATTAACCCCCCTCGGCTCCCGTCCTCGAAAAACCTTTCCAGCGAGTTCAGAGCTCCCGTACTAGCTAACAGGTGCGAGATAACGCGCGCCTCTGTTTTGAACTCTTAGCGACCAGTGCATCTTCCGGCGTTAGCTGTACAGCTGGCATATGGTTTTTGCGCACGCGGTGGCGCAGAGCTTTAATAGGCGTACGCGTTGCGAGCTCGATGACCCTTCAGTTCAGCCTAAGCCGGTTGACGATCGAGCTTGTTGAAGGCGATATTACGGAGCTGGAAGCTGACGCGATCGTGAACGCGGCTAACGAGTTCTTGAAGCACGGCGGCGGGGTGGCGGCCGCAATCGTCAGGAAAGG
>Ga0272445_1002818_pt1 | contig 11432 bp, 5 predicted proteins | sample YNPCB0031_FD_194404 | JGI IMG/M metagenome (GOLD analysis project Ga0272445, IMG submission 194404) | Hot spring sediment microbial communities from Yellowstone National Park, WY, United States - YNP-CB-003-1 | ecosystem: Environmental > Aquatic > Thermal springs > Hot (42-90C) > Sediment... | reverse complement strand
ATATAGCTGGCACTTTTTCTAACAACATAATAGTTCTCGACGAGGTGCACAACGTGCGGTACCTCAAGAAGGTCACAGAGAACAGCGTTTTTGGCTCTATTGTCAAGATCCTTAGGCTGTGCACCAACGTGAAGATAATAATAGCAACGGCAACTCCAATGACGGACAACCACGAACAGATAAACTCGCTGCTGGGCATCTGCAACCACTCGAGAAAGAACCCAAGCTCCATGAGGGGTATAATATCGTACAACTGCGTAATACAAGAGAAGCCGAGATCCGTAAAAATGGGGACATCCAAGTACGTCCCAGGAGTGCGCGTGTGGGCCTCGAACATGACTGGGCACCAGAGGGAAATGTACTCGAAGGAGGACACCGACAGGCCCCCTGAAGACATATACAGGAAGCTGACACACATATCCCTGTTCTGCTTTGAGGACGGCACACACGGGAGGGAGGTCACCGAGCGCAAGATGAAAAAGACGAAAGTGCTGGCAACCATAACATCGATGTCTACACAGCACACAAGGGAAATAAGGTACACAAAGTACAGCATATTGCCAGAGTTTGCCGGATCTCTGAAGGGCGACAGGCTTCGCAAATCCAGCTCCAAATACGCTGCCGTTATGGACCTTTTAGAGAAATCAGATGGTAACGTGTTCATATTCTTGGAAGAGGTCAAGGGCTCTGGCTTGCTGTTGCTGGGGTCTGTGCTAGAGCAGCACGGATATGAGCTTTACCTGGGAGACAGCATAGACACAATATCCCCCGGAAAGAGGTACACTATGTGCGTTGGCAGCTCCGACATATGCCCCAACAACAGCGACAGGCTCGAAGGCTTCAACTGCGACGAGAACAATGACGGCAAGTACGTCAGGGTGCTTCTGGGGAGCAGGGTCATAGGCGAGTCTATTACCTTGAAGAACGTCAGGCAATTATACTGCCTCACGCCGCACTGGAACGATTCCACAGTTGACCAGGCAATAGGAAGGGTGGTAAGAAACAGGTCGCACGCATCACTAAGCGAGGACAAAAGGAGCGTCAGCATATACATTCATACATCTATATTCCCTGACGACCCTTACAACAGTGTCGACATAAAAAAGCTCGTGAAGTGCAAGGAGAAGGAAAAGAGCATAGTGATTGTATCACAGATGATGATCAGCCAAGCAGTGGACAGGTATTGCATGGGTGACGAGTCGCTGTTGCCGCAGGTCACCCATGTCGACACATTTGCGGCCGCGTATGTCCATCACCACGAGGGCCGCATAGCGCGTGCAATATCCGGTATTATTGGCCAATCTGATGTGCCGATAAGTGTGCATGACCTGTCTAGCGCAATGGACGCCCACCCTACGGTGTGCAAAGAGGTGATCTGCAGGATGATACAATCTAACGCCCCCGTGGGCAACGGGTTTGCCAGGGCCTATGGTGACACGGTGTTTATCGTAGGTGACCCGTCAACACCCTACGTGATGATGCCGCCAGCATCTACGACAGTTGCTAATGGGGCACGCAGCGTGTTGCCCGACGGGCGCGGGCTCCTGGATGGCATAGGCACGGGGTTCCCCAACGTCGTCCAGGCGTTTAGGTGGATGCAGGTGAAGAGCAAGGCGGCGTTCATCGAACACTGCGTCAAAGAGCGCGAGCTTGGGGCACTGGAGCAGATAAATACGGCATACGCCAATATAGGCGGCACAATTTATCATCTGATGCTATATAGGGATCTAGAAAGCTCCTACACCAGCTCTAACCCTGTTCCAAAGAGGCCCATGGGGAGGACCAGGGCTTTTGATGATGCAAGCCGCACGTGGTACACTGTAGAGTCGGTGCATGAAGAGCGGCCTATTCTCGATGAATACAGGAAGCTGGTAAACGACGTGCTAGAAAAGGCCGACAGGAGACTGGGGGTGTACGGCGTTATATCCACAATAGACGGAGAGATGAGGCTGCGCCTTAGGGGCACAGAGGATCTGAGCAAATCGTTGAGCGACCGCAGGTACATAAGGAGGGGCAAGAACATTAGGTCCATAAGGAAGGAGCAGCTTTTGGAAATACTGCCCTACGTGAGCGGGCTGCATGTCAGTAACGCTACGCCGATAAATGAAATGGTAGAAATAATAGACGAGGCACTTGTAGAAGCCCGGTTGTACATCATATTGTAGGGCGCATGGATGCAGCGTTATGCAGGCTTACCAGAGTTCATGAATGCAGCGTTCGAGAGGCTTACGGAAGTTCAGCAAAAGAATGTAAACAAGCTGATGTTTATAACTGCCTACAACTGTGTTGCCAAATCCAAGGGTGACCCTGACACCCTATTGAACATAGTGCGCAACGAGACCGCAGATTGCCCGCACCTGGAGCTGGACCTCCTCAGATACTGCAGGCTGGTGCAGAGGGTCATGTAAAATGGATACACTCAAGAATCTCAGGGGGGAGGAGCACATAGTAGAGCTGACCGGAGAGGTTTTCAGCAGCCAAGACACGGCGTATCTTACGGTAGAGCTCCAGAGAAGGGGCGACAACATACTGGTAGTTATGAACCACTCAAAAGAGGTTGTTGACGAAGTGCTAAAAGGCATGGACCCCGATGACAGTGGCTACATGTTCTTTGCATCTGAGCTGGAGTTGGACCCCATCAACAACTGCATGGTGCCATTGCACAAAAAGGCAACTTTATCAGAAATTGACGAGCTTACGCGCAGAAAGGTTCCGCTGGACAAGCTGCCAATAATTCGCATGACAGACCCAGTCAGGAGGTGGCACAATTTTCCAAGGAACTCTATCGTCGCAATAGAAAGGCCCAACGGCAAGGCCAGCGTGTACTTCAGGAGGGTTGCATGAGTGGCCCTATGCTTGCTGCGGCGGCCCGCGAGCCGGGGGATTTCTTAAGGTTCCCGCTCCTGGTAACCCCAAAGATAGACGGCGTCAGGGCCCTGATAGTGGGGGGCGCGCTAGTTAGCAGGACCCTGACACCTATACCCAATACAAGGATAAGGGCCATCCTTGAGCATCTGCTGCCTGAGGGCGCAGACGGCGAGATATTTTGCGGCGACCTGTATACTACAACGTCTACGGTGATGTCTGCAAAATCTATCAGATTTTTCAGGTTTTTCTGGTTTGATTGGGCTTACAATGTCAGCACACCTTACAGCAAGCGCACAGAATCCATATCTACTTACATAGCAGAACACGGGACAGACAGCAGGCACGTGTTGCCATTGATGCCACACACTGTGCGCTGCATCAGTGAGCTCTGCGCCTACGAGGAGTGGGCCATTGAAGATGGTTATGAAGGAATCGTTGTCAGGGCTCCTGATGGAAGGTACAAAAATGGCAGGTCAACCCTTAGAGAGGGGTTGATGGTGAAGTTCAAGCGCTGCTCAGACTCAGAGGCTACAATAGTCAGAGTTGAAGAACTCGTGCACAGAGCAAACAGGGACACGGGAAAGCTAGGAAACACGCTTGGCGCAATAGTGGCCAGAGCCCCCGATGGCGCCATCTTCAAGATAGGCACGGGGTACACAGCGGACCAGAGGCTGGCCCTGTGGGCAAACCGCGATAACATAGTAGGGATGGCCGTAAAGTACAGGCACACGAACATGGGCAGCAGGGGGAGGCCCAGGTGTCCCGTGTTTTTAGACGTGCGCCACATAGACGACATGTAAATTGAGGTCTATGCCGGTAGCATCCGTGGTGTATTGAGATACAAAGTGCTGCCTATGGCTTCTGTGCTATCGGAGTACCTGAGATTCTTCAACCTGTATTCTGAGAAGTATGGCAACAGGGTTGCAGTGCTCATGCAGGTTGGGAGCTTTTACGAGGTGTACGGTGTTGACAACAGCGTCGACAAGCTGGGCAACGCAGAGGAGCTGTCCCGAATCCTCAACATCGTCCTTACACGGAGAAATAAGAAGCTGCCCGCCAACGGCGTCAACAACCCGCTGATGCTTGGCTTCCCGTGCCTGGCACTCAACAAGTACATGCCAGTGCTCCTGGAGGAAGACTACACCGTTGTAGTGGTAGACCAAGTGAAGACATCCATGGGCAGCATAGAGCGCAATGTTGTAAACATAGCTAGCCCATCAATAAACATGGATGCATGCGACTATGCAGGCGCTTGCGACAATTGCTTGGTGCTTGTATACGTGGACAAGCACAGACACATTGGCATGAGTGCAATAAGCGTGGCAACTGGGAGCAGCATTGTGCATGAGTGCTACTCAGACGCCGGAGACAGCGACAGGTCCCTGGACGAGGCGCTGAGCTTCATAAAGCGGTACAGGCCTAGAGAAGCCGTGCTTTCTGGTGAGTGCTTAGATGGCCTGGTGGCATATCTGGAGCTGGACAGCGTCATGTGCCATATCGTGAACTTTGGCAAGCCCAACTTGGGGTACCAAAACTCCGTATTGGGTCTGGCTTTTGAAAACAGCGGCATGCTGTCTAACATAGAAGATCTGGGGCTAGAAATGATGCCATATGCGCTCATGAGCTATGTGCTGCTGATAGAGTTTGTGTACGACCACAACCCAATGCTACTCAGGAGGATGTCTCGGCCCGACATTTTTTCGCCTTTCAACAGGCTAATGCTTTCGACAAGCACAGTAGACCAGCTTAACATTACCGGGCCGGCATACGTGAGGCGGCAGTTGAGCGCTAACCCCAGGGGAGGGAAAAACACCTTGTTGAGCGTCGTAAACATGTGCTCGACAAACGCAGGACGGAGGCTGCTGATGAGGAGAATCCTCGCCCCAGAGGTCGATCCCGAAGAAATGTGCAGGCGCTACGATCAGGTAGATGTGTTTGGTACGCAGTTTGGCGACCACCTGCACGTAGTTGAAAGGCTGCTCAAGAGGATCGTCGATATAGAGAGGCTGCAGCGGAGAATGTCCATTGGGATCATGGTTCCCTCAGAGTTGGCAAGCCTTGTAATGTCATACGAGGCCGCCCTGGAGCTGGACAGTGTAATAAGGAGCAAGGTTCCAGCAAGCCACTGTTTTAATGACGTTATCATGCCCGACAGTTGCAGAATGGGCGCTGAGGAGTTTGTCGGTATGTGCAGGTACGCATTTGACTTGGACAGCATGCTTGCATCTGGGGCAACGTTCAATGCAGGGGTATTTAGAAATCTGGACAGGCTAAAAAAGCTGGCACAGTTAGAGGTGGACAGGATTGCGGCATTTGCAATCAGCATAGGGATATGCAGCCCCAAGATAGAGCACAGCTGCAATATGGGGTATTGGATAAGCGTTACGGGGTCACAGGCCAAGGCCATCAAGAACAGGATGGATGTAGTTGTCAGAACGGGTTCATCGTCATCGAAAGTAACATCCCCTGTGGTTGATGCAGCAAGCAAAAAGATTGCGTCATTGTCCGAAGACCTCAAAAACTCGACATGCAGGCTTTACAAGGCTACCCTTGAGTGCCTGATGTCTTACAGCGAAGTCTTTGTCGGCATAGTAAACTTCGTGTCGAAAGTTGACGTTGCCAAGTGCAACCTGGTAGTTAGCAGGATGTACAGCTATTGCAGGCCCGTGGTTGCAAGCAGCGGGGCGAGCTTTGTGGACGCTAAGGGCTTGCGCCACCCGGTCATAGAGAGGATAGACAATGGAGAGACCTACGTTCCAAACGATGTGTCGCTAGGCAAAGGCCACAATGGGGTTGTTTTGTACTCTATGAACTCGTGTGGCAAGACCAGCCTCCTCAGAGCTCTGGGACTGTCCGTTATCCTTGCCCAGGCGGGCTGCTTCGTGCCTGCATCAAGCTTTGTGTTCAGGCCCTTCAGGTGCATCATGACCCGAATACTCAGCAGGGACAACATCATGAAGGGCCAGTCGTCCTTCGTGGCCGAGATGGCGGAGCTCAGGGCTATCCTGAAGAGGGCAAAAGACGGGTCGACCCTGGTGCTTGCTGACGAGATAACGCACGGCACCGAGCACACGTCTGGGTCGGCCATCTTTGTGTCAAGCGTGGAGGCACTCGCAAAGAGGGGCACCAACTTCCTGTTCACTACCCACTTGCACAATGTGTATCCCCTTGTGCAAGCCGTGCCAAGCGTTAGGGTGCTGCACCTGTCCGTTGCCTTCAACGACGGAAAGGTAGTGTTTGAGAGAAAGCTCAGGGACGGTCCGGGTGGATCGATGTACGGGCTCGAGGTGTGCGAGTTTCTGAACATGGACACTGAGTTCATTGCCAGGGCATTCCAGGTGCGTACCATGATAACCCCCGATAAGGCAGACGCTGTTATAAAGGCAAAGCCCAGGCCGAGCAGGTACAACAACAAGAAGATGGTGCAGCAGTGCGAAGTGTGCGGATACCGCCCAAGGCTCCCAACGGACTCCCCTCTAGATGTTCATCACGTAGAGCACAGGTGCCTTGCTGATGCAAGCGGTATGATAAAAGGGGTGCACAAGGATGCCTTGTCAAACCTGAGGATCCTCTGCAAGCAGTGCCACAAGGTAGAGCACAAGGGCACTAACTAATAGTGCTCAAAGACACGCAGTCCCTGTCAGTCATCGCTGGTATTGTGCCCGTATCCCCGACAGTAGCCCTAGGTTTTCTTATGTGTCCATTTACCAAGTCGGTCATCTGTCCGCAATCTACCCTCTCTAAGTATGGCACACCTTCTGTTAACGGATGTCGACATTGAAGCCCATCCAGTAAAAATTGAATTATGTGTGGCTATATTGTCGAAATCAGCAGTCACAAGCATGAAGCCCTGCTCAGACGCGGCAACATGCATAAAACCGGCATCTACTCGATGCTATGTGCAATAATGGCTTATCTGGCTCTGGCCCCCGTTGCAATGGGGCAAGTGTTATACCCAGATAACACAGCGATGAAAGCGATGCAATCAGCCGGGCTTTCTCTTGAACACCAACAACCCCGAGTGCGGGCAAATTCTACGATGTTAAACATCCGAGTCACGGGTCGCAAGCCAAAAGTTTCAAGTTCTATGGTCGTTGCAGTTACCTCTCAGGATATTACAGCCATTTCTCACGAACACCAACAACCTCAAGTGCGGGCAAACTCCACAATGCTAAACGTCTCAGCCACAGCTTTCGCCTCCGCCGAGGCTTTGAGTCGGGCAAACTCTACAATGCTAAACGTCTCAGCCACAGCTTTTGCATCCGCCGGAAATTTGAGCCCCAGAAACACTTGGATCATTACAGCCGACAGCTTTCAGGATGGTAATCCCCCATCAGCGGCCTTTGACAATAGCACTACAACTTTCTTCCATTCCGAATACAATCCCCTACTGGTGTCACTGCCGCATGCGATTGTAATTGACCTGACAGCGCCTTTTGTGGTAGGTAGCCTAACGTATCTACCACGCCAAGACGGCCAGAAGAACGGTAATGTAGGGCAGTATACAATCGAATTGAGCACAGACGACGCATCATGGACTACCGTGACCACTAATTCATTTGCTGATGATGCTACCCTTAAGCAAGCATTCTTTGCGAACACTTCGGCACGGTACGTGCGCTTTACGGCTCTAACAGAAGCTGGTAACCGGGGTCCATGGATGAGTGCTGCGGAGATTAATCTGCTTGCAGGTTCTATTAGCTTACCCAATACTTTGAGCCCCAGAAACACTTGGGGAATCACAGTCGACAGCTTTCAGGCTGGTAATCCCCCAGCAGCGGCATTTGACAATAGCACCACAACTTTCTTCCATTCCGAGTACAATCCCCTACTGGTGTCACTGCCGCATGCGATTGTAATTGACCTGACAGCGCCGTCCGTGATAGGTAGCCTAACGTATCTACCACGCCAAGACGGCCAGAAAAATGGCAATGTAGGGAAGTATACAATCGAGTTGAGCACAGACGACGCATCATGGACCACTGTGACTACTAATTCATTTGCTGATGATGCTACCCTTAAGCAAGCATTCTTTGCGAACACTTCAGCACGGTACGTGCGCTTTACGGCTTTAACAGAGGCCGGCAACCGGGGTCCGTGGACGAGCGCTGCAGAGATTGATTTGCAAGCAGGTTCTATTAGCGTACCCAATGCCTTGAGCCCCAGAAACACTTGGGGCATTACAACCGACAGCTTTCAGGATGGTAATCCTCCATCAGCGGCTTTTGACAATAGCACTACAACTTTCTTCCATTCCGAGTACAATCCCCTACTGGTGCCACTGCCGCATGCAATTGTAATTGACCTGACAGCGCCTTTTGTTGTAGGTAGCCTAACGTATCTACCACGCCAAGACGGCCAGAAGAACGGTAATGTAGGGCAGTATACAATCGAATTGAGCACAGACGGCGCATCATGGACCACCGTAACCAATGGTTCATTTGCTGATGATGCTACCCTCAAGCAAGCGGCCTTTGCAAGTACTTCGGCGCGATATGTGCGCTTTACGGCTTTAACAGAGGCCGGCAGCCGGGGTCCGTGGACGAGCGCTGCAGAGATTGATTTGCAACCAGGTTCCGTTAGCGTACCCAATGCTTTGAGCCCCAGAAACACTTGGAACACTACAGCCGACAGCTTTCAGGCTGGTAATCCCCCAGCAGCGGCCTTTGACGGTAGCACTACAACTTTCTTCCATTCCGAGTACAATCCCATACTGGTGCCACTGCCGCATGCGATTGTAATTGACCTGACAGCAACATTCGTGATAAATAGTCTGACATATCTACCGCGCCAGGACGGCGGTAGTAACGGTAATGTAGGGCAGCATACAATCGAATTGAGCACAGATGGTACATCATGGGCCACCGTTGCCGCTGGCATGTTTGCTGACGACGCCACTCTGAAGCAAGCATTCTTTGCAAACACTTCGGCACGGTACGTGCGCTTTACGGCTCTCACAGAGGCTGGTAACCGGGGTCCATGGATGAGTGCTGCGGAGATTGATTTGCTTGCAGGCTCCGTTGCACGCCCTTTTACTATTGCCGTTGACAGCGAAGAAGTAGTTGCTGCAAACAACGCAGGGACGCAAGCGTTTGACGGAAATTTAGCTACTTTTTGGCAAACGCGATATTCAGGCGCTCAACCGCTGCCCGGCTTTCCGCACACTTTTATTATTGATATGAAAGATAACTTAGGTGTATACGGCCTAACTTACACGCCACGGCAGGACGGCAGTTCAAATGGTAACATCGGTGATCATAAAATCGATGTGAGCACCGATGGCACCAATTGGCTAAACGTGGCAACTGGCACCTTTCTCGACAACCAAGAACCAAAAGCTGTCGTTTTTAATACAAGGCTGGCTCAATACGTTAGGCTTACATCTTTCACAGAGGCTGGTGGCCGGGGTCCATGGACGAGCGCTGCAGAGATTGTCGTATCCTTCACTAGTAACTTTATGCCTGCAGCTGCCGGCCTGGGCCAATGGGGAGTTACGATTGACTTTCCAATCGTTCCTGTTGCGTCAGCTTTGCTAGACAACAGCAAAATGCTGACTTGGTCTTCGTACGCTCCTGATAGATTTGGTGGCGCTAATGGCTATACAATTACTTCTACGTATGACCCTGCGGCTGGTTTTGTGTCGCAGCAAACAGTTGTCAATACGGGGCACGACATGTTTTGTCCAGGTATTTCAACAGATGCCGCGGGCCGCGTAGTTGTCACCGGCGGCGACGACAGTTCGAAGACGAGCGTTTACAATCCCGTGGCTGGTGCATGGATAACTGGGCCACCCTTAAACATCGCGCGCGGTTACCAAGCAACAACGATGCTTTCGGACAGGCGTATATTCATCATTGGTGGCTCTTGGAGTGGACCAATTGGCGGCAAAAACGGTGAGGTCCTGAATGCTGCAGGTACTTCCTGGACATCACTGCCGGGCTGCGATGTTACACCTATGCTGACTGCCGATACGCAAGGTGTTTACCGCGCAGACAACCACGGGTGGCTCTTTGGATGGAAGCAGGGCTGGGTATTTCAAGCCGGTCCAAGCAAAGCCATGAACTGGTACAACCCGAATGGGAATAACGGAACTGGCAGCTATATAGCTGCCGGCATGCGTGGTACAGATTCGGATGCGATGAACGGTAATGCTGTAATGTACGATGCAGTCAACGGTCTAATTTTAACCATCGGAGGCGCCCCTGAGTATCAGTATTCCAATCCTACAACCAACGCAAACGTCATCAAAATTAGCAATCCAGGTACAGCACCAACAGTCACTCCGACCGGTTCTATGAGTTTTGCCAGATCTTTTGCCAATGCAGTCGTGCTTCCCGATGGCAAGGTCTTTGTTACAGGCGGCCAGAGTTACGCCGTGCCGTTCTCAGACGATGCCTCGGTGTACCATGCTGAATTGTGGGATCCTGCAACAAACAAATTTACCACACTGCCGGCTATGAATATTCCACGAAATTACCATAGCGTGGCTCTGTTGCTACCTGACGCTACAATCTTTAGCGGCGGCGGTGGCCTCTGCGGCGACTGTGCAACTAATCACTTTGATGGGCAAATATACAGTCCGGCGTATTTGTTTAATGGAAATGGAACAGCTGCCACGCGACCGGTGATCACGTCTGCAGCACCGACAAATATAACTGCTGGGGCAAATATTCGCGTCACGACAAATGTAGGGATCTCTATATTTTCCCTCATCCGGCTTGGCTCGAGCACACACACCGTTGACACAGATCAACGGCGTGTTGCGCTTACCCCCACAGGCACTTTCCCGAACTACACGCTGCAGGTGCCAATAGATACTGGGATTATACTACCAGGCTACTGGATGTTGTTTGCGCTTAATGGGATAGGCGTGCCAAGTAATGCGACATTAATAACTGTTGCTTAGGTATCCCTGGGTTACGACTCTTTTGGAATGTTGCAACATGGCGACTACGATCAGGTAAACACATAGGTACACCTAACGTTTGATCAGTATATGCTTGACATCTCGCATTGGTAGATGCACATTGGTGCCTAACATTTGATTAGCATTGGTAAACGCACATTGGTGCATTTGATTAGCATTGGTATCCAACATTTGATTAGCATTGGTATCCAACATTTGATTCACACTGGTTAACGCACATTGGTGCCCAACACTTGATTCACACTAGTTAACATCTGGTTCGCATTGGTAGATGCACATTGGTGCCTAACATTTGATTAGCATTGGTAGACGCACATTGGTATCCAACATTTAATTCACATTGGTAAACGCACATTGGTAGATGCACATTGGTGCCTAACATTTGATTCGTAGGTCACATCAGCGCATAACATTTTGTAGATAACATCAGTGCCTAACACATCTGTAGGTGCACATTGGTGTATAATATCTGATCCGCATTAATGGGTGCGCCGCCGCGTCCTGATAGTTTTTTAAAATAATATTACAGACAACACAAGGCGATGCCCAGGCCGAGCAAGTACAATGCCAAAAAGATGGCCTGCGATAAATGCAGATACCGCCCAAGGCTCCCAACGTACTCTAGATGTGAGGTGCC
>Ga0272445_1002817_pt1 | contig 11432 bp, 16 predicted proteins | sample YNPCB0031_FD_194404 | JGI IMG/M metagenome (GOLD analysis project Ga0272445, IMG submission 194404) | Hot spring sediment microbial communities from Yellowstone National Park, WY, United States - YNP-CB-003-1 | ecosystem: Environmental > Aquatic > Thermal springs > Hot (42-90C) > Sediment... | reverse complement strand
GGACACGAGAACTCCTACTTCATGAGGAGGATCTGCAAGACGGCGCCGGGCGACCACCTCGTGGACTTCTTAAAGGCCTTAGCCGAGAAGCTGAGGGCGGAGGGCAAGGAGTGCATCTGGACCCTAGGGCTCGACGACCACAGCAACGCCCTCTACAAGCTCGCCGGTTTTGAAGAGGTCGGCAGGACCCCGAGGACGGGCCACCCAGTCTTCGTCCTCCGCCTCCGCTAACCCCCCTTTATTTTCGTCATTCGACCGTGCGCACAGCTGTGGGCCCGTCATGGTGTTACCCTCACGGCCGTCAAACTTTCGCCCCCTGATGTGGGGGCCGAGCCCTCTTGAGCCCTTCATCAACTGATGGTCGGTAACACTTCGTTTGAGTCTATCTCCCCTCAAACAAGAGAAACCCCTCTCCTTTCTCGACCGAGGCCCGCGCGATGCAGAGCTGGGGTCCCGCGCCCGCGCTCCCCCCGGGTCTGGGGACGCGAGCTCACGGAGACCCCATGATAACCCCCTCCATGGGCCCACGGAGGGGCGTTGGGGGCTGATGTGGTTTCGCGCGGCGCGGGCGCGCGCAGAGCGAAGGCCGTGGGCACGGCGCTCCCGGCTTCCTTCACTCCACGTGCAAGCGATGATCATCGCCCGGGCTCCTTATGCATTTTTCAATCGGATGGGGCAACCCGCCCCGGCCCCTCTAAATGGCTTTTAATCAGGCGTTTAAACATCGGATGAGGGCTCACAGCTGTGATGCACCATCGCGCGCACATGAAAGTTTAAGCCCTCACAGGTAGGATAAATGATGGGCAAACAAAGGATAAATGAACGACAGGGGTTAAGAGCCCCTGTCGCGAGGGCCGAGGCGCCGCCCGGACCCGCGGGATGGGCGCCGATGAGGCCCAAGCAATGAGCGGCCCCTAACCCGTCGCACGGCCTCGGGGTGCGGGGCCTCGGGGCACGGCGATGGGGTGGGGCTCGCGCGACGCTCACGGGCTTCGGGGAAGGGCCCGCCGCCGAGTTCTGCTGTACGTTGTACGTTGTACAGCGCCGATGGGGGCCGGAGTGGTCTGCTCGATGACCTCCTCACTCCTTGCTTCTCGAGGGGGAGGGGCCCTACCCCAAGGGGGCCCGCCACGCCCACGGGTCCCGGCCGTGGGGGGTAAGAGCCGAACGGGCCGAGGCCCGCGGTGCCACGCCCCGGAGGCCCGCGGGCGACGCGGGGCGACTCGTGAACCCCGCGGATGAAGGATGAGGCCCGGTCTTGGCCCGCTATGTCCACGAGGCAACGCCACCCCCCTCGTGGACTGGGCGGGCGGGGCGGCTACCCGGCCCGACGAAACCCGGGGTGAAGGTCGTGAAGGTCGTGAAGTTGCCCTCAAAGCCGAAGTTTAAGATAGCTGAAAAGTGCCCAAGGTGTGGCTCCATGAAGATTATAATGCCCGTCGAGATGGAGCAAAACGAGGAGGGCCTCTGGATAGCGTATCAGGAGATCTGCCAGAACGAGGAATGCGACTTCTGCAAGGTCTACAAAGTGAAGTTCTACCCAGCAGAGAGGGTCTTCATCTGCTGAAAGAAGCCTCCTTTCCTTCTTTTCCCTCGGGGTGGGAAGATGTCTGTTAAGACCGTTAAGACTGTATATGTGGGGAGGCACAAGCTCCTCCCCGCCCAAGAGAAAGCGATTGAGGAGTTGCAGTTGCAGATAGTGAAAACCATAGAGAACTTGCCGACCGAGCCCAGCGAGCTATCAAAGTTGCTACAACAATTAATTAATGAGGGCGTCCAAGCCATTGTAACCGTCGCTTTGCCACCGCATCTGCTCGCCGCGCTTTCTTCAAAGTTCAAGACCTACGTCTTCGAGATGAAGAGTTATACTGCTGACACCGTCGAGACCGCCGAGAAGTTCGTGGCAGAGAGACCAGAGTACAGAACTTACCTCCCCGGCCGTCCCGGCGAACCGGTGCGTCTTCTAGAGTTCACCGCTGTGAATGAAGTAAAAGTGATCATAGAGTCCAAGCGTGTCTGGCCGACCGCATGAACTACCTACCTTATCTCTTCTTTGCCTCGGGGTGGGATCGTGAATTTAAAGCTCGTTCCCGTTGAGCGTGACTTCTATCGCTTCCTTTCTACCCGCCTCCCCCGAGTCGAGGAGCGCGTCGTCGAGCGCTCCTCGAGGTGGATGAGATGGCAAGAGTCACACTTCTTTTTACAAGGCCAAGAGTTGCATAGTGGCCTCATAGTGTACGAGCAAGCTGGGCGGTACACCGAACCATTACTTTACGTTGAGGATGAGGCCCGCCTCGCCTCCCTTAGGGAGGAGTTTGAAGCCAAGAGGCGGGCCGAGGAGGAGGAGGGCAAAGCAAGAGAGGCGGAGCTGAGGGCAAAACATGAGGCGCGCCTTAGAGAGCTTGTCGGGCTCTTCAAGAGTTACTGTAAAGAGAACGAAAGTTACTTCCCGTTTGATCTATCCTCCCAAATTGACTACATTATTGCCTATCTCCTCGTTGAGGAGAGAAAAGTGAACAAGCGACTCGACGACATCCTCTTCGAGATCGAGGACAAGCTTTTCGCCATACCTTACCCTCAGCGAGCTCAAGTAATTCAAGAGCTTAAACGCAACGCCGTCTACGTGCCGACCCCCGAGCAGTTCAAAATCCGTTATGTCTTTCCCACCATTGAAGTGATTTACAGTAACAACAGTAACAACGTGATCGGGAAGGAGAGGGGCCTCGGTAAGGCCCTCTCCGGTGCCAACAAGTTCCACTACGGAGGTAAGATCGCCCTCTTCAAGTGCCCCCCTCCAAAGGAGTTCACTCCTTATGTACTTGCGGTGCGTTACGTCGAGAAGCCAAGAGTCCTTCTGATCTACGAGTACGTGAAGTTCGACCTCCAAGAGTTACTGGCAAAGCGAGAGTACTTGAAGGCCTTAGAGAAGAAGATCCTAGAGCGAGCATAACATCATTTTTCTTTGCCTCGGGGTGAGAATGTGGAGGTCTTTACTTGGAGAGGAGACTATTTCGTAACAAGGAGAAGTTATGAAGTAGACCTCATTTATTCGCTTTCGAAAAGAAAGTACGTCACTCCCATCTCTGTTGAGGGTAATAAAATAGAGTACCATCTCTTGCCGGGGAGGTACATCCTTGTCTGGAGCTACACCGTCGATCACTACCCTCAGAGCTTCAAAGTCGAGACGCTGATTCGGGCAGAGCTCGCCGACATACGCGGCTCCTCTGACTCTATAAACCTGCAGAAAGAAACCATCGCGAGCGCTAAAGTGAACGTCAGCGACGCTCATTGCGTGAAAGTAGTGCTTTCATCACCTCTAATACCACAGCAGATCAAGGACTTCGTAAGGATGGCGATGAGGAGGCCAATCGATAGAAGCATTTTCAAGAAGATCTACAGCGAACAGGAGCACAGCGAGTTCATCAAGTTCGTTCTCGCTAAGATCTACTTCGATCCCGCAAAGATTGAAAGCAGAACCGCATGAACATTCTCCCTCTTTTTCTTTGCCTTCGGGGTGAGAAGAGATGAAGGTGGTGTTCGATGGGATGGAAATGGAGGTCGTTGGCGCCCCTAACAATCCCGAATACGTTTCAAAATATATTGCAAAATACGTTGCGACAGTACCTCCGCTTGGAACCTCTTTCAGGATAAGTGACGAATGTCTGCGTGATGAGACACCATATTTCTTCGTCTCCGTGCGCGACAAACCGCCGATAACGATGAAGCCGCCGTACGACATCGACTATCGGTCATTCTGGAGGAAGTATAGTGTCTTGAGGTGGGAGCGGGAGACGAGATACATGTTCTTGAGGGAGGAGATCAGCGTTTACTACTGCTCCGACGAGGAGTACGTCTACTATGACTCAGGAGTCAGAAGAGTCGCCGATACAGCGTTCTTGTTCGTCGATGATATTACCGAGCGTGACGGCGTTGAGATACAGAGCAAACTCTACAATTTTACAGTACCATTCGACGTGTTCAAGTGTTGGCTAGAACTAGAGAAATCGTGCACTAATGTCTCGCAGAACGCTGTTGCACGACGCATGCCAGCGCCGTTGAAGGGTTATCTAATCCTGTATTTAAACAACAAGTATCAAACCATCGACTTAATACGTTCAATTACGCCAGACGTTTCTGATGACTCTTCCAGACTCGACGACTGTTTCGTCGAAGTCGAGCCACATAACTTCAACCCCCTCCTTGATGTTCTCAAGCGAGCTGACGCGACTACAGCGTTCGTCGAGATCCTGAAAACCGCCATAAAGCACGCTCAAAGGTTGCCCAGCATATCGCGACTCCTAAACCACTAACCGTTTTCACTTTTTTCCTTCGGGGTGAGGAGGCATGGACGACCTTAACCTTAAGGTTCTTCTTGAGATGCTTGAGATGATTGCTTGGGAAGTTAGAATTGAAGAGTTCGATCAAGAAGTTGAAGAGACTTTCAGAGAGCTGTGCAAAGTTCTGAGCGAGGAGCTTAGAGAGACCTACGTCCCCTAATTTTCTTTGCCCTCGGGGTTTGTAGAGTGCCCCCGTCGTATAGCGGTCAAGTATGCCGGTCTCTCGAGCCGGAGGCCCGGGTTCGAATCCCGGCCGGGCCATCAAGCTCGGGGTGGGATCATGTCGAACTCTAATGAGAAGAAGTTCTCTCCTCGTTTCGCCAAGAGCGTCGAAGAGTTGATCTTCTACACCGACACCTCGCAGAGTGATTACCCGATCTTCTTGACATCATCGTTCGAAGTTAAGATCAAGAAGAAGCCAGAAGACGCCGAGAAGTTCGCCGTCTTCCACCTCAAGAGCGTCGAGGCCGTCGAGGCCTGCGATGAATCCGGCTTCTACCGTCTACAAAGCTATTTGCCTCGCACGTATGAGGTGACCAAAGACGTTGCCATCGATCACTACCTCTCCTCGTACCCCCAATTGCCGTTGAAGGCAATTATCGACGTTGCCAAGGATTTGAAGGCTGGAGTTTTCCTACGCACACTACGATTGAAGTACGAGGTGTACAAAGGAGACTACGAAAACTTCGTCTCCGAGGCCGAGGCGACGGTCGTGGCTGTGTACCTCAGACCGCCCTATGACGATCGCTTTTGGGATGACAAGAAGTTCGCGATCACGTTCTCGACCCTCAAGCGCCTCTTGTCGAAGTTGCCACCCGACGTCGTGACGTCGTTGCAAAAAGTCACATATGTTGACAAAGTGACTGCCGGGCGCATCGGCGCATTACCCTTCATTAAAGTGAAGTTCTGCTTGCCGAGCCCAGAGCTCACTAAGGCATTTGACGAAGTGAAGAAGTGGCTCGAGGGCCTCGAGGAGGTTCAAGTTCAAGCCCTCGATCAAGCCCTCGAGGCCGAGGAGGGCGAAGCCCAAGCTCCAGTTCAAATCCCAGAGATCGAAATAAAGCCCAAGGAGCTTGAAGTCGAGCTCGAAGCTCCTCCCGTCGCGCCCACAGCTGTGCAACCACAACCGCAAGTCGTTGTCCCGTCGAAGCCTTCGCTCGTCAAAATTTACTTATTGAGCATGAAGTTGCCGAGCAAGTACCTTGTTCAAGAGATTGAAATCGAGAAGAATGTCGAGAAAAGGAAGTGGGAGGGGAAGCGCGCAGAGATCGCGTCTCGTTTGGAGGGGATAAGGAGAACTTGCTACTCAAAGATAGAGAGGATCTTCGCCCACGTCGAGGAGTTCGGGACGTGGGTTGCCATCACTAACGAGGCAGTTGATGAAGCCAAGAAGGTCAGCGACTTCATAAAGTCAGAGCTGAAAGCCTTACAGATCGACCAAGTGAAGAAAGTTGACCTCGACGCCTACAGCGTCAAGGCAATACCGATCTACTTGGAGCCCGAGGACGCCAAAGAGATCTTGAACGCCGCAATTCAGCACTTGAGCGCCGACGTCGAGGAGCTCGAAGCGAAGATCGCCGAGGCAGAGAAGGAGCAGAAGAAGGAAGCGCTCAAGCGCCTCGAGAGCAGTCTCAAGTACAAGCAGGAGTTGCTCAACGCCTTCAAGCGCTTCCTCCAGACCCTCACGTGACCACAGCTGTGCGCACCCTCGCTCCTTCTTTACCTCGGGGTGGGATGATGTCGGATCAAAAGCAAGCCCAGAACCCGAATCCGATTGAAATTTCCAGAGAGAGGCTCAAAGCCGTGGAAAACGCTTTGAATAGTATCGTCGTCGGCCACGAGGACTTCGTCAAGGCTTTGATGTTGGGCGTCGTCGCAGGAGAGCACATCGTCGTCATCGGTCCTCCCGGTACGGCAAAGTCGTATGCCGTCAGAAGTTTCGCCCAGCTATTAAACGCGAAGTTCTACAGTTACCTATTGACGAAGTTCACCAGCTATGACGAGCTCTTCGGTACCGTCGATGTTACCGCCTTAAGCAAGGGTGAGTTCAGGAGGAACTGGAGCAACATAATCAAAAGTGATTTCGTTTTCCTAGATGAGGTCTTCAAGGCCAACTCCGCCATCCTCAACGCGTTGCTTTCATTACTCCAAGAGCGAATCATCTACGATCCGATGAGCGGTCAAGCACACAGCTGTGCGCTGTGGACCGCCGTCGGCGCTTCGAATGAAACCCCCGAAGACCCAGAGCTCGTTGCCTTGTACGACCGCTTTGCAATCAAAGTCTTCATAGACTACCTATCCGACGACGCGGCTCTCTTGAGGGCGATTCAGGCCCGTTGGCTCTCTGCCAACGACTTAAAGCCCTTGGCTTCAATAGACGACGTGAAAACCCTGAACTCTTATGCTCTCAACCTCTTCAAGGCCAGAGTCAAGGATCTCGGAGAAGTTTGGAAGATCTATCACGTCAACGTCGTCCCCGTCGTGAAGAAGCTCCGCGAAAAGGGAGTCCTCGTCAGCGACAGGTCGATAATCGAGAAGCTACCCAAGCTCTTCTCGGCCTACCTCGCCTTTTACGGAGTGACCATCGACAACATAATGAATGCCCCCTACGATCTCATAACCTATCTGGCGAGGTCGAGAGATGAACTCAAAGAGATCAGGAAGGCGATCGACGAGCTCCTCGGCGAAATAGCAGAGCTCGCGAAGAAGCTTGAAAAAGCCAAAGAACTGTTGAGGTCTGGCAACATACAAGGAGCTAAGTCAGAGATACTCAACGTCCTCAACTACGATGTTGCAAAGCTTGAGAAGACGCCGTGGCTTAAGCCGAGGGTCGAGGCGATCCTCTCCTCTGCTAGGCAATACTTAGAGACCATAAAACAAATCGAGGAGCAGATAGCGCGCCTAGCGCAGTACTGATCGCAAACCTCCGAACTTCTTTACCTCGGGGTGGGATCATGTCGTTCTTCTTAAGACCTGATTCCGAAGCCTTCTTCCGGTCAGGCCTCGCGAAGTCCGCCTTCCGCAACACCATATACTCCGACATGCCACTCGACTACTACCTTCCTCAAATTCACTCGACGAGAAGCCTGACCAAGGAGCTGATCAACGTCCTCGTCAAGCTCTACCACGCCCACGACGCCTACCTCGCCTTCTACCAGCCCTACAACCTCATCTACTCTTCTCTAAAGAAGAGCAACAAGGCCGCTCCGTTATGGCACAAGATCATGACCAAGGCCGTCAGCGACCCGAAGTTCCTAGACCTGAACCAGCTCACCAGACAATCGTCAGAGCTGTCGATAGTCGCCGCCGCGAAGTTCTTGTCGAAGTTCTTCGTCAACCGAGAGTACTTCAGCAACTTCGAGGACAGGCAAGAGCTCTATCAGAAGTTGCAGAAGTCCTTACAAGACCTCGACCCCAATAGCCCGCAAGCGCAACAGATTAGAGAAGAGATCGAGAAGCTCGAGGAGAAGGTCGAGAGTCAAGATGCGAGGTTCGCCATCGACGCCGTGGCTGAAGCGCTCGAGGCCGTGCAAGGCTACATGGAGAACGCTGAGGTCGCCGAGGAGGCCGCCACGGCCCTCGGCGGCCCCGGTGGCTCGTGGTACACCAAGGAGGCACTATCAGTCTGGACGTTTCTGAAGAACCCTGATGAATTTCGAAAGAGGGTCAAGATATTGAGGTTGGCGAAAGATTACTTCTCTAGATTCATGACGATCACGCCGACGTCGCTAGTGCACCAACAGCTCGTTAGCTTTTACGGTGGCACCAACGGAGTGACGAGGATGACGAGCGAGAAGCAGTTGCCCGACGTACTTCCTTCAGAGCTCGCCGTCGCACAGCTGGGAGGCGTCGGCCGAGCGCTCCTCGCAGTCAAGATCGCTCAAAAACAGCTGATGACGTATCAAAGAGCCGCCACCGTGAAGCCCGTGGTCTTCGTGGACAAGAGCGGTAGCATGGCCTGCGAGTTCTCCTATCGCGTTGACGTGCCGAAGATCTCCGTTGCCGCTGGGTTCGCGTTGGCCCTCCACCGCAAGCTCAACGCCGACGTCTACCTCTTCGACACCGAGTGCGAGCCAGTCTCCCCAGCGAGGGTCGTTGAAACGCTACTGAAGATAGAGGCCGACGGCGGCACCGACATCGATCCAGTCCTTGAAGAGATCATGAGGATCGGCAAAGAAGAGCACGTCTACGTCATCATCAGCGACGGAATCACAGAAGCGAGCGACGCCGTCTTGAAGAAGTTCGAGGAGTCAGGGCTCGCGAAGCGAACCAAGCTGATCGCCGTGCCACCGGGCTTGGGCGCGAGGTTCAGGTGGGTCGAGCTCCTCAATGCCCACAAGAACGTCAGGGACGTCAAGGACGTCGCGGAGTTCGAGAAGGCCGCCGTGAGCGCGATAACCTCCTGAATTTTTTTCCCTCGGGGTGGTGACCTTGACGAAGATTGAAATCGTTAGGAGGAAGATCGAGGAGAGGAAGAAGGCCGTAGAAGACATCATAGAGGAGGCCCTGAAGGAGGGCTGGGCGAGCGACAGAGACCAAGCGTACCTCTTCGTGCCGAAGAGCCTGACCAAGAACGTCGTCCTCGACGTCATCGAGGCCGGAAAGGCCGCCGTGACCGTGATCCTCCACGGCGACGACCGCCTCGGCGAGGGCTTCGTGAAGAAGATCGAGCTGAGGCTCAGGAAGCCCGTGGCCCTCTCGGCCTTCAGGAGGTGGGCCGAGGAGGGCCCTCTGAAGGCCGTGCAGTACGCCCTCTGCGCGAACGGAGCGGCCCCTCCTCCGAAGACGAAGGAGGAGGAAGAGGAGTACGTCAAGTTCAAGGAGAAGCTAGCGGTACTCAAGCACGAGCTCGGCCTCCTAGGTGACCGTCCATGAGGTTCAAGTTCTTGAGCGTGCACTTGGAGGACGCGACGTTCCTCGCCATGATCGACCGAGTCCGAGGCCGAAGGTATAGGGTCTACTGCGGGTTCTGCTCCAAGTTCTTGGACGGAGAGTGGGCCTACAAGAAGGCCGTGGGATACGCCCGTGGACACCTCGAAGGCCACGGAGTCCCCGAGGCCTTGCTCGTGGAGGTCACGGCTAGGACGCTGAAGAACGAGTGGATCGAGTGCGCCGCGCTTTTCTCGATACCGCTCCGCTTTGCCGAGAGGGTGGCAAGGCTCGAGGGAGCGATCTCAGGCCAAGAGCTCACAATCAAAGAGCTCCTAAAGGAAAACGTCGAGCTCTTCAAGAAGGCCGTCCTCTCCATGTAGTTCTCCACATCTTCTTTACCTTCGGGGTGGGAACCGTGTCCGTGTCTAAGACCGTCTTTCGGCTAAAGCATGGGAAGGAGGTGGCTAGGGCCCTCAAAGAGAAGGGCTTCTACGTGCGAAGGGTCAGGCCTAGGCCCTCGACTAGGCTGTCCGAGGAGATCGTGGCAAACAAGCTCGTGAACGTACGCGGTCGCGACGTCGTGATCTGGGTCGAGTACCGCTTCAACGAGTCCAAGACTAAGGAGGTCTGCGACGTCTACGCGTCCAGCACCGGAATAGTCAGGCGGCTCGAGGGCGAGGTCACCCCCGAGGCCGTCTTGAAGGCCATTAAGGACGTGAAGAGGGCCGTCTCCAAGGCCTTGGCTAGGGTGGACGCGATAGCCGAGGCCAACCCCCTCGAGGCGGAGGGGCTCGCGGCGTCCACGCGCAACGACCAGTACTTCGTCTTCCTCGGAGCCCAAGTCCTCGGCAAGGAGGGGGATCACGCTGGCGTCTTGGAACTCAGCATCGACACGAAGAGCGCCTACGTAACCTTCCACCTCACCATCCCCGTGCAGGAGCACAGGAAGGCCTTGAACATCGTGAGGAAGATCGCGAGGATGGTGAAGAGAGCTGGCTTCCAGCTGAGGCCGTAACGACTCGCTCCTTTCCCCTTTCTTTACCTCGGGGTGTCGGAAATGAAATCGGAAGGAAGTGGGGAAAGGGAAACGATGAAGATAGTGGTGCCGGACAAGGTGATCGTCGTTTGCTCCTCCCCGCTCACGGCCAAGGTCAGGCCGTCGAGAGCTCGGAAGTTCTTCAAGTACGAACTGCCGGAGAGGGTGACGAAGAGGTGGGCTCTCGAGGCCGCGGAGAAGCACGACAGGCCGCTCCCCGACGCCCCCCTCCTGAGCCCCTTGCTCGTCACCGCGATCAGCCACCCCGTGAAGCTCGTGTTCAGGACGGCCAGCAAGTTCGCGGGCGTCGTCGCGATATACATGATACCCCTAGTGCTCGTGGATAGGCGGGAGTACGAGTGGCTCTGCAAAGCCATCGCCGACGAGCTGAAGAAGTTGCGGTGGGTCGAGGAGTTCGACGTGATACTCGGCAAAAGCGCCAAGCATGAGTTCGAGGGCGTCGCCGGATCGTGATCACAGCTGTGCGCACCTTAAACGCTAAACGCACCTTCTTTACCTTCGGGGTAGGAGGTGATGTGGAGTGAAGATATGTCCGCGGTGTGGGAAAGAACTCAGGAGCGTTATTGCCGAGGAAGTGACCGAAGAGGGTTCATCATCTCAGGTGTGGGTCCTACCCGAAGGTGCGGAGTTCGACCCATACGATTTGAGACGGCTCGGGCCCGATGGAGAGCTGGTGCCATTTCGACCGAGGAGAGGGGTCAAAAGAATGAGGTTCCATTGCGGTGAGTGCGAAAGATGGCTTGCAACGATAGACTACCGATAAACCCCTTTCTTTACCCGGGGTGGTGGCCGTGAAGGTGACCGAAGAGTCGATCAGGGCTAAGGAGGCGCGCGTGAACAGCTTGTTGAAGAGGATAAAGCTGAAGGCGTTCATCAGGCTGGGCGTCAGGCAGACCGTGGACATCAAGGTCCTCGACGAGAAGGGGTGGATCATCGGCGACTTGGCGACAGGGCTCACGCCGAGGAAGGCCCTCGACGTCCTCGACGCAATAGAACTCGTCCTGCGCTACGAGAGGGGCGAGCTCCCTTAGGAGGTGAGGCCCTTGGGCCTGAGCCCCGGCGAGGGCGTGTTGCTCCAAGTCGTCTCGAGGCTCAAGCTGAAGGTCAGGGCGCCCCCGAACGCCTTCTTCGCCAGAGCACTGCCGCGGATCTTGAAGGAGGACGAG
>Ga0272445_1002816_pt1 | contig 11432 bp, 7 predicted proteins | sample YNPCB0031_FD_194404 | JGI IMG/M metagenome (GOLD analysis project Ga0272445, IMG submission 194404) | Hot spring sediment microbial communities from Yellowstone National Park, WY, United States - YNP-CB-003-1 | ecosystem: Environmental > Aquatic > Thermal springs > Hot (42-90C) > Sediment... | reverse complement strand
AAAACAAAGAAAGGCGAATCTGATAAAGATGCTTCCATCAGCGAAGGAATATCTGAAAGCGAAAATTGAAAGCGCTTTAAGTAAAATTGGAATTATCAATGGAACGCAGTTGAATCTTGAGAAACCAAAGATTGAACAATTTGGTGACTTTGCTACAAATATAGCGATGTTAATTGCGAAAAAAGTAGGTAAAAACCCGAGGGAAATTGCCAAGGATATTGTTGCCAATCTTGAAATTGAGCCCGAATTCGTTGAAAAAGTTGAAATCGCCGGTCCTGGGTTTATAAATTTCAAGCTTTCTCCGTCGTTTTATATTAAAAGGATTGAGGAAATTTTAAAGCAAGGAGAGAATTTTGGGAAGTTAAAGCTTGGTGAAGGTAAAAAGGCAAATGTTGAGTTTGTAAGTGCAAATCCGACGGGTCCGCTAACAGTGGGGCACGGAAGAAACGCTGTTTTGGGCGATACAATAGCCAATATCCTTGAATGGGTCGGCTATGATGTGACCAGAGAGTATTATTTCAACAACGCTGGAAGACAGATGAAGATACTTGCTGATTCGGTGCGACTGCGTTATCTTGAGCTACTGGGCGAAAAAATTGATTATCCCGAAGATTATTATCAGGGCGATTATATCAAAGATATAGCGAAGATGTTAATTGATGAGTATGGGGATAAGCTTAAAGATGGGGCGGACCTGAAAATCTTCAAGGAGAAAGCTGAAAAAGTGATTTTTGACGATATTAAAAAGACATTGAAACGGCTTGGGATTGAATTTGATGTTTATTATAACGAGGATTGGCTTTATGAGAAAAAGATTTGGGAGGTTGTTGAGGAACTTGAAAAGAAGGGCTATGTATATGAGGAAGATGGGGCGAAGTGGTTTAAGGTGACGGCGCTTGGTGGAGGACAGGATAAGGTTTTGGTGAAAAGCACGGGCGAGCCGACTTATAGATTGCCTGATATAGCATATCACATTGAAAAGTTTAAAAGAGGCTTTGATTTAATTGTTGATGTATTCGGTGCCGACCATATAGCCGAATATCCCGATGTCTTGAAGGCGCTTGAAGTTCTTGGGTATGATGTTTCAAAAGTTAAAGTTTTAATCTATCAATTTGTCACGATTGTGAAAGATGGCGAAGTTGTTAAGATGTCCACGAGAAAGGCGAATTATATAACGCTTGACGAGTTGATTGATGAAGTTGGGGCTGATGTTGTTAGGTTTTTCTTCCTTAACAGAAGTCGTGACGCCCATCTAAATTTTGACCTCAATCTTGCCAAAAAGCAGTCGGAGGAAAACCCAGTTTATTATCTTCAATATGCTCACGCCAGAATTGCAAGTATTTTGAGGTATGCAAGCGAAATGGGAGTTGAGATTGGGGATATTGATAAGGTGGATTTAAATCTCCTGAAAGAGGAAGAGGAGATTAAGTTGGCGAAATTGTTAAGTGAATTTCCTGATGCGATAGAGTCGGCTTATTATTCGTTTGAGCCGTTGAAGTTAATAAATTATTTGAATGAAGTAGCCGAGGCATTTCATCATTTTTATCACAAGCATAGGGTAGTTGGGTCTGACCCTGGGCTGACGAAGGCACGACTTGCTCTTTGCCTTGCTACGAAGATTGTGCTTGCGAATGGATTTAAGATTCTTGGAATAAGCGCCCCTGAGAGAATGTAACTAATTTTTTTCATGGGTTGAAAATTTCATTTTTTTACTTGACTTTTAAAATAAAATTGCTTATCCTTAAAGCGAATAAAAAACCAAACAGGAGGAATAAGTTATGTGGCGTAAATTGACAATTTTAGCCCTTCTCATTTTTCTAATCCCATTTTATCAATCTTTTGCGGATGTTTATCCGAGCAATGTCAGGGTCACTCAACCCTATAGTAATGAACCGTTTGATGGTAAATTTAATGACTACACTGGGGCAAAGATTTGGTTTACTCTGAACGATTCAGCTACGAGAGTGGTTGTTAAAGTTTATCACGATGTAAACCCAGCGCATGTAAGGACATTTGAGCTTTATAATTTAACAATGGGAGACCACTGGGTTTATTGGGATGGAACGCTTGATGATGGAAGTTTAGCTCCTGCGGGGAAATGGGTTGTTGAGATAACTGCGGAGCAGGCGGGTGGATACAGTGCTTGGACCCAAGTTTGGGAAAATAAGGTTTATACAGCGCCAGGGATAGGTTTGTCAAACAGAGATATTGACATCAACAAAGATCCGAAGAGTAAAAATTTCGGGTTTATGTATCTTACTGAATCAACCACTTCATATCAATATAACAGGATGATAAAGGTTAGTCCGATAGGTGATTTAGTTGCTGAGTTTGATAAGGCGGAAACATTTTTCAACTCTGATTTTGATCCTTGGCATATTTATTTAACAGGGGATGGCAGAGCATTCGTTACCTATAATCTCAGACAGCAGATAAGGGTTTATCGTGATACAGCTCTCGTTGATTCTTTTTCAATTCCTTTTCAACCTCGTGGGATTTGTGTTTCAAATAACATTATATTTGTATCGGGTGGGAAGTATGTTTATCGCATTGATGCTGTTACGCACAATATTTTGAGTACTGATTCACTTGAAGGGGTTGGCTATTTTAGAGATATTTCGATTGATGATTCAGGTTATGTTTATGTTGCGGGTGGAGCTTCTTCTTCCGTTTATAAAAACATTTATAAATTTGCCTGGGATGGAACGAAGCTTACAGTCCTTGACTCAATAACTCTCCCGGATAATGTAACGCATATAATTGTTTTTTCAGGGAAAGATTATACAACGAACGCAGATGACAAATATTATGCTCGCGTTAGGGGTTCAAATGGTGGTGTTTTTGAGATTTCCTGGACAACCAAAACAGCAACAAAACTTTTCGTCCCAAGCACAAGTACTTCCGGAAGCCATGCTATAGCTGTTGATATAGTAGGTAATATCTATTATGCGAATCCTTCGGCAGAATGGTTAAGAATGTATGCTCCGCCAAATGGACCAAACTCATTTACTCTTGTAGCTCCAGATACAATAAATGTCACCGCTTCTGGGAAAGCGGTTAAATTAGTTTCAATAGCTGAGGCGAGAAAAGATGATAATAACGATTTCATCCCTGACTATAAGGTTACTGGCGATACATTAATGGTTACAGGCGTGGTGTTTAGTCCAAATTATACTTTGCCAAGCAATACCTCTTACTATATCTATGATAATACAGGGGCGATAAATGTGTTTATATCAGGTGTTGCTTTAACATTTAACCCTGGTGATAAATTGCTCGTCATAGGTAAGATTGATCAGTTCAGGGGTTTAACTGAAATTGTCCCGCTAACGACTGATTCCACGACGATAAGAGTTGTTGGCACTGGTTACCCATTGCCGACGCCGAAGAAATTAACAGTTTCTGAATTTTTGAACAACTTTGAAAAATATGAAGCGCAATTGATCCAGCTTGACTCTCTCTGGAAAGCATCAACTTCTCCCGCTTGGCCTTCTTCTGGCTCAGATGCAAATATGATATTTGTATCCTATGCGAAAACAGAAACATTAACAGTTAGAATTGACAGAGATACTGACATTGATGGTAAACCTGAACCGCAATATCCAGTTACTATAATTGGTATAGCAACGCAATTTACCTCTGGGTCAACTGTTGTCACAGGTGGTTATCAAATTTCACCGAGATATTATGACACTGACTTTAAGACGATAAATCTTCCGCCATCAGCTCCTCAGCTTGCTCTTCCTGCAAATTATGCTTCATTGCATATACTTTCAACAGACACTGTTAAATTCGTATGGTATAAAGCGCTTGATGGCAATGTACCACCTGATACGATTACATATTACTTACGACTTTCAAAGGATTCAGCGATGACGCAAGTTGTTAGAGTTGACACTCTTGTTGCTGACACAGTTAAAGCGATAAAAGGCGCCGAATTATTCCCGTTGTTTGCACCCGGGGATACAACACTTGTCTTGTGGTGGAGGGTTGATGCAACTGATAAGAAATCACCCGCGGTAAAGAGCGTTGTATGGAAACTTAACTTAACTAAGCCAACGAAGGTTGAAGTAGCTGAAGAAGGAATCCCAACTGATTATTATTTGAGCCAGAATTATCCAAATCCGTTTAACCCAGTAACGACGATTAAATTTGGGTTGCCTGAGGACACCCAAGTTGAACTTTCGGTATATAATATCCTCGGGCAAAAGGTAGCAACACTTGTAAATGAGTATAAGAGAGCTGGTCATTATGTGGTTAATTTTGACGGGAGTAATTATGCCTCTGGAACATATTTCTATGTTTTGAGGGCTGGAAATAAAGTTCTAAAGAACAAGATGCTTTTGATTAAATAATTTTCCGTACCCCCATCTGTTCCAATCCATTGCCCTCCCCAGATATCTGGGGAGGGTTTTTTGTTATAAAGCAAAACTTCCACAAACTTTTTGTCCTTGTCTCAAATTTCCCCAAATTTAGAATGCCCTTCCTTATAAAAAATCTTTGATTTTCAATTAGTTATGTTCTGGCACAGGTTTTGAAATCTAAATTTTTGAGTATAGATTTTTTGAACTTAAATCTCAAGGTTTTGATGAAACCTATTGATAAAAAAGAGCCGATTTTCACGATAGGAATTGTTGCACAGAGGTTGGGAATCTCTGAACATACGATAAGGATGTATGAACGCGAAGGTCTGATAATACCCTTTAAAAAGGAGAGCGGACATAGGTTATTTAGTGAATATGACATGGAACGGATTGAATGCATTAAAAAAACAATCGCTGAGAAAAAAATAAGCATTGCAGGTATAAGAAGGTTACTTGCTTTGATACCTTGTTGGGAGATTAAAAAGTGTCCAATTGAAATTCGTAAAGAGTGTCCAGCTTATATTGATTTTGATAAGCCATGTTGGCTTCACAAAGCAAATTTAAAAGGTGATTGTGCAACGAATGAGTGTCGTGAATGTGATGTGTACAATTCAATTAAAAGCTGTGATGAGTTAAAGGAGCTTTTGAAGAAGTTTCTCGTTAGCGCTCAAGTTTAAAACAAATTTCGGAGAAAACTAATGGAAAACAACAAACTTTCAATGGTTGTCTTCAGTGGTGATATGGACAAGCTTATGGCAGCTTTTATTATAGCAACAGGTGCTGCAGCTTCGGGAATGGAGGTGACGATGTTTTTCACATTTTGGGGTTTGCAGGCGATTAAAAAGAGAGAAAGAACCGGCAAAAGCTTTTTCGGACGGCTTCTTGGATTTATGTTAAAGGATATAAACGGTGTTGGTCCGAGCAAGATGAATTTCGGTGGAATAGGTCGCTGGATGTTCAAGAAAATGATGAAGGCGAAAAATGTTGCATTATTGGATCAATTAAGAGATATGGCTGTTCAATTGGGTGTTAAACTTGTCCCTTGTCAAATGAGCATGGAGGTTATGGAAATCTCACCGGAGAATTTGATTTCCGGTGTTTCAGCACCCGTTGGTGTTGCAAGTTTCCTTGAAGAGGCAAGGAATTCAAAAATTACACTTTTCATTTAAAAACAAAATTAAAACATTAAAATGACCGAGCAAATCAAAGTAGACCTCAAACTTGATCTCAAAGGATTGCTTTGTCCTTTACCGATCGTGAAATTATCGCAGGCGATAAAAGAACTGCCAGTTGGTGCCGTAATTGAAGGGGTAGCTACTGACCCCGGGGTTATGGCTGATGTCCCAGCATGGGCTAAATCAACAGGGCAAGAGCTTATTTCAATTGAACAGCAAGGGAAAGAATACAGATTTTTGATTAAAAAAGTAAAATGAGGGTTATATGCTGTTGTTTTCAAAGATACTTGCGTTGATTTCTCTTTTGTTCTTTTTCGGAGGAATTTTGTATCATTACTTCGTCACTAAAAGATTAAAGTTTCCATCTGATTTTGCCCGTCCAAAAGGTTCATGGAAAGTTGGTGTTCTTTACTCCTTTACACTTGGTATGATGCCGTGGGCGAAAGAAAGCACAAGAAGACATTGGATTGCTTATTTGCGTGGCGTTGCTTTTCATATCGGCATATTTTCAGGATTGTTCATTCTCGTTCTAAGTTTTTTCACTGAGCACTTCAATGAAGCCGTGAATTTAATTTTCGCATTGATCGTTGGATTTGGCGCTTTAATGGGGTTTGTTGGTATCGTTATGAGAATTTTTGAGAGAAATTTGAGGGAAATAAGCACGCTTGATGATTTTATTTCTGTAGTTCTTGTTTCCATTTCTCTTGCCTTTATAGCGCTTGCTTTAATTGAGCCAGCTTTTAAGATGCCGATGTATTTCACTTCTGCGATTATGTTATTTTACGCTCCGCTTGGGAAAATAAGGCATTGTCTTTATTTCTTCTTCTCAAGATTTTTCTTCGGTCTTCATCTCGGTAAAAGAGGAATCGTCCACAGATTTACGGAGGTAAGCTATGGCAAATAATGGGGCGCTTCAAAAAGCGATTGAGGTTCTTGAAAAACAATTAAATCAACCATTAAAAACAGCTCTTGAAGTTTGCGCACGATGTGGAATTTGCGCTGAATCTTGTCATTATTATGTTTCTGAACCAAAAATTGAACATGTCCCCGCATATAGAGCTGAACAATTGAGGAAAATTTATAGAAAGAAAAATAACTTCCTTGGCAAGTTTTTCCCGCGTTTGGTTGACGCTATTGACCTTGATGAGAAAGTTTTTGATAAGCTTGTTGAAATGGCTTTCTCTGAGTGCACGCTATGCCGAAGGTGTACATTTAACTGTCCCCTTGGTGTTGACACTCCTCTCGTTATGAGAACAATAAGGGCTATGGCTACAGCTACAGGAAAAGCCCCCGAGATATTGGTTATGCTTGCAGATGCAGCAATTGCAAAGGGTGAAAATCCCGAAATTTTTAAAGAACTATTTCTCCAACAAATTTCTGAGCTTGAAAAAGAACTTCAGGAAATTACAGGAGACCCAAACGCTAAAATTCCAGTTGAGAAAGAAGGTGCGAAAATTTTATATGTCGCTTTGGCTGGTGCCCATACAATTATACCGCCAGCGATTATCTTCAACGAGGTTAAAGAAGATTGGACATTGAGCTTATATGAAGCAGCAAATTATGGCGTTTTTCTTGGTGATGTTGAAAGGGCAAAGAAGATTGCGAAACGAATAATTGATGAGGCTAAAAGATTAAAAGTTCAAGAAGTGGTTGTCGCTGAATGTGGACATGCATGTGCTGCTCTTGTTTGGGATGCACCGAATTGGTTCGGCGAGAGCTTCCCATTCAGGATTAGAAGTATAGTTGAATTGCTTGCTGAATATATCCAAAAAGGCATTTTAAAAGTTGAAAAAATCCATACTGAACCTATAACATATCACGACTCTTGTAATCTTGCGAGAACGGGTGGGATTTTCAAAGAGCCGAGGTTTATTTTAAACTCAGTCGCAAAAGATTTTAGAGATATGAATCCGAATGGAATTGAGAATTATTGCTGTGGCGGTGGAGGAGGTCTTGTAGCATTGCCAGAATATTATGAGAAGAGAATGAGAGCCGGCAAAGCGAAATCAGAACAAATAAAGAAAACAGGAGCAAAAATTGTAGCTGCAGCTTGTGAAAATTGTAAGCTTCAACTTGCTGATTTGAATAATTATTACAATCTTGGCGTTGAAGTTAAGGGAGTTGTTGACCTCGTGGCTGAAGCAATTTTGAATAGAAAAAAATCAGTTACATCAGTTAATTAAAAGCACCTTAAAAAAATTAATTTGTCAAAATCAAAAACAAAACCTTGGAGGTAGCCATGAGGTTAAGGGCATTGTTTGTCGTCTTACTCTCGTTGTTCGTTTATTCTCTCGTCTATTCTCAAGATCCAGGGAACTTCCCAACGAGCTTGCACGCAACAAGAGAAGGAAAACGCACCTGGTATAAGAAAGAAAACGGTGGCTTTGAAAACATCACTAATATCCCTGTTGAAAATGTTAATTGTCTGAAATGTCATCCTGGAACTAAAGCTGATGGAACGGTTATTGATCCAGCTACTTACAACCCAGATTGTTATGATTGCCATAACTTTAACACCGGAACCCAGGTACCAGATGATATTTGTTTGAAATGCCACAGCAGGCAAAAAAATGAAATGACACTTTATCCCGGGGTTGATGTTCATTTTGCAAAGGGATTCAAATGCATGACTTGCCACACTAAGAAGGAAATGCATGGCGACGGAACAAGATACAATTCATGGCTTGATCCTGGTGCAACTGAGGTTAAGTGTGAAAAATGCCATTCTCCTCTTGCGAGCAACACAGCTCATAACATTCATTCAGCAAAAGTCCATTGCACAGCTTGCCATGCGAAAACCGTCATTACATGCTATAATTGTCACTTTGAAAGCGAATTACAAGCGAAGATCAAAAGACCATATGGAGTTCTCCGTGATTTCGTATTGCTTGTTAGAAGAATGCCAGATGATAAAGTTTATTCAGGAACTATTATGACGATTAAGTATCAAAATCAAACATTTGTGACGATAGCACCGTATAGGTCACACATTATCATGCCAAAGGATTCAACTCGCAAGTGCTCCGAATGCCACAATAATGCAAATGTTCAAACTTATAATCAAACTGGTCAAATTTATGTTGTAAAGTGGGATACCACGCAAAAGAAACTGATCAATACCAAAGGTGTAATTCCGGTTCCACCGAATTGGAAAACAGCATTAAAGTTTGACTTTGTTGATTACACAGGAAGAGTTGATTCAGCTACTGACCCGACAAAGTGGGTATTCCTTAAGTCAGGTGCTGACTTAATGCAAGAACTATCTACTTATGTGGCGCCTCTTACATCAGAACAAATGGCGAAGTTGTCAATGCAGGTAAGCGTTAAAGATGGAAATTCGCTGATACCGACTGAATTTAACTTGATGCAAAACTATCCAAATCCATTCAACCCGACAACGACGATTGAATTCCATCTTCCAAAGGCGACAAATGTAACGATTAAAGTTTACAACTCCATTGGTGTTGAAGTGAAAACGCTCGTCAATGATAAGAGATACGAAGCGGGGATTCACAGAATAACTTTTGATGCCGAAAATCTCCCGAGCGGAGTTTATATCTACAAGATGATAACACCTGAGTTCTCTGCCTCAAAGAAAATGGTGTTGCTGAAGTAAATTTCTAATTTAACTTGTTTTACTACCAGCGGAGGCACTTGCCTCCGCTTTTTTATTTTTAAGCGAAAATTTTTATTTTTTAACAAAAATTAAATCATACACCTCAATGGCTGAAAAGAAAAAGACAGGAAAACAAAAAGACAAAATTGCAAGTTCTAATGAATTAATCCCCGAAAGATATCATTCTGTGGTTTACATTTTGTTAATCGTATTCGCTTTTCTCCTTTTCTTTAATGAGGCACTTTTAAAGGGTAAGGTTTTTGTCTCTGGTGATGTAATTGCATACAAAAGTTGGACAGCTTTGATTGAAGATGCGAAAGTTCAAGGCGTTCCACTTCTTTGGAATCCTTATATTTTTTGTGGAATGCCTGCCTATGCAAGTTTAACTGTCGGACCTGAACGACCATTTGATCTATTGGGTGTAGCGCGCGATTTTATTTTAAATTTGATTTTCAAAATCATACCGAATCGTGATGTTTTTGAATATGTTGTATATTTGATCCTTATGTCAATTGGGGCTTACATTCTATCACGAAGAAAGGGAATGGAAAAATTCATATCTTTCGTAGTTGCATTTTCAATGTCCTTTTCAACTTTTTTCATCGTTTGGGTTACCGTTGGACATTTTACAAAGATTGTTACAATGTCAATTCTCCCTTATGTTTTGCTTTTGATAGATGAGCTGATGCAAAGGTTTAAATTAATTTATTTCGTTTTGCTCATAATCGCTCTTTGGTTCATCTCCGCAGCGTCACACATTCAAATGATGTTTTATGTCTATCTTGCTGTTGCGCTTTATTATCTCGTTTATTTCATTCATAAAATTTACCATAAAGAAAATCTCATCGGTTTAATTCGTTCTGGATTGCTTTTCACAGTTGCAACTTTTCTCGTTTTCGGAATTTTCCTTGATAAATATCTCCCCGTTTGGGAATATAGCCATTATTCAATCAGAGGACAACCTCCATTGATTGAAAAAGTGACAGCACAGTCAAATGAAAACCAAAAACAAAAAACATCGGGGCTTGACTATGACTATGCTACTCAATGGTCTTTTAGCCCTGGCGAAATTTTAACTTTCTTTGTGCCATCAATTTATGGATTCGGATGGAGAAATTATAACGGAGTTTTAACGGGAGGGGAAACAGTAAGGATTAACACTTATTTCGGTCCTATGCCTTTCACTGATGCTCCAAACTACTTGGGAGCTGTCATACTTTTGCTCGCTATCATTGGGATTTTTTTAAATTTCAAAGAAAATGTATTCGTCAAATTTCTCACATTGCTTATCATCCTGTCATTGTTTATATCGTTCGGCAAAGAGTTTCCACTTGTATATGATATCTTCTTCAACTATGTCCCATACTTTAACCGATTTAGAGTTCCAAGTATGATTTTATCCCTTGTGATGTTTGCTGTTCCGATACTTGCTGGTTTTGGTTTATCTTCAATTGTGAGGTCTTATCGCACCGGTGCGAGTGAAAAAATAAAAAACACATTCAGAAACTTAGCTATCGCTTCGGGTCTTTTATTCGTGATAACGATTATCTTCCCAGGCTTCGTCTCGGAAATTTACAGATCAATTTTTGCCGATAATCAAGCCATCGCTCTTGTTGTGAGAAATAATTTTGGATTTGTAAACCAGGAAATTTTTAACAGAGTTTATCCCCATATTTATCAATTTATATTTGATAATTTCTTGAAAGATTTGAGAATTTTTCTCCTCCTCGCATTGGTTTTATTTGGTGCAGTTTACCTTTATCACTCAAAAATTTTGAAGCAAAATATATTTAACCTTGCCATTGCTTTATTAGTGATATTTGACCTTTGGCGTGTTGACTCGCTTACATTGCACTATTCCGATAAAGAAGAAATTCAATCAATTCTTAATCCCCCAGATTATGTTCAATATATCAAGCAAGATACATCTTTATATCGTGTTCTTGAGCTCAGTTCTGGACAACCTGTTATGTCAAATCACCTTGCGATTTACCGACTTCAAAATGTTTACGGTTATCAAGGTGCTAAAATGAGAGCGTATCAAGACCTTATTGAGATAGCGGGGATAACAAACCCGTTTGTGCTTAACATCTTAAATGCGAAGTATGTGATAACTGATAATGTTGATTCAACCTTTGGAAACCTTGTTTTTAACGGGACGAAAAAAGTTCTCTTTAATAAAAGTTATCTCCCGCGGGCTTTCTTTGTGAACCGTTATGAAGTTGCACAGCCAATCCAAATTTTAAACAAGATGAAAAACGCCGAGTTCAACCCAAT
>Ga0272445_1002815_pt1 | contig 11436 bp, 8 predicted proteins | sample YNPCB0031_FD_194404 | JGI IMG/M metagenome (GOLD analysis project Ga0272445, IMG submission 194404) | Hot spring sediment microbial communities from Yellowstone National Park, WY, United States - YNP-CB-003-1 | ecosystem: Environmental > Aquatic > Thermal springs > Hot (42-90C) > Sediment... | reverse complement strand
CATTCAACCCCCTAAGCTATGTTGTCGATGCAGTAAGGGGACTGCTAATAACCGGAGACCTTTCAAATCTCCTAATAGATTTACTTGCAATAGCCATTTTCGATGCAGCCTTGTTCATTTTGGCATCAATAAGCTTCAGGCGCATCATCGAATAACAACCAAAGGCGTGCGCTCCATCACGTTAAAATGTTACAAAGTATATAAATCGCTGGGCACCTAATTATCGTGTTCTCTGCTTGAAGGCAGAAAGCTGCAAAACGCAATGCCTGTTTTGAATGTTGAGAATCCGCATTTTATAATAAGACTTTACGAGAATCTTTTAGGGATAGATTTGAAGGGAAGTTTTAAGAATGAAGTGGAGGAAGCTCTTGAGAATAAACTAATTATTAAAGAAACGATCGGCGGGATATTAGGCATATTTATTCCACATATACCTAAAAGACATAGATTCGGTGCATATGGATGAAACTGGAAAGGTGACGATAAATCTTTCATATCGCCGACACATCACCATTCAGTTTGAAAGTAAACATGCAGAGGAATTTGTTAATCGGCTCAATCAGCTGAAGCAAAAAGCGAAAGATCGCGAAATCAAGGAGCATGTTATGCAAGTGGAGTTCCTCCAAGCTCCCATGTAACAGTTCCGTATTATTTCCCCACGGAACAAGTCGATATTGTCAACAAGCTTAGACGAAGGAAAAGAAAAGGGAAAAAGCCTCCATAATATTGAGTCTCAACAACTTCTTTATATATGCTGTTGGTCGATTATATTGAAGTAAAGGTGATAACTTTGTACTGCCCTAAATGTGGTGCACAGCTCCCAGACGATGCATTATTCTGTATGAAGTGCGGGGCTAGAATTTCCAGTTTTCCTGTGCAGCAAGTTCCATCAACGCCAGTCATAGCCCCTTTGGAGGCTAAGGCGCTTAGGTGTCCCCATTGTGGAGCCCCAATTACGCCGAAATTTGGTGAAATGGTTATAAGTTGTGAGTACTGTGGAACTGCTGTAATATTAGGAAACGATGGCTGGAAGAGCATAAATAAGCAAACAATGTTGCCGCTTAAACTGGCAGAACAAGACAAGGTGTCTGCAGAGATTCGCAGTTTAATGGATAGAGGGCTCTTGCATAGGCATCTCTACGAAGACTCAAAGCTTGAGGAGCTAAATTTGAGTTATGTTCCATACTGGATAGTCTCCGTTTCGGCGAGAACCTCAATTATTGCCAGCGATGTTGCAGTTCAAGTTGGAGAAATTGCGACCACTGCCGCTCTTTTTGGCGTTATGGGCTCAGCCATGAGCAGCAGAAGACGCGGAGTAGGCATAGGGCCCCTTCTTGCGGGGGCCGTGCTTGGCACAATGATTGGACCCGGCCAAGTAGGTGCGCAAAGGGCATATCAAATGAACAACAATTACAACTTGGCAATAGTGGCTGTTAAAGCGTTTAACGAGTATCAACCGAAAAGCTATCAATTTAACTTACATGAAAGGATATTGTTTGATGTTTCCAAAATTCCAAAAGGCGTAAAAATCCTGAACGGAGACGTAGGCGAAGAAGCTGCTAAATATCAGGCGAAAGCCATCGCAGAACAATTACAGTCTGAGAAGGCGCATGCACAATACCATATGATTCAGCACCTTCACACAGACGTTGATATAACAGAAACTGAGCTTCTTTACGCGCCAATATGGTTCGCCCAATACGATCATAAGGGAAAAAAGATAATCTTAGTAATCGACGGCAATTCAGGCGGCGTAATCAACAGCATAGGGTTATAAGTCTATCCGCGGTACCTCTTAAACGCCTAGATAAATTCCAAAGCTTCATCGCGCGCAGTTATGGGATGCGGCTGCGCTATACTTTTAGTTTCACCAAATTAGTGTAGAAAATGACTGCTTGTTTTCCTTGCACTGTCTTTCTTTATTTGAATGAAAACTTTAAATATACGCTTGAAAGTCACACCTTCGATATTTAGTGGATAAGTCAAGGCTGTGACGGGTGAAATATGGAAGAACTGACGCCATTTGAGCAATCAGTTTTTTACTGCATAATTTGCGTTGCCTTACTTGCTTTATTTTATGCTGTTATTTTGTCGAAACGTGTTTTAAAAGAGCCTAAAGGTCATGGGAAAATGATTGAAGTTTGGAATGGAATAAAGCAGGGGGCCAACGCCTACCTGAAAAGACAGTTTAAGTCAATACTAGTGCTTGTAGGATTTTTGGCTTTAATTTTATATGCATCAGCGGCTTTTGTCGGTGAACCTTTCTCGATTTCTCTAGGTAGAGCCGCTGCCTTTCTTATGGGTGCATTCTTCTCAGCTATGGTAGGTTATATAGGGATGAATATGGCTGTACATGGCAACATTAGAACAGCATATGCAGCAACTAAAAGCTTCAGAGAAGCTTTGAAGATTTCATACAGATCCGGAACCGTTACTGGGATGTTAACGGATGGTTTGGGATTGTTAGGTGGAACGCTGATTTTCATGATTTTTCTTAAAAACGCTCCTGAAGTATTGCTCGGTTTTGGTTTTGGAGGCACTCTCTTAGCCCTTTTTATGAGGGTTGGAGGGGGAATTTATACTAAAGCGGCCGATGTTGGAGCGGATCTTGTTGGGAAAGTTGAGAAGGGAGTGCCTGAGGACGATCCTAGAAACGCCGCGGTTGTAGCGGATCTTGTGGGCGACAATGTCGGAGACTGTGCTGGCATGGCTGCAGATATCTTTGAATCCTACGAAGTTACCATGGTTTCAGCAATGTTGCTTGCATTAGCCATAAAACCTTTTGACTACAAGTGGATAATTTTTCCACTCTTGGTCAGAACTATTGGTGTTCTAAGCACAATTATTGGAACTTACACAGTTTCATTGTGGCCTGATAGATTAACGAAGGGTGATGCTTTTAAAGCTATGGATCTTTCGTACGATTTATCTTCAGTAATAACAATAGTAAGCACATTCTTCCTGGCTTATTATTACGTTCGGGACTTAAGGGTGTTTTTGGCTGTGGCTATAGGAGTTTTACTTGCTATGAGCTTTAACAAGCTGGCAGATTACTTCACAAGCCCGCGTAAAAGACCAGTGGAGCAGTTGGCAAAATCTTCCAATAGCGGCGCCGCAATATTGATATTAAAAGGGTTAGCATTAGGCTTTGAAAGCACAGTCTATGTTTTGATCTTAATAGCTGGGACAATAGTTGTCTCAGTGGTTTTGTTTACGGGAATGAATCCCCTATTTGCCATGTACAGCGTAGCTTTAGCTGGAATTGGCATGCTCACGCACACTGGAAATAATGTTTCTATGGACTCCTTTGGCCCAATTGCTGATAATGCTTCTGGCATCGCGGAAATCGCCAAGGTGGAAAATGAAGAGCAGAAGAAAGCTTTAGCAAAACTTGACGAGGCGGGCAATACAACGAAAGCCGTGACAAAGGCTATAGCAATCGCCTCGGCAGTCTTAGCGGCCATTTCACTGTTTGCTTCTTATGCACAATCTGTCAGTGCAGGAGGAACTGTGATCTTGGACATTTCTGAACCTGAAGTATTTGCCGGCCTACTGCTTGGAGGAGCTATCCCATTCTTTTTCAGTTCATTATCAATAAATGCTGTAGAACGTGCCGCTGCAAAAGTAATTGAAGAGGTTAGAGAACAATTTAAACGTCCAGGAGTTATGGAGGGAAAGACAAATCCAGACTACTCCAAAGTGGTTTCAATTGTAACCCTGGCAGCGCAAAAGGAGCTTTTCGTTTTGGCATTAGTGGGAGTACTGGCACCGTTAATTGCCGGCCTGCTTTTGGGAGAAATAGCCTTAGGCGCCTTCTTGGCAGGCGTCATACTTGTGGGACAACTATTAGCTGTGTTTATGGCAAACGCTGGAGCTGCTTGGGATAACGCGAAGAAAAGAATTGAGGAAGGGCTTTATGGCGGTAAAGGCTCAGAGCAACACAAAGCAGCAGTTATTGGAGATACTATTGGAGATCCATTAAAAGACACAGCAGGGCCATCCCTCAACCCGATGATTAAAGTTATAAACCTAGTCAGTCTCATATTCGCACCACTTATTGTAAAACTCAGGCAAAATATTGTTTTAGCCTTAGCACTAAGCCTCATTTTAATTGCAATACTGGCCATCATAATAATACTAAGTCGGAGAGAAATCAGCTAGTCTCATTTAAGCTGCTAATAATCCACGCTTAATCTCCAAACCACGTTATGAATAGCAGGCTCTCTTCATTCCAGTAATTACGCTAATGAACCTGGGCGTTCTTTTAGCTAGATGCTCAAGAAGAAAGACGAAGTCAGGCGCTTCAGCTCTTACCGAGTCATAACACGTATTTTACCTTCAGGCAGATTCCAGCTAACACAATTTCTGTCCAAAATGTGGAAAGTCTACAGAAATAAATTATTGTTGCTGCTTAGCCCTCTTTGCAATGTAATTTTCAAAAACCTTTTCCCAGTCAACTTTAAGCAAAACTATGAAAATTAGTATAAGCATAACCGTGGTGAACAGCGTTTCCGCCAAGAAATTTTCCTCACCGAACATGGCACAAAGCAAAGTTCCAAAAACGTTTCCAAAGTATGCTAGTAAAAAGCACATGAGCAGTTTACCCATCAGCAATGGTATAAATACTCTCAGGAATCCATATCTTAGAACACCAAGTGGTATAATAATCAGGTCGTCTGGAAGAGGTGTTAAGGCAAAAAGAAAAACAAGCGTTGAACCATATTTCTTGAACATTCTAACGAAAAATTCCATTCTTCTACGCCTTTCCACGCCGACAAGTTTTGCGCCGAAATAGCCTATATAGTAGCCTGAAAGTTGTCCAACAGCTGAGCCTAAACCACCAGCAACTGTAAGCGTTAAAGGGTCAATAATATGGTTCATACCCAGAAAAAGTATAACAAGAGTGTATGGAATAGGGAAAACAATAGATGCTGAGCCAAGAAGGCTTATGATAAAAACCCCTAAAAACTTGTATTGAACAGCCACTTTTTGAAGATAATCCCTCAACCAGTCGTAAACTGTCAACGTAAACACAATATAAATTAAGCTTGTGGAGATTTAAGAATTCACAGTCAACTTAAATCATGAAAATATCAAGACGGGGAAACTTACAAAAACGTCAGATTAAAGATTGCTTTTCGGCCTTTTTAGGTTTATTACGGAGCTTAGCCGACTTGACAGCCGAGTATGTAGTTCCAAAATTTTTCAGCAATTTTACTAAAATCCTAGGGTTTATTCATATTTTTCTCACATGCTTTTAGATGTTGCATGACAAGTATCGAGAGGGTTGTCCAGAATGCTCCAAGCATGTATCCACCTATAACATCGCTCAGCCAATGTGTGTTTAAGTATACTCTGTCAAGGCCTACTAAGGCAGCTAAAACAGCAAAAGCAACATTCAAAACGGTTTTCATCCGAACATGCTTTGAATGTAGCCACGCAAAGTATGCGAGCAAGCCAAGATAAACAACGGTTGCTGATGCATGACCACTTGGAAATGAATAGCCAGTTTCCTGCAATAATCCGTTTAACGGTCTAGGTGAACGAACTAAAATTTTTGTCGTTTCAACGCATAAAGCATTCGCGCCCATTGCGCTGAGCAGGAGAACCCCTTCTGTTAAGAAGCGTTTATAGAAAAGATATATGGCGGTAAACAAGGAAAGCACTAATAAAGTATTGGTGTCGAAGGCGAAAGAAACCACCATAGCTGTATTGTTTAAAAAGCTTGAATGTATGGATGCTGCCCAAGAATTTACGTATACATCAACCTGTGTTAAGACTGTTCTTAACACAGCGACAAGCAAGAAACCGCCTAAAAATATAGCGCAGACAAATAACAATCGACGTGAGGCACTTGCAAACATGCGTAACCCATAGTTTTCGACGGTTCGGCTAGCTTAATTCCCGTAAAGCCTTCAGTCTCTTTACTATGTTCGGGTGTGTTGAGAAAATCTCAATTATTTTGTCTAATGTTGTAACTTTTTGCGTTAAGATTTCTTGAACCAATTTTTGCTCATCAGATGCTGACAGCATCATTGAGTCTGTTTCTGCACGATCCGGATCTGTTATGAACAGGGCTTTGAAGGCGTTTAATTGCTGCATCTGCTTTCTCGCTCTGCCCATGCTTCTCGTCGCGTGAACTATTTTTGCTAAGCCTACTGAAAGTTTCTGCGCCCCATTGTCAACTATAAGGGCGCTGTGTCTGTCAGCGTAGTACTCGCGTAGGCGACTTAAATGAAGCGTGAAAAGGTTCAGAATCCATGAAAAGGCCATGAACCCCATGCCTAAAAGCGCAGCTCCCCCGCCTTCATCCCTTTGTCGCCTATACATTGAAGATAACATGAGCGAGTATCCAATATAGTAGAATAGTGCTGGCAGCAACGAAACAAGCATCATTATTTGCACGTCTCTGTGCTTTAAGTGTCCAAGCTCATGGCCGAGAACGGCCTCAACTTCTTCGTAATCAAGCGTTTTCAAGAGGCCGCTGGTCACTGCTACACGGTTTCCAGCTATTGGTGAGCCGTATGCAAAGGCGTTTGGAATTGGAATCTGCGCAAGCATCAACCTAGGCTTTTTCAAACCGCTTTTTCTGCTTAGATTCTCAACAATCTCATGAAGCCTTGGGTTTTCGCTTTTAGAAATCTCACGTGTACGGTATAGAGCATCAATAATGTAGGGGGATATTAACCACTGAAACACATTGAAGGCCCCAACTAAAACGCCTAAGGTTACAAGGTCTATAGGGCCGAATAGGCTGAGGATTAGCGCAAACACTAGTGTAGACAAGCCTATAATAATGGCTAAGGTTCCAACCATACTTAAGCGAAGTTTCCAAACGCTTGGCACCTTTTTCACCAACCAACGTCTCACAGCAAAAACGTGCTTATATCTGTTACTCTTCACATCTGCAATAATCAACACATTTTCGATTAACATAACTTATAGAATGGACAATACTGGTGCAATTAATAGTGCTGTTATGCTTGTCAGTTTCATGAAAATGTTTAAGGATGGTCCCGCAACATCTTTAAGCGGGTCTCCGACGGTGTCGCCTATAACAGCCGCTTCATGGGTTGGCGTGCCCTTCACCCAGAACTTTCTTTCGATCAGTTTTTTAGCGTTGTCCCATATACCTCCGCCGAAGGTAAAGAAAGGCGATAGTAGGACTGAGGTTGCAAGTTCGCCAAGCAGCATGGCGCCTAAAGCATATTTACCCAACACGAAACCGACGACTATTGGGGAGGCAACCGCCAACAATCCGGGAATTATCATCCTTTTTAAGGCATATTTTGTAGCTACGTCAACGCAGCGGGCGTAGTCAGGCTTGGCTTTGCCCTCAATAATGCCTGGGTTTTCTCTGAACAATCTCCTAACCTCGTCAACCATTTGGTACGCCGTTTTCCCAGCTGCTCCAATAGTGAGCGACGAAAAGACGAATGGAAGGACCGCGCCGAAAAGCAGTCCAGCTATGAAAATCGGGTTCAAAACGCTCAAGCCCGCCTGGTGAAGCCCAACTATTGTGCCATATGTAATGAACATGACGATTGTTGAAACTGTTCCAGAAGCTGTTGCAAAGGCTTTCGTGTAAGCCTTCGTCATGTTGCCTAAACCGTCAAGCTCTTCAAGGCTCTCAACGCTTGCCTCCGCCTTAGCCATTTTAGCTATGCCAAGGGCGTTGTCACATATAGGTCCAAAAGCATCGCTTGACATTATAAAGCCTATAGCCAAATCTGTTCCAATGTTCGCGCCCAAAACCCCATAAATGGAGCCTGTTACTAAATAGGCGAAGATAACAGCAGCTAAAATGAATAGAATTGGCATGAATGGACTTTGAAGGGCGTAGGATAAGCCTGTTAAAATATTTATGGCAGCTCCACGTTCAGAGGACTCAGCCACTCTTCTAACAACCCTACCATTAATACTTACATAATATTGCACGGCAACCCCAACGGCTAAGCTTGCCGCCAAACCGCAGACCACTGCATAAAAGACGCTGATATCCCCTATCGTTAATAGGCATGAGACCAAGGCGCCAACAACACAGCACAATGCGGTTATGAGAAGTCCCAAATTAAAAGTTATGACAGGGCTGGTCCTTCTCCACATTTTCACAAAGGAAATGCCAACAGTAGTCGCTAAAACTCCGGAAGCACCGAGGAGCAACGGAAAAGCTACAGCGCCTACTCCAAAACGGCTCAAAAGCAACGTGCCAAGTATCATTGCCGTAATATAGTCATCGCTTATCGACTCAAATAGGTCTGAACCTCTACCGGCGCAGTCGCCAACATTGTCCCCCACCAAATCAGCAATAACGGCCGGATTGCGAGGATCATCCTCGGGAATGCGCTGCTCAATCTTGCCGACAAGATCCGCCCCAATATCAGCTGCCTTCGTGAATATCCCTCCTCCAAGCTGGGCGAAAAGCGCGGCGAGACTTGCTCCAAAACCGAAGCCAACAATTAAAGTTGGATTCTTGTAAAATAGATAAAGTGTTCCAACACCCAGCAGGCTTAAGCCTACAACTGAAAGCCCCATAACGGCTCCCCCACTGAACGCCAAAGCGAAAGCCTTCGCTAAGGAAGATTCAGCCGCTTCAGCTGACCGCACATTCGCCTCCACGGCTACACATAATCCTATAAAAGCGGCCAGCAGGGAAAGAAACGCGCCGAAAACAAAGGCAACTGCAACCCTCCACTCAAAAACTGAAAGCGGGATAAGCACCAACGCTATAAAAATCGCAATCGTCTTGTATTGCCTCTTGATAAAAGCCTTCGTCGCAGTCCTAACGTAACCTGCAACCTCAGCCATACGCGTGTTTTTAACAGGTTCCCGGCGGATGCTCCACGCTAAATATGCAACGGCCAGCATGGCAAAGCTTCCAACAACGAGTGTAATGTATATCAAATTCATACGCCACGCTTTGTAGCCCTCAGTTTTCCCGTAACTCAAAATAAACATATAGCACATCCTAAAAAGTCTACCGATTAAAGCTCCCAAAACGGCCGAAAATTCCTCTTTTAAACATCCATAAGGCTAAAACAGATAGGTAATAGCAATGCTAGCATAAAAATTAAAGGAAAACATCAACTTAGAAAGGAGATTAAAGCTTCTCTTTTACTTTCTTTTACCGAGTCTTTTCGCTAAGTAAGCCACTATAACTATTGCTATGATAGTGGGGGCGAGAAAGTACACATAAAAGTAAGGATTGCTTGAAGAAATCTCTATTTTGTAGAAAATGTTTTGTGTTAAACTTCTTCCTTCCTGTGTCCATGAGATTTGGAATTGTAGCCAATTCTCGCCAGTTGTTGCCAGTTCTGAGATATCTACATCAAAAATGGCTTTTGCTTCATCGTTTGGATTTAATACTCCTAGAAAGCTTGTTGTCATTCCGCTAAAGGAGCTGCCAACCAATTTTATTACAACTTCTTTAGCCTCCACATTGCCTGAATTCTTAATTCCGACCTGAATTTTTATTCCTCTATCTCCAGGATGAATCTCTCTTGGGGAGATATTTAAATCGACTATTTCGAAATTTGCTTTTTCTGAAATGAGTAGGGGTACGGTTAAGCTGGATTTCCCATTATCGTGAACCAATTCTAACTCTAAATTGTATAATCCAGGTGGAGTTGACTCCTCTATGTCTAAATAAAACCTGCATTCCACAGGAGTGTCTGGAAAAGCATTTCCAACGTATACGTTATTGCTTTTCGCCCAGCTTGGTTTAATGCCTTCAGGCAACTTTAATGTTGCGTTTAAATGAGTGGCTTCCTCGCTTCCAGTATTGACTATTATGGCGGTTAAAATTATGTTTGAGTCTCCTGGAAAAACTTTACTTGGCGTTTGGCAGCTTCGCTGTAAAGCAAATTCAACATTCCCTGTAATGATAAATCCGAAGTTATAAACTACTTCCTGAGAACGCAGGGATTCATCCATAAATATTGCGCCAACCCTTAATGCAGTGGCACCTGACACGCTTTTCGGAACATAAATTTTTACAGTTATTTCTCGGGATTCATTTGGGCCAAGCCTTTCAATAGTGTATACGTTGGATCCTACGATGATCAAATATGTATTTAATGGGGTTATCTGTAAAGTTATAGATAATGCATCACTGCCACCTTCATTTTTCACCGTTAGCGTTACATTGTTGACGGCGTTTGAGCTCAGAGTTTCATTTAAAGGTTTAACCCTAATGATCGGGCCTGCTTGAGCATTGGCTTTATTAATTATTTTAAGAACGTTGCCGAATCCTATTGAAGCTGAGCTTAAGATTAAAAAGGAAGCAACTATTAAACAAAGTTTCCTTAAAATTGTTCGCCTCATTTCAATCTAACCTCTTCTTAAACATTATGATGCTTACGCTAACAGTTATTAACGCGTAAAGCATTAAAATTATTACTTCGCCAGCCAAATCGCTTAGTCTTAAGCCTTTAAGCATAATGGGTCGAAGGATCTCGTTAAAATGGTACAATGGTATGAAGTAGGCTATTATGGTGGCTGCTTTTGGCAGAGCCTGGACTGGCATAATTAAGCCGCTAAAGACCGCGCTTATTATAAAAATGAATGAAGATGCCTGTTGAGCTTGAAGTTGACTGTTCGAGATTGAGGAAATCATCAGTCCAAGCCCGAGATTTCCTATCAGAAACAGTAATGAGGCCAAGAATATTTCCGAAAATGAACCTCTAATCATTATCCCAAAAAATAGTTTTCCAATTGAGAATATTAGGAAGAAGTCAACTATAGAAACCGTTGAATATGCTAAAAACTTTCCGAAAATAACTTCATAAGTTTTAATAGGCGAAACTACAAGCTGTTCAAAAGTTCCCCTTTCCTTTTCTCTAACAATAGAAATGGCGATGAGAGATACAGGTATTGTTTGAAGCACAAGCCCTATAACCGCAGGGGCAAAAAAGTCTATATTTTTTAACGTGGCGCCATACCTTACCATCCTTAATTGTTCAACCTTTAAGTAACTACCTTTAAGTAACATTTTTTCATAGTTTTCAAGAACATTTTTCATGCCTGACTGAATTGCCTCGGAAAGGGTTGGGATCGAGCCATCTGTAATTACGGCTACATAACCAACGCTATTATTAGTTAAAGCTTCATAAAACCCCTTGGGGATTACGATAACTCCATAAACTTCACCGTTTTCGATAACCCTCATAGCCTCGTCTACGCTATACACATATTTCTTCACTTCAAACAAATTGTTCTGAAGTATAAGCTCTTCAAGTTTAACGCTAAGCTCATTTGCACCATCAAGATTTCCAATAGCTATCGGTATATGCTGGGTGCCTCCACCATAAGCGTAGCCGTACAAAAACATAACTATAACAGGCAATAGTATGGCTATCCCTAAAGATCTGCGGTCTCTAAGAAGCTGCCTCAATTCTTTCTCAACCATAGCAAAAATCCTTTCATACATTTGAGTCC
>Ga0272445_1002813_pt1 | contig 11440 bp, 10 predicted proteins | sample YNPCB0031_FD_194404 | JGI IMG/M metagenome (GOLD analysis project Ga0272445, IMG submission 194404) | Hot spring sediment microbial communities from Yellowstone National Park, WY, United States - YNP-CB-003-1 | ecosystem: Environmental > Aquatic > Thermal springs > Hot (42-90C) > Sediment... | reverse complement strand
CTCTTCGTCTAGAGCCCATATTGAGTTGAACCCGCCTTCCATGGTTTGATATATTACTCTATTCGCGTAGTCTACTCCGAGTAAAATATATGTTGGTGTATATACGATTGATTCAACAACTTGAGCTATATCACTAATCTTGGACATGAATACACCTCATATATGAGTGTGTAATATTTTTGGGTTGAGTTTATAAATCTTCCGCTTTGTTCAGGATCATGTATGTAGAATACGTTTATACTTAGAAAAAACAAAGAGGTTTTTAATATGCTCTACGCCTCGGGTTCAAGTACCTTGTTAAAGCGTCCCCCAGAAAGTTCCAACCCAGCACGTTTATCGTTAAGAATAATCCTGGGAACAAGCTAATCCAGTACGCTCTGAATATCAGTTGCTGCCCCTCATATATCATTCTACCCCAACTCGGGTAATTCGGATCCCCTAAACCCAGGTAACTTAAACCAGCTTCGAGAAGCATCGCGTTGCTCACTAATAGCACTGTGTACGATAATGTAAGTGGAACTATCGCGGGCATAATGTGTTTAACCATGATGAATCTCTTTGAAGCACCGAATGCCTGCGATACCTCAACATACAGTCTCTCCTTCAGTGATAAAACCTGTGCTCTAATAACTCTAGCTACTGTTGGCCAACTCGTCACTGCTACTACGAAAATCAAGTTATAGACGTTGGGCCTCATTATTACTGCTATTAGTAGAGCTAGAAAGAATGTTGGTATCATCATGAATATCTCTATAATTCTGCTCACAACTGTATCAACTAAGCCTCCATACGTGCCAGCTATCATTCCTATGATTGTACCTATCAGGGATGCTGAGAAAGCAGCTGCTAAACCAACACTGATACTTACTCTAGCTCCCCATAGAACTCTGCTTAGTACATCTCTCCCATACCTATCCGTACCGAACAAGTGTTCACCGCCTGGAGACAGGAAGGGAGTATAATCCATTGCGTCAGGGTTCGGTAAAGGCCACATATGTATAGTTAACGCTATGACGCCCGTCGCGACAACAATTGTTAAACCAAATAACCCTGATTTATCTCTAACCAGGTAATTGATCGCGTTCAGTAAACTACTTATAATTCTCCCCACTCTCCTCCTGCCATTCATTAATACTTGTGTTTGCACGACTTTGGTAACTCTCGTTACTGTTTTCCCCATTGATCACCCCCTCCTAATCCTCGGGTCTAAGTAGCCGTAAACAATGTCAACCAATATGTTGGCAACTATGACCATGGTTGTAACGAATAAGAATATTCCCATGATTAATGGGTAATCTCTCGCACTAATAGCATTCAACATTAAGCCACCTATACCTGGCCACGCGAAAACATTCTCAATTATTGCGGCTCCAGCGAACGCGAAACCTAGCTGCAATCCCAGTAGCGTGATTGCAGGTAAGAGAGCGTTTCTCAAAACATGTTTGTAAAGTATCTTGAATTTAGGTAACCCCATTGCTTGTAGAGTTAGAACATAGTCCTCCGTCAATTGATCCATTACCACGCTCTTAGTTAAGCGGAAGTACGCTGGAAACACGCCTAGTGTCAGCGTTGTGACTGGCAGTATAGCGTGTTTCACTATATCCAAGTAGTACTCGAAACTACCCGTTTTACCCATTAGTTGAGCGCTCACCATACCTGTAGCGGGCACTAGTTTCAAGTTCACGCTGAAAACGTTTATTAAGACTATGCCGAGCCAGAATAATGGCACAGAGTGAAATACCATTGCAAACGTTGATAGAAAAGAGTCAAGGATGCTTCCAGCTCTATTAGCGGATATCGTTGCAAGCAGAGTACCTATAATGAAGCCAAGTATAATGCTTGGCACAGTAATCATGAGGGTTGTGGGTATTCTCTCCAATATTAGCTTTGAAACAGGTTCAAGGTACCTGTACGAGATACCGAGATCTCCTTGGAGCACATTGTACATATATAAGAGTAGTCTTTCATGCACTGGTTTATCGAGGCCCCATTTCTTCATCATGTAATCCATGTACTCCTTGCTCACGAGACCGGTTTCTCCTCCCATGAATATAACTGGGTTACCTGGAGCTAAGTTAACGACGAGGAAGTTTATTACGAGGACGGATATTAAGACTAAAAAAGAACCTAGGATTCTGTTCAGTAAATACGTTTTCATTTCTTACCCCTCTTCATTACGAAGAAGGCTGCAACTAATACGATAACTAACACTACTCCTATTGCGAGTCCCAATGTTGTTGTATCTAATCCTGGAGTACTTGTTGGAGTAATTATTGTTACTATGGTGGTAGCTTGAGTTGGACTCTGAGTTGGCGTAGTTGCCGTGGCTGTGGGTAATGTGGGTGAAGTCGTAGTGGTTGTGGGTGTAGTTGATGGAGTAGTGGTTGTTGCTGGTGCTTTACCGAACCATGCTCTTAGCCAGCTGTTTATGGGTTCTACGCCAACTAGGTCCCATGGCATGTTGTTCCAGCCTTCTCTATATATGAAGAACGCTGGGAGATCTAGTAGTGGCACATATACGAGATCCTTTGCGAAAATTTCCTGTGCTTTGAAGTATATTTCTCTCCGCTGAACTGGGTCAGCTGCTCTTGATCCCTCTATTACTAATCTATCGAATTCAGGGTTTGAGTAGTTAGCGAAGTTAATGTACGCGAACCCAGCGTACCTCATGTACATGTTGTGCGGGTCGGGTCCATGGAATCCATCACATAGTGCTATGTCAAAATCCCTGTTTTTGACTACTTTGGTTTCCCATGTAGCGATCTCATATACTTCCAGTGACACTTTTAACCCTACTCTACGTAATTGTTCCTTGAGGACTTGGCCTATGGCTTCAGATGTTGAACCCTGGAATACTAGTAGTCTGAGTTCTAGTGAAGTCCCGTTAGGCAGAGTCCTAAACCCATCTGGTCCTACTTTGAAGCCTAATTGGTCGAGTATCTGCTTAGCTTTCTCCGGGTCGTATGGTGGCAGGGTTGCGTTGGGGTTCCACCATGCAGCCATTCCAGGTAGCCACGCTGTTGTTGCTGGGAAAGCGTATCCATTGTATGCTTTCTGGTTTAACTCGTTTCTATCTATGCTCATAGCTATTGCAAGCCTGAAATTGTAGTCTTGGAACAATGGGTTCAACATGTTGAACCCTATGTAGTATCTGCTCAGAGTTGGCAGTGTTTTAACAATTATGCCCGGGGTTTTATTGAGCATTGGTATATCAGATATAGGCGGCGGGTTCTGCAGTACGTCTCCTTCACCAGCTAGGAATGTTTGCTCAGCGCTCGTGGGGTCGGGTACTATCTTGTACACGACTTTATCCACGCATGGTCTTCCCTTGAAGTACTTATCATTCGCTTCTAGAACTATGTGGCTTCCTTTAACGTACTCAACGAACTTGAATGGGCCTGTACCAATCGGGTTCTGCAATGCGGGGATCTTTGGATCCATCCAATCAGAGTACTCTGTTTTATTGTACACATGTTCAGGCAGTATCCATGTTCCATACCAAGCCAGGAAAGATATGAATGCTGGGAAAGACTCATTGTACACGAATTTAACGGTGTAGTCATCTAAGCAGACAACATCTTGTAAATTACTCATTTTCAAGTTATTGAATGCTATTCCGTTAAACTTCTTAATTGCGTCAAAAGTCCATTTCACATCTCGGCATGTAAATGGTTGACCATCATGCCATGTAACGTTTTTCCTCAAGTTAAACACGAACTCTGTTGCATTGGGGTTAGTTGACCAGCTCTCCGCTAGATCCGGGATCACGTTATATGCGTAGTCTAGTGCAACTAACCTATTAAATATGCTTGGGTTAATACCGTTTAAGGCATCATCCACTTGGCTATTGGGGTTAAAGCTCTTGGGTTCACCCCAGTAGATTACTACAAGTGTTCCCCCTTTAACTGGGCAAGTGTTTTGCTGAGTTGTCTGTGTCTGAGAGTATATTATTGGAGTCACTGCACTCATGGCTAGTAGGAGGGACAATACGATCACTACTATGGATGTATTTTTCACATATTTCATTGTTTCACCCATAGATGCCATTTATATATCCAGCGAGGGGTTTATAAACTTAATATATAAATTTATGCACACATTTATACCACACTATGAGTGGGTGAAAGTTTTGAGTAGTGTAATGAAAATTTGTGAAAAATATATGAGTCTTGTTCCACGCATCGATGAATTTCTAACGATTTCAGAGTTAAGGGAAAGCAGCTTGAAGTTTGTGAGAGAAAACAGTGATATAGCGGAATTACTGGAGTTAGGGGTTTCAAGAAGCGGTGACCCAGTTGAAGCATTAGTTATTAGGGGTGGAGAAGATAAAACAGTCCTCGCATTCGGGTTCCCACACCCTAATGAACCAGTTGGCTCTATGACGCTGGAGGTATTAACTAGGATCTTCGCGAGCAATAGAGACTTATTAAGAGAGACGAAAGCAACGTGGATCATCGTTAAAGCGGCAGATCTCTACGGTGCTAAGTTGAATGAGGGATGGTTTAAAGGAGGTTTCAACGTAGTCAAGTACGCGTTGAACTATTATCGTCCACCGGGATATAAGCAAATTGAGTGGAGTTTTCCATTCGAGTATAAAGAACTAAAGTTTAATAATCCCACTCCTGAAACACAAGCATTGATGAATCTCATTGATGAGTGGAAACCCACACATATCTATAGTTTACACAATGCAGGTTTCTCTGGAACATACTATTACTTAACGAGGGACCCAGGTAAACAAGTGCTAGAAGTACTCTACGAAGTACCTAAAGCACTGGGTGTACCAGTGCACCGTGGTGAACCTGAAGCACCATACATGAAGAAACTATATGAAGGAGTATTCTTGATGCCCAGTACTAGTGAAGTATATGATTGGCTTGAAAAATACCTGGGTAAACCACCCGTTGACGTCATTAGGCACGGTGGAAGCAGCTATGACTACGCTAAGAGAGTGAACCCAAGCGTATTCGAGCTTGTGAGCGAGGTACCCTACGTGTATGATGATAGATTAAACAACGATACACCAATAGGTATACCTAGAAGAGAAATCCTCAGGATTAGTATTAGGAGAGAAGAGGAATTATTGAGGGAGATCTCCGAGGAAGTAGAGAAAATAAAACCATATATGTCGCTCGATAATCCATTCTACGAGTCTCTAGTTAATTTCCTGGAAACAGGCGTTAAACACATTGAAGCAGAGAAGAAGTGGATAGAGGAAGACCCAGCATTAGAGGAGAGTGCAACTGTTGCACAAGCATTCGACGCTTACACAGTGCCAGTGTTCTACGGGGGTTTACTGAGATATGGGTTACTTTACCGCGCTATACTCTTCGAGAAAAACAGGTCTAATTTTACAATAAACTTACAAGTGGTTGGGGATAGAGCTTACTCGAAAATTATGGAGTTAGCGAGCATGTTCAAGAAGTACTCTAACTACTACGTTATAGAAGTAGATAAACTCGTTAAAATACAGTTAGCATCCATAGTGTCAACTGTTCTGGAGATAAGTTAATGATTCCAAAAGCAGTGTTTTTAACGGAATTAATAGTTATAAACTATTCCTCCCTTATATTTCCATTGTAAAGCAGGAAAGGTGACCGGGTGTTCTGAGAACACGTGACTCATATTATTTGGGAAGCACGTATGACTTAGATAAATTAATTAGAATACTGAGAGAGAATTTGAATCTACAGTTGCAGGGATACCGGTACCATGCTGGGAGAGTCTCATGGGGTGAAATTAATGGTATCGCTGATTTACCGCTAAGTGTAGAAGACTACGTTGAACCAGGACTATATAGGTTAAAGGAGGGTTACAGGTTTAGACATAGCTCTGTATCACCCAAAGTATTCCTACTTCCCTCAGAGCAAGTATTTCTATATGAATCCGAGGACTACGCTCGCGTTAAAGCACCTGATACAAGTGAAATGAGGCAAACCGCTTTGTTTGGCATAAAGCCATGTGATCGCAGGGCAATAGAAGTACTCGATAATATCATAGGCTCCAAGAACCCTGTTTACGCGAGTAGGAGGAAATCTATAGCAGCAATAATTGTGGAAGAGTGCTTGGAACCCAATAATAATTGCTTCTGCGGAGCAGTGGGCAGTGGTCCATCTATAGAGGAGGGTTTCGACGTAGCGTATGCTAGGCTAGATGAGAAACGCGTATTCTTCAAATATGGAAGCGAACTAGGTAGAGATATCCTTGTCAAGCTAGATTTAAAACCAGCTGGTGAAAGAGAAGTCAACGAGTACCGTGAAAAAATAGAGTCAACAAGAGAATTAACTAGTAGAGCATTCAGTAGAGTCATGAGAGAAGTACAGGAGAACCTGTTGAGTAAAGCAAGAGATAAAGACTTATGGCTCAAGGTGTCAGAGGACTGTGTTGGTTGCGGAAACTGCAATTTCGTTTGCCCTACTTGTTTCTGCCTAGAATTCGAGTACAGTATTAACGAGCAGAACATGGGAGTAAAAACAGCTCAGTGGACTGGGTGCCTACTCTACACTTATGGACAAGTCGCAGGCGGCCACTTTAGACCAGAACTATACACTAGGTACAGGCACTTCGTACTACACAAGTTCGTGTTTTACCCTAAGCAAATAGGTTTAATTGGATGTGTTGGATGCGGTAGATGTATAACGTGGTGCCCGATGGGCATAGATCTACGTGGATCCGTGAATAGTGTTGCTCAGGGTGGAGTTAATGCAGGTAAGTGATTCATTAAGAATCCTTAGATCAAGGAAAGCAATCGTAGTCAGAGTAGTCGATGAAGCACCTGCAGTTAAAACATTCACTCTGAGAATAGAGGGAGAACACGACATTAAACCAGGACAATTCAACATGATCTACTATTGGGGAATAGGTGAAGCACCAATATCTCTGGCTAATCTACCGGTGAGATCTGGGGGTTCAACAATAATTGAGCACACTGTGAGAAGCACAGGCATTGTGACGAACACTATAATCGAGAAAGCTAGAACTGGTTCAATTCTAGGCGTTAGAGGACCATACGGTAAAGGATGGCCACTTGACAAACACGAGAACATGAACATGGTTATCGTTGCGGGAGGAATAGGCCTCGCACCACTTAGACCCGTTATTAAATACATTGAGAAAAATAGAGGAAAATACCGTGATATCTACATACTATATGGTGCTAGAACCCCTACAGACATGCTCTACAAGTACGAGTTAGACAACTACTTCAAAATACCTGGTGTTAAAGTAATGTTATCCTCAGATGTGAGAGTTGAAGGTTGGAGTCACTACGTTGGCTTCGTCACAGACCTAGTTAAAAACATCGAAGTTAAACCAGAGGAGACAGTGTCATACGTGTGTGGTCCAGAAGTCATGATGAGAGTTGCAGTAAGGAGACTACTCGAGAAGGGCTTCAGAAAAGAAAACATATACTTATCACTAGAACGCAGAATGAGATGCGGAATAGGTTTATGCGGAACCTGTCAATTTGGACACTACTTCGTATGCAAAGATGGACCAGTGTTCCCGTATAGTGAAGTAGAAGACTACTTATGGATTGAAGGGGTGTAACTAGTGTTACGCGTAGCCTTCCTCAAATTAACATCGTGCTCCGGCTGCTTGAACCAAGCACTCGTAGCACTGTTAGCAAGCGAGGATTTACTAAGTAAGTATGAAGTAGTCTACTTCACCGAGTTAGGGACTATTTCAAGCGATAATTATGATTTAGTGCTCGTAGAGGGGTCTGTTTCAAACACTAAGCAAGAGAGAGAACTAGAAGAATTCAGAGCTAGATCAAAAACCCTTGTAGCGCTGGGAACATGTGCTGTTCAAGGAGGAGTTCAATCACTACGCATCGGCGAAGACATCGAGGAAGTTAAGAAAACAGTGTATCCTTTCCCGGAGAAAATAGATGTTTATAGTGAACCAAAACCAGTAAGTGACATAGTGAAAGTCGATTTCTTCATTCAAGGTTGCCCAGTTAAAGGTGAAGCAGTCGTTAACTTACTTAGAAAATACGCTATCGGCGGATTACCCTTAATACTACCTGAAAGCGTGTGCAGTGAGTGTAAACGTAAGGGATTAACATGCGTAATGGTTTCTCAAGGTATTCCATGCATGGGCCCAATAACTGTTAGCGGTTGCGGTGCACTATGCCCATCATTCCAACGTGGATGCTATGGATGCTATGGTCTAAGAACATGGGATATCAACGTATTTAAACTAGAGAAATTCATTGATAAGGTAAATAAGCTCGGCGCGCCTGGATCAATGATTCAAACAGCCCTACGTGGATATGGATACAAATCATTCAAGTACGTGAAGGGGAGGTAAATGGATCAAGCCAAAATTGAACCACTTATAAGAGTTGAGGGCGAAGGAGAAATAACGGTGATCGTTAACGGAGAAAACCGCGTGAGAGGCGTAGAATACTATATCACGGAGGCACCGAGATTCTTCGAGTACATTGTTAGAAACAAACACTACACCACGGTACCAGACTTAGTTAGCAGAATATGTGGTTTATGCGGGTCATCATATATCCTCGGAGCAGCTAAAGCAATTGAAACAGGCCTAGGATTAAGTGTTCCACCGGAAGTCGAGCAGTACAGAGCCATGGTTCACTTAGCTGAGAGAATAAAAAGCCACGTAATACATGTTGGCCTCCTAAATCTACCGGATCTAATTGGAGCCAGAACATTCATGGATCTCGCGAAGAGAAACCCCGAGTTATTCAAGGCAATAATTGAACTCGTTAAACTATCAGAGTTATTGATGAAGAGCATTGGTGGAAGAATACACAACGTCGTATCTATTCAAGTCGGTGGAGTAACCAAGTTTATTTCTAGAGAAGAAGCATTAAAGCTCAACAAGATTATGAGGAAGACTCTTACTCCACTGTTAGCGAAGTTCTCTGATTTCGTGTTGAGTCTAGAGACATACCCTGGTGAAAAACAAGACTTAATACTGTGCTCGGTCTACGAGGATGAATACCCACATATGAGTACCATGATAGAGTGCAATGATATGAGAATAAATGCATATGAATTCTACGAGAAAACAGTTGAAGTCCTACAACGCGAAAACAAAACAGCTCTACTCTACAAGATAAGTGGGAAACCATACGTTGTGGGACCTATTGCTAGATTCAACAAGCACATGGATAAATTAAAACCAGAAACCATAGACTTACTTAAACAATATGGTTGGTACAGGAAACTAGACAACGTGTTCCAAGGAGCTATTGCGAGAGTAGCTGAAACCCATGACGCTGTGATCAAGATCACTGATTTTCTAGAGGGCTACGAAGCAATGAGTTACATTAGTAAAACAGAGCCAATAAAGAAAAGTGAGACAAGTACATGCGTTTACGCGATTGAAGCACCTCGAGGAATACTATACCATAGATACACGGTGGATGAACAAGGCTTAGTCATAGATGCAAACTTAGTAACTCCCACAGCGCAGAACATTGCTGCAATGGAGGAAATTGGGCTCAGTAGAGTATTGAACAGTGTTCTAGGTGAAGACATCATAGAAACCCTTAGGAGAGTAGCCGTAGCGTTTGATCCATGTATTTCTTGCTCAGTGCACTCTATGCCTGTAAAAATAGTGAAGAACTAATAGTTGACTTTAAACTAGTAATTTTTTTAACACACACTACTTTTTCACGTGGTTTAATCCTTGACTACTTTCCCTAATTCCTCGATAATCTCCCTAATGCAGACTGATACTTCACTTGAATTCAGTAATTGTGGTTTACCGAACCTTGCCCAAGCGTAAAGCTTGTAGTCAACGCAGTCCTTTCCGCACTTCGCTTTCAACACTACATCCGATATTGATGCATTGATTCTACTTAGCAGCGGATTTATTCTACTAGCATACCTAGCCATCATTACGCCTTTCTTCTTGAAATAGAATACCTGGTTTTGCAGCAAGTGCATGTAGTTCCCTATGTCTTTCGTGGAGCTCATTAATACTCCGACATCGTGGAATACAACTTGTGCTGGATCATATTGTTCAACGAGCTCGTTCTCAAAAGCATTTAACTCGGGTAAACTGTATGCATAAGGATTTATCGGTTTAACAACCAGGTTTCTCAACGCATTGTCCACTACTCTACTATTACTCGCATGTTGCTTAGTGACTTCTTCGAATAGGGCTCTTATACTCTCCTCGGGGTACTTGTAGGTTACGAATAGAACTGGTTTCTTGAACTCGCTGATAATCATGCCAAGTAAAGGGATCAGTACTCCGGGTTCTCCCACTCTATAGTGGGCAGGATACTCATAGTAAATAGTCATGGACTTCTTTAATTTCGGTAATGATATGCTGAGACTCCTACAGGGTGTTTCAATGAACTCACGTACCTCGCTTATCTCAGACAATATTGGTGGAGGTAGAAGAACTATGCCGCGTTGAGGCTGAATCGAGAAAGGTATTTCAGCTAACGTTAACTGGTAGCCCCGGATTTTCCTTATCTCCATGTACCTAGCAATCAACCCTCTCATAACCCTGTGCTTGAGAACTAAGAATACGTCGCTAACGAATTCAATATCCCCCATTTCCAATTGCTCCTTACCGAAAGGTAGTTCAGCTATAAGTATCACCGGCCCCTTCACGATTTTCTGGAGCTCGTAGAAGAAGTTTTGGAGGTAACTCCTAGCTTTTATGCTTGATGACGTTATCTTCAGTAAGGGCGATATAGAGTCTACTACGAGAACTCTGGGCGTGAACTCAACTATTTCCTTAGTGATTGAGCTCAGCAACTGATCCAGTATCTCCTCGTCACTTATTAGAGGTAGCTTAATGAACTTGAAATACCCTTCCTTCTCGTACTTTTCGAGATTTAGACTTAAACCATATGTTTCCTCGTAGAATTTCTCCCTTGGTTCCTGGAAACTAATATATAAGCACTTATAACCCTGAGAAACCGCTGCAAGACTAATGGATGAAGCGAGAGTTGTTTTACCTGAACCAGGGTGACCAGCTATGACAATTAATTTCTCTTTTCCAAGGAATTCTCCAACGTATTTTTTGAGTTCACTAACTAAACTTATGGCATGGTTTTCCAAACAATAATTCCCCTCATTAACACCACTAAATCCTCTGTAACACTAGTTTTATAAGTTTTATAGTTAGGTTTAAGTATTGAGGCTATGTATAACCTGGAGTTCATTTACTTAACCTAGGAGACAACATATTAATCCCGAGGAGAAACATAAGCTCATCTCTATGAATCTTGTTTAGCAATATCTCTACTTAGATTCAAGGATAATGAAGAGCCATGTTTTCACTGGCTCCATGCACTTTGATGGGAAATCCTTCAATGTCTCCCAGCTATCTCGACTTCTCCATTACTCTAGTCTATTGTTTATAGTTGTTTACGCCATATTATCCACACGCTCAGTGAACACTTGAATTTAGTGATTTTAATTCATTAACTCTACGCTTTAAACTGGAT
>Ga0272445_1002810_pt1 | contig 11449 bp, 10 predicted proteins | sample YNPCB0031_FD_194404 | JGI IMG/M metagenome (GOLD analysis project Ga0272445, IMG submission 194404) | Hot spring sediment microbial communities from Yellowstone National Park, WY, United States - YNP-CB-003-1 | ecosystem: Environmental > Aquatic > Thermal springs > Hot (42-90C) > Sediment... | reverse complement strand
GTAGCATCTACTATTCTCGTTTTTTACGAGGAAGAGTGCTATAACAATACAAAACATGGTTTTACCTATGCCTGTGGGAGCTACGATTGTAAAATTCTCTTTAAGGAATACTCTCCTAGCCCAAACTTCTTGTAGAGCCCATGGTTTAAAACCTGTAGCTTTCATAAATATATCCCTAAACTTCTCCATGAATTCTTCAACTTCAGCTATAATTCTATACTCTCCTAGTTTCTTAGTTCTTCTTAGAGCTTCTGCCACGTTTAATGGTGAAAGACTAGATACTGGGGTTGGTAGACAGTTCCTACACACTCCTACAGTCTTTAATTGACTATCATCAATACTGCCACCACAGTTTGGGCATAATTCTTCAAAGATTATCCTAGTACTTTCTCCCATTCCCTAGAATGTGTCAAGAAATCATATTAAATACTTTCCTAGGTTATTCTTGAAATCCACATATAGGGGTAACATTATTAACAGAAGCGTTTATTTATCTCCTTGAAGAGATAAAATACATGCCCTCGGCGTTCGTATTAATAAATACTGAGATTGGAGCAGAAGAAGAGATACTTCAAGAATTGAAAAAGATTTCTAATGTGAAGGAAGCCTATGTTGTTTACGGAGTATACGACATTATAGCGAAAGTTGAAGCTGAGAATATGGATAAATTAAAAGAGATAATATCGTGGAAGATTAGAAGATTAGATAAGGTACGTAGTACTTTAACTATGCTAGTAGTTAGTGGTGAGAGCTAAAGGCTTGGATAAATGCCTCCTAGCTGAAGCAGGCACCTCATAAATACCGCAGGAGATCTTCCTCTCAATCTTAATAACCTCAGGCTTACTGGAAAAAGTCTTACAGCTTCTACATGTATATCCTATCTTACCTATTTTCTCCATTTTTCCACTGCATACTGGGCATGTTGGAGCTTTAACTATCTTTAAATCTACAAGAGACTTAACTTGTATCTTCTCTAGGTTTAGTGTAAATCCTTGAGGTTTCTTCTTTACCGCACCGTATACCGTGACTTTATCTCCAGGCTCTAATCCAGTGACTATATGTCTAAAATTCTTTGTTGGTTCGTAAGCAGCGCAGGTTATCTCCCCCGTCTCATCTTCGAGAGTAAAGAATACGTGACCACCAACGGTGAATCTCGGCTTAGATTTTACAACACCATCTATGATAGCTGAGACATTATCCTTAACATCTTTTATCTTCATTAATTGTAGGTGTGCATCTGTCCCCTGGTTTGTCTCAAAGATCGTGTAGAACTCTACAGGCTCATATATCTTCAGCATCCTATAAGCTTCCTCCAGAATGCTTGGTGTAACCCCTCTGATACCGAGGAGAACAGGGCATGGGGTATGAGGCGTAATTCGGATATCTCCTGTTTCTCTATCAACATTATCGAAGGTTAATGGATACGTCTTCCTATCCATCTCCCAAACACTTTCTGGATCTACTGACCTTACTGTTCCCCAATACTCCCTCTTCCGATGAGCAATCAATTCATACGTCTTATCCCTAGTTAAATCGGCTCCTATAGCTGCAAGAGCTCCAATAATACCTCTACCCATATTCCATTCAAGTAATCTAACCTTGTTTCTCTCAGCAATTTTCTTAGCTTCATCCTTCGTAGATAGGTCTCTAAGGACATGCCAATAGTATTCTCTCAATACATGGTCTGGCTCCCCAAGTAGTAATACTGCCCCCGGGTCTGTTCCTTCAACTTCAAGCTCAGCGTATTCTTCAATTACACTTGATACTATATCCTCGAATGGTTCGAATCTGTCGGCTTCAACAGCTAATGCTATTGCTGCATTCCCTCTAGTCTTGTATGGGCAGTTTGGGTTAAGCCTAACTAGCCTGGGATAGCCAATTATATTGTAGCCTTCAGATTTTATTCTTCTAAGGAGTATTGCTCCTATATAGGTTGTACATCCAGCTTTCTTCGAATCTGTATCATCAACAGCGATCCAAACCTTCTTATCCATCTTGCTTTTCTATCACCTTCTTCTGCTCGGGGAGTTAATTAAGATAGAGCACATAATCTCAAAGTCCTTCCTACTTGAGAAATTTATCTCTAAGAATATTAATATCATTGCTGAGAAAGATTATTAGTAGGTATCCTCATAGATGATGGTTTATGGAGGTTAAGGTTGTCTTCCTAGCTCATAGGGTGGAGTTCCTGGAGCTTCTAAGAGAAGAAGCCGAAAAATACGGTGTTTTAGTTTTAGAAGAACCGAATGACTTCCTCTTGGAAAAATTCTTAAACGGGTCTATCAGCCTGGAAGAGTATGTTAGTAGTTCTGACACTAACTTTCCTCAGTATACATTTCATCAAGCCCGCCTCTTAAAGAATCTACATGATCAAGGTTTGAAGATACTTCAGATCGAGCCTTACCTTGAGATAATAGAGAGAATACACGTATCTATAAAAATAGGAAAATTCAGGGAATATACTAGAAATCCAGAAGTCAAGAATGTTCTTGAAGTTGAGCGGGAAGCTGTCGGAAAACTCATTGAGTATCAAGAAGAATTAATGAGGGGAGAATTTGACAGGATAGTAGATAAGGTTGTAGAATTTGCTAGGAAAGATTCTGAAAGATTCAAGCTAAGAGATTATATGAGAGCAACCGCAATTGCAGAACTCCGAGCAGACGATAAAGTTATAGTCGAGGCTGGATACCTGCATATCCTCTTGCCGATATTCTTAGAGAGACTTAATCTTAGAGTAGAAACAGTTAACTTACTGGAGAAAGCATGCAGATCTTTAAACCTAGAACTAAGTGAGAACCCCGGCGACACTCTAACTAAAGCATACATGTTAAACCTAGGATTAAATGGATACGAGAGATTGATGGCTGCCCAATCTCTAGTCTATGTCTCCATGATAAGCAAAGATGAGAAGCTACCAACAAAAGAAAATCCTTTCCCACACTTATTAGAAGAAATAAACCTAGCGAGAAAAGTCAAGAAAATGAATTATGAAGAATGTAAAGAAGAATTCTTTAGAATAATAAGGAAAAACAATCTTAGAATCTAGAGAACCATAGATACTAGAATTAGAGAATACACTAAAGAGACCTAAATACTATAAGAAATTAAGGTTATTAAGAGCCGATGAATATTATTCATAGTAGAGGTAAAAGCGGGGTAGGGTAGCCAGGGCGAACCCGCCGGGCTCATAACCCGGAGAACGCTGGTTCAAATCCAGCCCCCGCTAACTTTATATATTATGGTGGATAGTTTGTTATACAAGACCTATATTTGACATTACGTCTCTTTCCTGTTTTTAGCTTAGGTTTGCTGAGCCCCCAACTATATACAACTAACTTTCCTCATTAATTCTTACTCCTTGATATATCATGATAAAAATTCAGCGCTCAAGATCTCGATCATCCCGCTTGGGGTCAGCCTGGTCAGACACATCATCTATATTTTCCTTCTCTTCTCTATTATTAAGATTTTCCTTAGTATGACTGTGGATATAATGTGAGGGTGGGTAGGCTTGTCCTATTGAAGATTTTTATCATCTTTCCTTTTACATTTTGTGGATAGTGTATGAAGATTAAGATTGAAGCTGAGGTTTACCCAACTGAGAGTAGGGAAAAAGTTATGCAAGCAGTTAAAAACCTATTTCCAATTATTGATCTCCATGTTCAAACTCAAGAGGATACTGAGGTTATAGTTGGTGAAGGAGCTGGCTTAGAATCTTTAGAGAATTTGAAGAATATGCTTAGGAGTAGGAAGATTAGGGCTGCAGCGAGGAGTATTCTAAGACAGTCTAAGCTTAATGGTAAGCTAGTATTCTATATGAATAAGCAGGCTGCCTATGCGAGGCAGGCATCTTTTACTGAGCCTTTTACTGAGTCGCCTCTACCACCCATAAGAGTAGAGATAGAGAGTGATGATGTAGATAAAGTAATTGAATGGTTGACGGAGTAAGATAACAACCTTATTCTAGTAGGTTAATCACTGTATGGAACTTCATATGTATGAAAGTCTTCTGCAAGATATGTTTCGGGAAATATCTTTACAGCTTCAAGAAGTAGCTTCTCTGAATTATTCTCATACCTAGGGCTTATATGGAATAAGTATAGCCTCTTTACTCTTGCTTTTCTAGCAATCTCAGCTGCCTGCCTCGAAGTGGAGTGCCCCTGTTCTGCAGCTTCTGCTTCATAGCTTGAATCAAATGTTGAGTCATGAATTAATACATCTGCATTCCTTGCAAATTCAGCAATTCTATCATCTGGCATAGTATCTCCAGTATAGATAATCCTCCTACCGGGACGTGGGGGTCCAACAGCATCCTCAGGTCTTATTATTCTACCACCCCATTCTACTGGTTCCCCTTTCTGAAGCTTCCCCCATAGAGGTCCTCTAGGTAAACCTATACTTTCTAGAAACTCTACATTCATCTTTCCAACTCTATTCTTCTCTCTAAACATGTAGCAGAATGATTCAATTGTATGGCTAGATCTAATAGCTTCTACTTCATATCCTCTAGATTGATGTATCAATCCTTCCTTTGTTCTTCTAACTTCCACTTCAAATTGTATCTTTCCATATCTTGTTTTCTGAAACATTTCTATGAAATCTTCGACTCCTCTAGGTCCATAGATTACGATCGGCTCTTTTCTATCTAGCATTGAGAGAGTGTATAGTAGCCCGGGTAGTCCTAGTACATGGTCTCCGTGAAGGTGTGTCAGGAATATGGTAAACTTAGCTTTGAATCCTACGCCTGCTTTCATCATCTGTCTCTGGGTTGATTCTCCACAATCAAACAATAATAGTTCTCCACTGAAGTTTACCGCGATAGATGGAAGCCCTCTATTAATGCTAGGAGTACCCCCACCTGTACCGAGAAAAGTTAGCCTTAATGTACTCATCTAAACACCATGATCTTTCTTATAAGACTCCTATGTATTCTTACCTTATATGATTCCTGTAGAGTATAGCCCATATCTGATGCTATATCCTCAATGTTTATTTCTTGTGGTGTAACTAAGGTTACTGTTCCATCATCTTCTAGACACTCTCGTGACTCGGAGAAGAATGTTTCAAGTAGACTGATTAGAGAATAATCAGGGATTGTAGTTGACCTACCGTAAGGGGGGTCTGTAACTATACTATTGAAGCATTTTCTAAACATTAGTTTTCTAGCATCACCTACGATTATATTCTCCAAACTTGGAGTATAATGTCTTAGATTCCTTAAAGCTCCCATAGCTATCCATCTCTTCAATTCTATACCGTAAACCTCGTAGCCTAAGAGTGCTGCTTCAATCATTATACCTCCTGTTCCTGCAAAGGGGTCTAGTATTCTCCCCCCAATCTTCGTTCTACTTAAATTAACGAGGCATCTAGATAGGTCAGGCTGCATAGCAGAAGGTAGAGTGAATGGTCTTCGCCCAGCAACTCTATAATAGAAGTATCGGCTAGGTTTAGCCTTTTTGAGGATGCCGATATACGTTTTTTCTGGAGAAGATACGAAGATTATTGTATAATCTGGTTTTCTTAAATTGACTTTCAAGCTAGGTAGATTCTCAATGATTAAGCTTCCAATCTTTCTTTCAAGGTCTGTTTTTCTAACAGTTGCTCCATTAATCGTTACACCCCTCACTGCTATTGTTGAATTAGGTGCTATTAGGTCTCTAATAACTGAGACATCAATTGAAGATAGTATGTCTCTCTCATACGTTATTGTCTCAGACAATAATCGAGCTGATAACTTAGTGTATGCAGTTCTTTCTACAACTTCTTCTGCAGTATTGCTTGACGTTTCTACGATTAATATTCTGCCTTCTCTCTTAATTATCCTGTGATTGGGATAAAGGAGGGAGAGGACTGCTTTTACTTCACCGAATGGTAACTCTACATCAAATCCTGATAATAAGAAGAAGTGTTTTTCATCCATATCTTTTCTTTAATTCTTCTGAGATTATCCCGGCGACACTATATTCAGCAAACTTGTTAGGGATAGTATCTGACGCTATTATCCTATCTGCACCTGCGCTGAAGATTTTCTCAACAGCATCTCCAACTAGTAGAGCATGGATGCATGTTACGTAAATCTTCTGGAAACCACGTTTCTTTAAAAGTTTAATTAATTCAACCATTGTGCCACCCGTACTTATTATATCGTCAACTATTATTGCTTCTATTCCTGGAATACCGTCAAGTTCTACTCGTACAGAGCCTGTGACCTTATCTCTCTCAGATTGAGCTGCCGTGTACATTACTCCTAAGTATTCTGCGACCATTTTGGCCATATCTAAACCCTTCTTCCCGACTGAGACTACGATTGGTTTGCTGAAGTTGTATCTCTGGATATAGGCTGCTAAGGGTTTTTCTCCTCTTAAGTCTATGATAGGGATTGGAGACTCTGGAATAAGCCAAGGGCAATGTATGTTGACAGTATATGTTCTTCTTAATCCTAGGTTCTTAAGGATCTTCAATAATGTTATGAAGCTTATGGCTTCACCATCTAGGAATCTTTTATCCTGCCTAGTGTATGCTAGGTAAGGTGAGACTAATTCTACTGAGTTTGCACCTAAATCTATTAATGTATCAATGAGAAAAAATGTCTGGATTGCATGAGTGTCTTGAGGTGGATGCATACCCTGTATAATGACTATATCTTCTCCTTTTACAGCTTCCTTCACTCTAATATAGTTTTCACGGTCGGGGAAGAATCTATGTTCAACTTCTATTAGATCGGTCTTCATAATCCTCGATATCTTGTAAGCAATCTCGGTAGATGCTGGACCTGCAAGTAGCTTCATGAATTATCTCTCCATAGATTTATAACAAGACTATTTCCAATCTCTTATTGAACTTTCCCTTATTGATAGTCTTTACTATCTTTATTCTTCCAACTTCTCTAGTATTCGATACGTGTGTCCCACCATCTAGCTGAGCATCAAAGCCTTCTATCTCAACTATCCTCAAAGAGGGGAGATTCGGTATCAGCTCGGGTTTTATACGGATTAGCTCTGGGTTGTTTACTAATTCTTCTCTAGGTATAAATCTTATCTTAACATTTCTACCTTCCTCAACAATCTTATTAGCTTCATACTCTATCCTCTCAACTTTATCCTTACTTAAATCTTCTAGAGTAAAGTCTATCCTAGCTTTATCTTCACCGATCTGGCTTCCTGTAATAGTAGAATTGTATAAATGGTACACAACTCCTGCAAGTATATGTAGTGCTGTATGGTAACGCATATGTCTATATCTTTTCTCCCAATCTATGATCCCCCTCACTATAGTACCTCTGCTTGGCATCTCTCCACTTAATACATGATATACTTCTTCACCTTTCTTTAGGACATGAATTACATGTGATGTATATTGTTCCCACTCTATCCGGCCTGTATCACTAGGCTGACCACCGCCTTCAGGGTAGAACGCCGTCCTATCAAGTATGATACCCTCACTTGTTATATCTGTTACCATTGCTTCAAATTTACTAATATAAGAATCTCTTAAATATAGAAGCTCAGTCATTCCAACAATAAACATTAAAAGCTAAATGAAAAATATTTCCCGCACATATTCATTCATAATCGGATAAGAATAATAACTGTATTTTAATACTAGGTTACTAGAGATATTTCATGAGCTTGGGAGGAGAGATATATAGAAAGATTAGGTCAATATTTCAAGATACACCCCATCGATTTGGTTGGATAGATGAATACGTTGCAGGCTCCGGTAAACCAACAAGCTTCGAGCAGGTTAAATGGGTGAAAGAGAAAGGAATCTCTATGATAATATCTCTAACTGAGTCACCTCTGCCTAATGAATGGGTGAAAGAGCTCAACATCAAGTATCTGCATTTTCCAATCAAAGACCATTCTGCACCAAGCGTTGAAGTAGTAGAAAAAATCGTTAAAGAAATAATGAAAGAAGTTAAAGCGGGAGGAAGAGTACTTGTACATTGTGGTGCTGGGCTAGGTAGAACAGGAGTCATACTGGCCTCCTATATTATAGCTAGGAAAAGCATTACACCTGAAGATGCGATAAGGATCGTTAGAAAGATGAGACCAGGCTCAATAGAGCAGAACCAGGAAAAATCAGTATATGAATTTTATAGAAGACTGAACCAATCATAATAGTCTCTCTTCCAGCCTAGACTTGTTCTAGGATCTTCTCTGCTGTCTTTCTACCTATCCCAAGTATTCTTGTTAGGTCATCAATTGTAGCGGTTCTTAGCTTCTCGATAGACGTATATCCAGCTCTATATAGAGCTCTTGCCCTCACTCTCCCTATACCCTTCAATCTAGTGAGAGGTATAAGTTCTTCTCTAACACCATACTTTATCCTTTCCGTTAGTTTTTCATATGGTAGGACGAACCTACTATTTCCAGAAACCTTAGCTATCTGTGAAGCAGAGTAAGCTATCCATTCAGCAGTCTCTCTAAGAGCAGCCATGTCTCCAGGCTGTACTCCAAATCTGTCATATAGTTCAGCTTCTGGTAATTCCTCAATCCATCCTTCTAGGACCATGGCCAATCTAACAGCATCTAAATATTCATCATAACTTGGGTCGTCTGGGTCCGGTGCTGGCACGATCATCCAGTCTCTATTCTTTTCTAGATATTCTTCAAGCAGTGAAATACTTAATCTCTTCATAGGTATTCTAGGTACTTCGGGCGTTAAAGCAATTAAGTGTAGCATGCCGAAAGTATTTGGGGTAGGAGGGGCTTTTTCAAAGTTTTCTAATAGTATCTTAGCTGTTAGAGGGTCTATGTATAATTGAGAGACTCTTATTCCAAGTCTCGTAGCCTTCAGGAATTGACCGTTAACCTCAATGAATCCGCATGATTTTAAGAATTCTATAGTTGACTCTATTCTGCTTCTTACACTCTTTGAACCATAGAGGTAACCGAGGTATGTTTCTTCAAAGAATTTTAATAGACTGGCGATACTGTCAACTTCAGCTGAAGCTATTATTGATAAGACATGAGTTCTTAGATGTTTCTCTGAGGATAGTCTAGAGACAATCTTTTCTAATTCTCCGTTAATGTATTCTTCGATAATGTATTCTTTTTCTTCTTTTGTTCGAGAGACTGTTAAAGCATAACCGATCTCATCATATAAAGGTCTACCAGCTCTACCACAGAATTGCTTATACTCTATTACAGGAATCTTCTGATATCCGTATCCTGGGATGTACCTCCTTACTTCAGTTATTAATACCATTCTTGCAGGAAGATTTACCCCTGCTGCTAAGGTTGGAGTAGCTACTACAGCTTTTAAGAATCTATTTCTGAAAGCTTCCTCGATTATCCTTCTATGATGGGAAGATAATCCAGCATGATGGAATGCTGCACCTGCTTCTACAAGTTTAGCTAGATTCTCTGTAAAGCTACTCCTCTCTTCTACTAATAGTTCCGTAGCGTACTCTCTCAGCCTATCTCTTTCTTCCCAAGATATTGTATCAAGCCTCTCAGTGAATGCTTGAGCTATCTTGAATGCATATTCTTCAGCCTTTTTCCTTGTAGAAGAAAAGACTAAAGCTTGACCCCCCTCTTCAACTATATTTAATACAGCATTAACCACGGTATTTTTATGTAGAATTTTCAGTTCTCTGACTTCTCCATCTTTAAATTCTATCACAGAGTCTGTCAATACGCCTTCTTTTAGTGGAACAGGCCTCCAATCTAGCTGAATTATCTTTGCATTTAACCATTTACCAAGATCACTAGCATTGCTTATAGTTGCACTTAATCCTATATATTGAGCTCTCGGCAAGGTTCTTCTAAGTCTAGTTATCACCATCTCAAGTGTTGGACCTCGTTCACTATCACTTATCAAGTGGAGTTCATCAAGGATTACCAACGATATGTCTTTAACCCATTGAGCGCCATGCCTTAAAAGACTATCAGCTTTCTCATTTGTTGATACAATAATATCGAATGCTTGAAGCCACGGGTCTGAAGAATCATAATCGCCTGTTGAGATAGCTGCTTTAAAGCTTGAACCAGCACACAAGATCTCATTGATCTCCACTATCTTCTCTGAAGCTAAAGCTCTTAAAGGTACGAGATATAGGACTTTACCCCCTCGGATGAGGTGGATGGAAGCTGTAAGTAGAGCAGCCAAAGTCTTACCTGAAGCTGTAGGGGTAGAAAGTATGATATTCTCTCCATCAAGTATACCTGCTTTAATAGCTTCAATCTGAGGTGGATAAAGCTCACTAATATTCTTCCTGACTAGATTGTCTATGACATACTGGGGTATAGGTAAATCTTTAATGTTCAACGGTGCCTCCCTAACCATAAGAGCATGCATGAATAGATAAAAATTATTATTGTCTTCTTTTCCCTCTCTATAAGAACATTGCAATACATCTGTTAGTCTTGATTTTAATAACGCATACACTCTAAGTTAGTCTGTATATTCCAGGCTTAGGGGTAAATAATTTTCCATCACTTAACAATCTATTCAGGATCATCTTAATTTCCTGGTCTTCTATTCCGTACTCTCTTAAAGCTTCTCTAAGTTCAGCGTCTTCAACATACCCTTTCTTATCTTGGATTTCTCCTATGACTTTTAGGACAATGCTAAACTTATCTCTTATACTTTTCGGTTTTCCAGTCATTATGACGTCTATATCTGGTTTCCCTGTCTCAACATCTATACCAACTTCTGATAAGCTCCTCTTCATTAAATCAATAACATCCAATGCATCTTCTTCTGTAACATAATCTCTTAAGGCTGCTCTAGCTCTAGCTTCAGCCAACCGGATCAAAGATTCTAATTGGCGGGCAGTAATAGCTATAGTTGACGTCTGCTGATATATGCTTCTCATTTGTAGGTAAAAGTTCTCTATGAGTTTCGCTGCACGTGGAGTCAGCTCAGGCTGAACTCTCTTAGCATATGCAATGTATTTTCTCAGTACTTCTGGTTTTATTACAGGTTCGACAGGTGGCGTAGACCTACTCTGTAAGCTGAGGATATGAGTAGCGATCTTCTGGTCATGCTCTGGGATAGGTTCATCTCTAAGAACAAATATCAAGTCAAACCTAGACAAGATCGTTATAGGAAGATTAACATTAACCGTAAACGATTCATACGGATTGTATCTTCCAAGCTCAGGGTTTGCTGCAGCAAGGATAGATGTTCTAGCATTAAGGGTTGCAACGATCCCACCCTTGGCTATACTAACAGTATTATGAAGAAGTAGGCCATGTGAGATGAAGGTGTGAGTAGGCTCAACTGTAATATCATAAACCCACTCGGTAGCTATTTCTTTTTCATTCTTTAATATATCGACTTTTTCTACTCGGATGAACTTTATGTCTGAACTTAACAATCTATTTAGTTCTTGCAGTTTATCTTCAGTTTCTTTATAGATTTGGAGAATTTTTTCTTTTGCTATTTCTAACATCCACCTTCTCTTTTCATCGGTATATCCTCCTTTTTCAGCATAATTTAT
>Ga0272445_1002808_pt1 | contig 11452 bp, 13 predicted proteins | sample YNPCB0031_FD_194404 | JGI IMG/M metagenome (GOLD analysis project Ga0272445, IMG submission 194404) | Hot spring sediment microbial communities from Yellowstone National Park, WY, United States - YNP-CB-003-1 | ecosystem: Environmental > Aquatic > Thermal springs > Hot (42-90C) > Sediment... | reverse complement strand
CGCTGGCGTACACGGTCAACGAGACGCTTGCGGTGGGCACGGGCGACCCCATAGGCGGCTTCACCGCCTATGTGGACAGATGCGGCAACTCCATCACTGCCCTCAAGACAGACGCGCCGCACCTCGTCGTTAGTTCGCCCAAGTTCGGCCAGATGAGGTACAGAGGCGGCCTCGCGCCCCAGCTGAGACCCCCCGCTGGCGCCAGCCAGGACTGCCGCTCCTTTGTATACGCCGTCTACGACACGCTCTACAACAACACGACGCCGCTGGTCAAGCTTCCGCTTCCCATAATTGCTGTGGCTGTCAGCGGCGACGGGAGGACTGTGGCGGCGGCTACTGCTGAGAAGCTGTACATAATCCGCGGCGGGAGGATCGCCGCGGAGCTCGACGCGCCGATGGTGCGCTCCATAGCTCTGTCCTGGGACGGGCTGACGCTGGCATATACATCCGACGTGGTACTCGCCGTGCAGAGGTTCAAAATAGTGAGGATAGAGGCCAGGGGCTGTCCACTACAGACCACTGTAACGGTTGGCAAGTTCACCTACCCGCTCCCCGCAGATGCCTACGTCCCAGCTGAAGCAGATACCGTTGTAGCCAACATAGCGGAAGGAGACACGGTGAGGTGCGTCCCGACGCAGAACGCCACGAAGCTGCAGCCGACCACAGTAATAACCTACCGCATAGAGTACAGAATAGATGCGCCGCCGCTTGTGAGAGGCCCCCAGTGGGGCTTCGGCCTTGCCGCCTTCTACGCCGAGCCGGAGATAAAGGTGCCGGCCGACCCGCCGCTGAGGGAGGTGAGGTTAATTCTGGAGGACTGGGAGGTGAACGGCACCAGAAGGGGCTTCCCGATGCCGGCCATTACGCTGGGCATATCTGGGCCGACCAGGGTGAGGCCCGTCTACAGGCTTGAATACCTCCCGGAGGTCGCCGTGGGGGATGTGAAGTATGTGGTGAAGTCCGTCACCCTCTTCGACAAGGCGGGGAGGCCCATGACGGCCATCGACGACGTCCCCGCATACGCAAAAGTCGCGTATGAAGTCAGGCGCGTCGTGGCTTGGGACATCCCAGGCAACTCATCCAGCACAGAGGTGCGGGAGGGCGAGGCCGTGGCGCTGAGGGCGCCCGCCGAGGTGGACTTCGGCAACGGCACCAAGCTGGTCTTCAGGCAGTGGAGCACAGGCGATAAGTCGCTTACAATCACCGTCGGCCCCGGCCGCTACGCGGCTCTGTACGACACGTACTTCCTGGTGGGGTTCCGCGCCACTAACTACACTTATACACAGTGGGTTCTGAAAGGCGCCAAGATAAGCGCTCCGAAGGTGTCCAAGGTCTACGACGACGGGCAGACCCGCGTCTTCGTAGTCGGCTGGACTGCGCCAGACGGCCGTCCGGTGCAATTCCCGTATGCGGTCGACGCTCCCATCAACTTCACTGCCGCGGAGAGGCGCGAGCACTACGCCAGAATAATTGTGTGGGATAGGAAGGAGGAGGGGTGGTACCCCGAGGGCTACGAGCTCCAGATCGGCGACGCGGAGAAGAGGAAGTGGCTCCTCTGGCAGTTCAAGCAGTGGGAGCCGTCGCCAGTGGTAGACGCGCCGGGGGAGTACCGCGCCGTATACGAGCTTGACCCCCTGGCCGTCTCCGTGCTGGCGGTCGTAGTTGCATTGATGGCTGGGGCAACAATAGCTCTAAGGAGGCGCTAAATCAATATTTTTTCTTCTGTTTGCCACACCTATGCAGAATCAGAAAATTAAAAGAACAGCGCCCAAAAGACTGCTGAACAGAAAGGTCAGAGGCATGGAAAACATGATGTGGGCGGTCTTAGCAGTCGTGCTTGTGATTGTAGTGGGACTAGCGATGTGGCTCATAGCCAGCGGCGCCATGGCCACAGTCGATGCGCCACAGTTGCAACTAGTGCCACATGAAAGTTTCATTATTGGGGACACGGCAAACGTGACCATAAAGTTCGGAAAAGGACTCAAAGGCGTTTCGGTATCGCTCATGGCGCCAAGCGGAACCACCATGACTACCATAGCGCCTTCAGGTTCATGTAAAGCTTATGGTAGCACGACTCCGATTGATGTGTATGAAGGTCAAAAAGTGCCGTTCCAGTGCACAGGCCTAGTGTCCACACCTGGCGTGGTATATGTTGTAGTTAAGTGGAACGGCGGTTCACAGACAATTAAGTGGGTAGTAGGGTAACAATTCTTTTTACCCAAACCCCACACCTTTTTTCATGATCCTCGACACAATACTATTCATTGTTTACTACCGCACCGCGTCTGTGACCACCGCGCTTAAGAGCATAAAGACAGCGGCGGCGAGGCGCGCCGCAGTCCTCCTCAGGCTGAGGCAGAGAACCCGCGGCATGCTGTTTGAAATCGTGGAGCGGGCGTATTATCTAGAGCAGGAGGGCACCGACCGGAAAGTGGCTGTGGAGCAGCTGGTCTCCGAGTTCCGCATCAAGCTGGAGGAGGAGCTCAGGCGGGCCCGCACCATCTTCAACTTCGTGGTGATGTCCGCGGCCATGGTCATCATGATGATCGTACTGGTCGGCGTCATTCTGGGCATACTGAGCCCTCTTGCGTCTCAGTATGCCACGATGCTCGTGATGTTGATTCTGTTTCCGCTCTACGCCCTTGAGCCCTTCCTCCCGCCCATCCGGAAGTGGGACTACTGGCTCACCGCCCTGTTTGCAATGCCCGCGGTGGCGGCTTACTTCGTGCCGCAGGCTGCCTACGCCACCATCCCGGCGGCTCTGATATACGCCGTGTGGTACTACATCCCGCGTTACGCAGAGGCGCAGGAGGAGTTCCGGATGGCGGCCAGGGGGAGGTTGGCCTTCGCCGCCACGCCCCTCGCAAAGCAGGCGGTGGAAATCATACGCGCCGTGCGGCAGTCCGGCGCTTTCGACATACAGGCCGTGGCTGAGTACCTCCTCAGGTTGGCCGAGCACCACTACACCTCTCTGCGCCGCGAAGGCCTCATGAGGGGGCTCATAGTCATCTCCTTCGTCGTTGTGGCGGCCTTTGCGGTCTCCTGGCTCTGGCCCCAGCTCTCCACTCTGGCGGAGCAGGCCAAAGAGGGGCCCATACCCCTCTACTTCACTTCCCCAAGGCCGATGCTCTGGCTGGTCTCCATGGCGGCGGCCGCGGCGGCCGCCAGGATGACGGAGTCCTACGCCGCAGTCCCCCTCTACACCCCCATAACGCTGACCCTCCTACTGGTGTAGTTCAACTTTTTTCTATGTGTTTCGTAGAGACATGAAGGACTTGGTGTTTGGAGCGGCGACTCTGCTGTCCACAGCCGCAATTGTGTTAGGCGATTTGCAGATGGGCATAATCTTAGCGGCGCTGGCCTATGGCGTCGCCGCTTGGCGGAACCACGGCTCTGTTGCGGCGCTGGGCGGCATCCACTCGCTGGCGGCGGCCGCGTCGCCGCTCGCCGCCTTCATCCTGCTCAAGGCGGCGCCGGCCGCATTGGCGGTTTTGCCGCTACGAGAGTCGCCGCTTGCGGTGCCAGCCGCCGTCACGATCCCCCTTGTAATTGAGGCGGCTACGAAGGCGCTCTCTGCCGTCAGGGACGTCTTGCCGCTGGTGGAGAGCTGGCCGTACGTCGCCGTCGCGGCAGCTGTTTTGATAGTCATAGCGGCGAGGAGGCTGTGAACCCCATAATCCTCGCCGTCGTGTTCGTCCTCTTCGCCGTGGCTGTCGCGTTCTACTACTTCGCCGCGTCGGTGCAGGCGGCGGCCCACGTCCCCCAGGAGCCCTCTGTGCTTTGTGCCGCCTCTGGCGCCAGGAACCTCACAACTGTCAACAGCACTGGCTACTGCGTCTACAACGGGACGCACATAATCTACCTAAGCCCAATTCATTAAATCCCGCACCCCCCTTTTTTCCATGCGAGGGATTTCAACGGCTCCCTTAATATTGGCCGTGTTGATTGTGCTGACAACTGCTGGCATTTCGGCAATTTGGTGGTATCAAAGCCAGCAGAAGGCCGCCGAGCAGGCCGCCTTGCTCAACAGCAAGCTGGTAGACGAACAGACTAAATGCCTCAACGCAATCGTCGGCCCAAACAGCACGATAATTGTGGGAGGGGTGCCGTACAACGGCACCTATACAGGGCTGGGATGCTACGTAGACTCCTCAACAATCGTGGTAGTGCAGTGGAGGCAGTAATTCAACATTTCTTTACACCTCAGCTCTGCCATGATAGATGAGGTGTTGTTGTTCATCTACGGGACAGCCGCGGCGGTCATACTCATAGCGATAGTTGCTTTCTACTACATGCCCACCTTGGTGGGCGCAACGCAGGCCCAGGCGGAGTACGCCGCACTGCGCGACGCCGCACCCACTCTCATCCTGGCGCAGGACGGCAAAAGCGTCCACGTCTGCGTAAACTCCACCGCGCCGCAGAGAGTGTTGATACAGAGGTCTGGCATGTGGATGGATGCATCGAATGATTGCCGCATAAACCCAAGCGGAAGCTGCGTCCCCGGGGGCCACCACCAGAGCTGGCCCCTCTGCAGGTGGTACCTGGGCACATACAGGCCAGGCGACAACATAACCATAATCCTCAAAACCGACCGCGCCTCTGTAGTCAAGAGCTACAGAATCGCCGCCGTAGCGCCTTCTGTGAAGTTAAGTGCATCAGACAACGCCGGTTCAAATGTTGCCAGCGGCCAAAATGGTACGCAGGGCCAAAGTGGCGGGCAGGCTGCAGCCGTCACTATGACGGGCACGGTGTACAGCACAACAGTTGCAACAGTTACAACAACAGTCACATCTTACGGCACAACTACCGTAACGGTTACGGCGCCTACCACCGCCACAGTTACATATACCGTGGTTATCCAAGATCCAAGCTTCACAACAACCCGCACGTTGACAGCATGTGCGTCAGACTCAACAACAACCTCCTCTACTCCGTGGTTTCCGCCTGTTGAGATGGGGCGGTACGGCTTCCAGCTGTTATCTGCCACCACAATCACTGTGACCAGCTACACGACGATCTACACGACCAGCTACGTCACTTCTACAGTCACCACCACCGTATGGTCGACCTCTACGTTAACCTACACTCCAACAGTCACAACGACAGTTACAAGCCTGCGGCCTGGCGTGCAGGTGATATGCTACGTATGCTCAACATCTACGCCGAGTAGTACGTGTAGCACCACTACTTTAGTTACCACCACTATCACCACCACTATTACTGACGGCGCAGGTTTCGCCCAGCCAAATACGCCAAATAGAGGATCAAGCATAGACACATTTTTCCTAGGGCTGTCTGCAGTTGCGATGATGGCCAGCTCCGTGATGCTTGTTAAAAAGCAGTAGCCATTAATTCAATATTTTTCCCCTCTGGCCCCTCTTTATGCCATCTGTCAAAGAAAAGCTGTCTCTGAAGCTTATCAAAGACCCTGCGGCGGTAACGCAAATCCTTCGTCCTCAGCAGTCTAAACTTCACACCATAGCCAAGAGCAACCTCTTTGCCGTAACCGGAGTACCGGTCGCAGGCTTTGTAGATGAGGCCAGAGTCAACCTCTTCGGTCTTGAGACTAGGATTTTCATCACGGAGATGAAGACCGTCTACGTCTTCGACGAGGTGGAGCTCCCGGAGCAACTGCCAGACGACCGCACAATCGGCCGAATTCTATCCAACGCAGAGAAGGAGTACGGCAGAAAGGAGATAGATCCCTACGGCGTGTTGGGAACGGAAGATGAAAGGCGGTACAACATAAAGACTGCCATCGAGATACTGGAGAAGAAGATACCCAAGCGGTGGAAGGAGCACGCCCCGGCCCTGGCCCGGCTTCTATGGCGGTGGTACTACGCATACGGCACCATCACGCCCCTCTTCCTCACAGAGGGCTTGGGCATCACCGACGTCATGCTCACAATGACCGACAGGGCCGTCACCGTGGACACATACAAACACGGCGCAGGGCTTGTGACAAACATCGAGCTGACGCCTAAGGACAGAGAGCACGTGCAGGACGCCATCTCCAGGCGGGTGGCGCCCCTCTCCGCCGCCAGGCCCTTCGCCTCCCGCTTCGACGACCTGTTCCGCATCCGCGTAACCGCCATAGTGCCAGACGTTGCTCCGACGCAGGGATACGCCTTCCGTTTGATAAACGTGGTGTGGACTGCGCCGTTGTTTGTGCACATGGGCGGCGCCGAGCCCTGGCAGATGGCGTACCTCTGTACCCAGTGGCGCAGGGGGAGACATGTCTTGGTGGCGGGCCTGCCCGGTAGCGGCAAGACGTCTCTGCTGAACGCCGTCTTGAGTTGCACCCAAACCACCCGCCGCCTAGCCATCATCCAGTCCGTGCCGGAGCTGTTCGTACCGCAGGCCGCGTTCATCGCCACGGAGAGGGTCAGCTTCGGCGCTGGCATATCGGATATATTGATGGCGGAATTGGTTCAGCGGTTCGGCCTACGCGCAAACAGCGACGTGGGCATAAACGAGCTTCTGACTGAAAGCGACGTGAGGGCCTTTGTGACCATTGCCTTTGCCGGCTTCGGCGCAGGCGCCACCATCCACGCCCAAAGCGCCGAGGAGGTGGTTCTCCGCCTCCTCCGCCTAGGCGTCACCCAAGCTGAGCTTGAGGCCTTGATGCCGCGGCTGATCATACCCGTGATGGAGAAGGCGGTAACGCCGAGGGGAGTCGTGAGGCGTGCAAGCAGGATATACGTCCCCACGCCGCAGGGGCATAGGCCCATCACCAAGGAGGAGGCGCTCAAAGACCCCGAGGCCGCCAAGTGGGAGCACATAATAGCCGAGGCGGCTGGCACTAAGACCTTGCACAGCCCAGAGGCTTGGGTCGCCTATCTTAGGAAGTTCGATTGATTCAATTTCTTTTTTCCTTCTGCGCGTCAGTCATGCCAAAACCCTTGATAAAGCCCAAAGAAGAGACCGCCCCAGGCCTTGCGCCCCCTGTCCCTACTCCTACTGCAACTCCGGAGCCGCAGGTGGAGTACGCAACGAGGCCGCCTGCCGCTTCTGCGCCTGTCTCTGTAGACGTTTCGCTGATATTTGCGTTGTACAAGAAATGCGTTGAAAACGGCTATCCGAACTGCGACGTACTTAAGCGGATGGCCACAGACGTGGTGAAAGAACGGCTTAAGTCTGTGATCGAGGCAGAACTGGCAAACCTTGTCGCGCCAGAGTTTAGAGGAGAGATAGGCCAAATCTGCATTGAGGTATGACAGACAAGCTCGCCAAAGAGCTAAAGCGCAGAAGACCCGAGGCAAAGAAGCAAAAGTTCCCGAAGGTGAAGAAGGCGTTTAAAGACGTCATAAGGAAGCTTGCCAAGAAGTACGGCCAGCCGGAGTGGCTCGTGGAGAACACTATACGCGAGAAGGGGTTGTCATACACCCTTCAAGCGCTCAGCCAATCTCCTCCCCCGAAGAAGAAGTCAATCCTCGACAAGCTGAAGAGGTTATGGTCTCGAAGGTAATTGCCGCCTTAAGCCACAAGGGAGGCGTAGGTAAATCCACGGTACTCAGTAGCGTGGCTTACGCCGTTCGCAAGGAGACCCACTGGCGCGTTGTCTACGTCGACGTGACGGCCGACGGTCTAGGCGCAGGCCTCCTGGCGCCTGGTTGCAGGGTGGAGTTCGGCACATACGCCTTTTTGGCAGGCGTAGATGCGCTTCAGTACTGCACCATTGAAGACGGCGCATATGTAGACACGGTGCCGCCGGGCCCCCTCCCGCCGAACAGCCAGCTGAAAGGCGGCAGGCTGAAGGATCTTGTGGACATGCTGAGGGCGGAGTACAACCTAATCTTTGTAGACCTCCCTGGCACAGATGAGGTGCACAGCGAGGTGGTACGCGCGGCCATAAACCTGGCGGACATCTACTTCCTAGTGGCGGAGCCAGCCACCGTGCATCTGCTGTGGCGTCTTAAGGACATGCTTCCGCAGGGCAAGCCGATATTCGCCGTATTGAACAAATATCTCGACGGCATGCCGGGGAAGAACGAAATCCAGCGGATCGGCACCACAAAATACGGCACCTTCGCCTTCGCCATCCCGCTGGAGGGGCCGGTGTACAATGCTGTTCTTGAGGGGAGAATCCCGGCCGGGCTCTCCCGTGTAAAGTTCGTCGAAGTGATAGACCAGATAGCCGCCAAGCTCCAGTACTTCATAGCCGACATCCGCTGATTCTTTTTTTCAGCTCTCCCCGCCTCCGCCATGCAGGACAAGGAGTTTTTCAAAAGACTTGAGCAGTTCAAGGCCCAGTATCAACACGACTTAACGCAGGAGGAGATTCAGCGTTGCGTCAACGAGGCTCTTAAAGACAACGCCGTCTTCAAGGCCTACGTATGCGCCTCTGAAATCTTGGTAAAGAAGGCCAAGCGCAAGAAGGAAAAGCCGCGGCTGGAGGAGAAAAAGGAGAAAGCGAAGGAAGAGGCAGAAGCAGAAGAGGCGGCGGAGGAAGCCAAGCCAGAGGCTAGGCCGGAGTTCGCGGCACTTGTATACCGCCTGCCGTGGCAGGCATACGCAGGGTTCGCCGCCTTAATCCTGGCGTTGATCCACCCGCTGATGGTTCTCCTGGCGCCGCCCATAGTTGCCCTCCTCTACGTCGTCATGCGCAACACCGCGCCCATGTGGACTGAAGAGAACGCGCTGGTGTGGGAGGGGAAGCGGTTCCGGTTCTTCGAGGTAGAGCGGGTGTTTAGAGACGTAAACGGAATGGGGCCTCTTGAGTTCAGCAACATTCTGATAACTACGACGCATGTCTACAACGGCATATACTACAGGGGCGGGAAGGCTTGGATCCTCCTTGAAGACGGCGTAGACGCTGAGGAGGCGAGGAGGGTTCTGAGGCGCTTCGGCGTTGTCGTCAAGCCGGAGCCCAGCCCCCCGCCTGTCGAGCTCCCGCGCGAAAGGCTAGTCAAATACCTGCCGTGGGCCTTCCTCCCGCTCCTCTCGGCCGCGGTCAGCCCGGCGGCCGCCGCCGCGTCCATACTGCCGATCATGTTTATCGTCATGTTCTCTATGCGCGACGTCGGACACAGGCCTCAGCCGCCGAGGCAACCCCTCACCAGAGACGTCATGTACTTCTCCGTGCCAGACCCCCAGTCTATACACGCCATAGCCCGCGCCGCCCAGCCCCTGATTGAGGAGGCGCTGGTGGTGTGGAGAGCGGATCCGGAGTACGCCCTCAAGCTTGAGAAAGCTGGAGGGTGGGCGGAGCGCATAGCGTGGTGGACTGCGTCTCAGTGGCGGCTTCAGCGGCTGGAGGTGATACAAGTGGCGCGTCAGCGCATATTGAACCTGCGGGAGAAGGGCTTTCTGGTGAACGGCTTTGTGGTGGGGAAGACGGCAGCCTTCTCCACGGGCCGGCCGGTGGCCCGCATAGAGGCCTTCACCCGCGACCTGGCCGAGTTCACGCCCTACGCGTTGCTACTAGCGCCTACGGAGTGCAGAGAGGACAGCGTCGTGCTGGGCACAGACGACGCCGGCCGCACGGTGTGCCTCAACCCGGAGGAGCTCCAGACGCCGCACATGATAGTAATCGGAAAGACCGGCGCGGGCAAAACCACCCTCGGCATCAACATGGCTGTCCAGTTGCGGCGGAAGCGCGGCGTAGTGCCCGCGGTGATTGACCCCCACGGCCACTGGGCGGCGCTGTCGAAGCGGCTCCCCGACGTCCAGATAATCGACGCGAGGCAACACATGCCGCCCCTCCGTCTCACAGACGAAGACGACGTAGACCTCCTCTTGGACATACTCCGCGCCGCCGGCATCCAGATCTTCGATGCACACTTCACGGTGCTCCTAGAGGCGCTACGCCGCGCCGCCCAGGAGGGCGATACATCCTTCAGAAACATCCTAAAGCAACTGGAGGCCCTCAGAAGAGACCCGGCGTTTGCCTTCGCGATAGACTCCATCTACGGCAGGCTGGCGACTCTGGCGCAGATGCGCACCGCCAGGGTTGACATGTCGAAGCCGCTGGTTGTCCACACCGGCGGCGACACCTCCCCCAGCTCGACCATGAAGCTCATCGCATGGGTCATCTGGCTCGTCACGGAGGCCAAAGCGACGTGTCCAAACCCGCCGTGTAAAATGCGCCTATTCCTGGTAATAGACGAAGGCCACATCCTCATGAAGAACGTGTTGGTGCTGTCTAGAACCTGGCGCGAGCACAGGAAGTTCGGCGTCGAGGCGGCAGTCTTCACGCAGAGCATTGCCGAAATCCCGCAGGACTTGATAGAAAACAGCGGCGTCAAGGTGGTGCTGGCCATCGAGCCGGAGGCCGTGCCGCATGTCGAACAGCGGCTTCACATAGACCGCACCGTCGTGGAGCGCGTCGCATACGAATCGCTACCAGAGGAGCGCGTCGGCATCATTCGCGTCGAGGGCAGGGCGCCGATATACGTGCGGCTGATACCGCCAGACCGATAACACAAAGACTCCATAACCACATTCTTTCCCCTTCTCCACATCTCCATCCTTGCAGGTACAGACCCACAGGACTTTCCTCACAGGCATAATTATACCTGTAAGTCCAGACCTGTGAGTCTGTACCTGCAGACATGTTAATTCTTTTTAAACTGGTGCGCAGAATTAATTGTGTTGTTGGCTGGGCGGGTTAGAGTTGTGCCGAACGGCTATAGGTACTTAGTCTCGTTCCCCGCCCCCACCGAGGAGCTGGACTTCTACACGCTCTGCGAAGTTCTGCGTTTTGTAGGCGCCGCGGTGGGGTACATCCAGGCAGAGGTGTACGTGGAGGGCAGGTTGGCGGCCAACTTCTATTACCGCCTGTACCGCTACGGCGGTAGGCTGGGATACATCGGGCCGTCCCGCAGATATGAAGGCGGCAGGTGGATAGTCTACGGCAAGTTCTACGACCTCCTGCCCTCCGGCGGCTGGCACAAGCTTGTATCTGGAAGTCTGTCCTGCGACCTTCCCTTCTGATTCTTTATCTGAGGTATCTAAGAGGCAACTATGTTTGAGATAGTCAACATAGTTATGACTTGCAATTCTGTTAGTCCAGAGGTGCGGAGGTTTCCGCAACGAGAGACGAAGATAGGGGTGCAAATAGTCGCGCCTAACTTCACCGCCATTTTGCACAGCAGCGGCAGGGCTAAGGTGTTCTGCAAATCGCTGGAGCCGCCGCCGTACTTCTCCGACTGCCGCATCGACAACATCGTCGTGAGGACTACAATGCGGGCTATACCTGAGGAGGAGCTCATCGAGAGGCTTAGAGAACACGGCGCGGCGGACAGGGCCGACAAGAAGTCGGCAATTCTCTTCTACACGAACGCCCCCACGAAGCCGCCCATCACCACCACGGTGAGGATCTTCGTGAAGCCGTCGGAGCGCTATAGGGTGATCATGTTCAGCAAATCCATCCAGGAGCTCCGACGAGTGGCGGAGCTCCTGCAAGCGCTCTAATCGATTCAATTTTTACAGCAACCAAGAGGTTTGGCAT
>Ga0272445_1002806_pt1 | contig 11453 bp, 11 predicted proteins | sample YNPCB0031_FD_194404 | JGI IMG/M metagenome (GOLD analysis project Ga0272445, IMG submission 194404) | Hot spring sediment microbial communities from Yellowstone National Park, WY, United States - YNP-CB-003-1 | ecosystem: Environmental > Aquatic > Thermal springs > Hot (42-90C) > Sediment... | reverse complement strand
TAATCGTTTCCATGAATGTCCGCATTGCAAGAGGATCATCTATTTTAAACGGTATTATCATCAAGAACCATTAGAAGAACAGGACCTAAAGGAAGCCAAAGCAAGTTCGTGAAGCGTTATTTCCTAAGGCAAGAAAATCTCAGGGCAATTCTTAAAGAAGTCGGAGAGCTTCTTCGATTAGAGAAGGTTGGAGCCATACCTACGGAAACTTTCTATGGTCTTGCTTGCAATCCCTTTTCTCAACAGGCGTTGGAACGCCTTGTAGCTATTAAAGGTCGGGAAGAGGGGAAACCAATATTACTTCTCTTGGGAAGGCTTGATGACCTTCTTGTAGTAGCTGAGAGGGTTCCACCTCTGGGGTTAAAGTTGATCAAACTTTTTTGGCCAGGTCCTCTAACTTTGGTTCTTCCTGCGAAGAAGAACCTGCCAGAGCTCATCACCGCTGGGACAGGAACGGTTGGGGTGAGGCTTTCAAGCCTTGAGCTAACAAGGAAGGTTGCCCAAGCCTTCGGTGGACCTATCACGGGAACGAGCGCAAACAAAAGCAATGAGCCAGCCATCTCAGACCCTGAAGAGCTGTTAAAAAAGTTGCCTGACCTTGACTTTATTTTAGATGCGGGAAAGACTGAAGGGAAAGCCCCTTCTACTGTGGTATCCGTGGTAGAAAATAGGCTGGAGTTGATACGCGAAGGAGCCATACCTTTTGAAGAAATAAAAAGAAAGCTTGAAGAAGCTTAGCCTAGCGAGGGAGCACAAACATGAAAATAGCCTTCTGCGGAAAGGGTGGAGTTGGAAAGAGCACCCTTGCTACCCTTTTAGCCCTAACCTTTCTTGATGAGGGATACAAAGTGCTTGCCATTGATGCTGACCCAAGCCCCCATCTGGCAAGGCTTTTTGGTATAAAAGGCGAGGTTAAGCCCATAGCCGAAATGGCAGACCTTTTAGCGGAAAGAGCGGAGAAACAGGGTCCCTACTACACCCTTAATCCGAAAATCGACGACCTCCCTGAAAAGTTTGCCTTAACTAAGGATGGGCTTAGGCTTATGGTTTTGGGGGCTATCAGGGTAGCAGGGGGTGGCTGTGCCTGTCCAGAACAGACGGTTTTAAGAAGGCTTTTGCACTATCTCATCCTTACCGCAAGGGAAGTAGTCATCGTTGACATGGAGGCCGGAGTAGAACACTTCGGACGAGCAACGGTTACCCCTATGGATGTAATCTTGGTTGTGGTTGAGCCTTCAGCCGGAAGCCGAGAGACAGCAAGGCAGATTCTTCGCTTAGCAAGCGACCTAAACCTTCCCAGGGTCTATCTTTTGGGAAATAATGTTAAAAATAAGGCTCAAGAGGAAGTCTTACAGAAAGAGTTTGGAGATAAGCTCCTTGCTACTTTTCCCTATGACGAGGAGATTGAGGAGATTGAGCTTAAGGGGGGCTCCCTTTGGGATTACCGCGGGCTTCTTTTTCAAAGGATGAAGGAGGTTAAGCTTGCCCTTGAAGGAATGCTCAATCAACCTTCCTGATATCCAAAGCGCAAAACCGGATACGCTCATCCCTATAAATAAGGTCGGCATAAAAAACTTAAAATACCCTATCAAGGTTCTTGACCGAGCCAAGGGATTTCAAGATACCGTAGGGGAGTTCAACCTTTATGTTGACCTTCCCTCTCATTTTAAAGGAACGCACATGAGCAGGTTCGTTGAGGTGCTGAATGAGTTTAAGGACGAAATCCATGTAAAAAACATAAAAGAAATCCTAAGAAAGCTAAAGAGTAGGCTTTCTGCTCGGTCAGCCCATCTTGAGGTTTATTTCCCCTACTTCATAGAAAAAAAAGCGCCGGTTACCGGGGTCGCAGGGCTAATGGAGTATCAAGCCTTCATGAAAGCTGCCCTTTTTACAAGAAAGTTTGATTTAGTGCTCGGTGTGGTTGTGCCGGTTATGACCCTGTGTCCCTGTTCTAAAAGCATTAGCAGGTATGGTGCTCATAATCAAAGGGGAATTGTTACCATTCAAGTTAGGAGTAAGCCTTTTATCTGGCTTGAAGAGCTGATTGAAATTGCCGAGGAGAGCGCCTCATCCCCAGTTTATCCTATCCTCAAGAGACCGGATGAAAAGTATGTAACAGAAAAGGCTTATGAGAACCCCAAGTTTGTAGAAGATGTAGTTAGAACCTGCGCAAGTAAGCTCCTACAGATTAAAGGTATCTATTGGTTTTCCGTTTCTGTTGAAAATTTTGAATCCATCCATGGGCATAACGCCTATGCTTACATTGAGCACCCTTCTCAGGGTTATTCTTCAGAGAGCTCTATGTCAAAAAAGGACGCTCCGCATTCGTAGCATTTAACATCAAGGGTATTATCTATCATAGCTACATAGATAACATTGGAACCGCATTCTTTGCAAAGCTCTATTTTTTCCTCCTCAATCGCCTTAAGGATATCTTCCTTTAAATCCTCTGGGATATCGGGGTCAAAAATTACCTGCATAGAGCCTCCAGTCTATTGAATAATTTCTAAAATTTTAACAACAACTTCCTAAGTTGTAAAGTATTTTTTACGAAATTTTGAAAAATTTTTAGTCTTCTTCGAAGACTTCAGCTGTGAATAAATAGAGCTTTGTCTTTGGGTCCTTATAACAATCTTCTGGAAGACCAGCCTTCAGACAGCCTTGGCGTAAAAATTCCTCCCGAGTTAGATTGTATTCCGTTGCTACCTGAGGAAGGAGGACCCCACGGTTAAACCCCCTAACGATGTAGATCCCATGCTTGCCAACTTCAACCTCCTCAGGTCTTCCAGGATAAAGAGGGCTAAGTATAGATATCTCTATCTTAATCTCAGGTAATTCTTCAACCGATAAAGGCGGGAACCTCGGGTCTTGGAAGGCTGATGAAAGGGCAAGCTCAGGAATCAATTGATAAAGGGGTTTATCTCCCTCTAAGACCCCTATACAACCCCTGAGCCTTCCCCTTTTTGTTAAAGTTACAAAAGCTCCTCTTTTTTCATACAAATTTTTGTATTCTAAGGGAGGTGCGGGAGGCGTAAAAGGCTCCCCTTTAAAGTAAGATACTAAAGCCTTGCGAGCAAGGGTTAAAAGATATTTCCTTTCTTCATTAGTGAGCATTATTCCATAAATCCAAGCTTTTGTAAAATTACTTCCTTAGGTATGAGACCACCTTTCATCTCGCCATCAGGGAAGATAAAGGTTGGCGTGCCTTTAATCCTTAAGGTGGAAACGAATTTCTGGGCATCCTCAACGAGCTTTTTCCCAGCTTCGCATTGATTTTGGCTTTTATAACCCTGCCTTAATCCTTCAAAACCTTTCTTGTCGCAGATGATAGAGATTGATTTTGCCTTGGCTTCAGGATGAATTTGCTCAAGAGGGAAAAGGATAACCTTTACCGCAAGCTTTCCTTGCTTTACAAGCTCATCGAGCATCTCCTCTGCCCTTTTACAGAAGGGACAGTCTGGGTCGGTGATTAAATACACAAACTTGTCTGATTTACCGTGGACAAAGGCTACCCTTTTATCTAACTCAGCAAGCTGAGAAGGATTGAGCACAATCTTGTTTAAGAGAGCAAGCTTCTCTTGGGTCAGATTTTTCTTAGTAGATACCTCGATGATGTTTCCCGCAACAAAATACTTCCCTTGGGGATCAACATATACCAACCCTTTATCCGTATCTGATACTTTCAAGATTACCGAACAAAGTCCAGAAACCTCTGACGGTTCAACCTTCTCTACCGTTAGCCCTTTTTGCATACCATCGAGGATCTTCTGCATAGCTTCAACCTTAGGGCAATTAAAGCTCGTTGCTCCTTGCTTACAGCCTGAAAAAACTAAAAGTGAGGTAAAAGCTAAGATTGTTAGAAACTTTTTCATGTTTATCCCCCTATATTTTTGTAGTAATTAATCATTTGATTTTAGCCGACATTATACATTATATTCACTTTTTAAATTTTTACAATTTCCGCTCCGAGCCCCCATTTTTGTCCTGCCGAGCCCCCTCTTTTGTCCTGCCGAGCATTAGCGAGGCACCCCTCACTTCCTTCGGAACGACGTCCCAGGGAGACCCCTCAGCTTGCGCCTCGGGATGACAGCCTTTTTTGTTGTGCCTCTCCACCCTGTCGTGCCGAGCGATAGCGAGGCACCTCCCCACTTAGTCCTGCCGAGACACCCCTCCCTTTTTTGTCTTCCCGAGGCACGCCTCCCTTTTTTGTCTTCCCGAGGCACGCCAGTGCCGAGGGACCCCTCAGCTTGCGCCTCGGGATGGCCATGGGGGACACTATAAACTACTATGTCATTTTTCTTTAGTTGAAATATAAAAGTTAAGGTCTATCACCACTACGCGAAGAGTTCCAGGTATGGGCTCACCTTCAGGTGTTCTTTCTGTCTCTACATATTCAAGGTCACACCCAACGGTTAAAGCCGCTAAGATCATACCAGCTGTCAGAGGTTTAAGTCCACCGGTTATATCTGCTATAACATCTTCCGGTTTTAACCCCATTTTAGGGGCTTCCTCTTCTAAAATCTTCCGCACAGCATGATAAGCCTCTCCAGCCTCTGGTTGAGTAATGTAGACAGGATGCACCTGAGTGTTAAGACCCTTTTCGTTTAAGTGTTTAAGGAATTCGCTATAATTTTTCTTAACTGCCTGAATATTCTGCATTATTAACCAGCAATGTAAAGCACCACCCCCTTTATGGTGATGTTCGAGGGCAAAAAAAGATGGTCAAATCTTCCAGGACCAAAGAGCCAAATTATTCCAGCCCGAGGCGGAGCAAGCCGTGTTTCATCAACATCAACATGTAGCGAGCGATAGTGTCTGCTATTACGATGGTAAAAAAACACAGCTAAAGCTGTAATTAGAACAAGAGCCAAGAAAGGACGAATAAGCTCATGTCTTGGCTCTGTTAAGAGTTCAAAAACTAAATGTCCAGAAAGGTGAACGGCAAATAGTCCAAGAATAATAACCCCTATAAACTCTGGTGTTAACTCGTGAACATGAAGAAAGGCTTTAAGAAAGTTAAAGATTTCTTTTTGCTTCCTCATTTTTATTTTCTGCTTCTTTTAAGGCAAAAACTCAACATGCTTTCTTTAAATCTAACTACTTAAGATTTCTCTTCTACTATCCCTTTTTACTATCCCATTTAAAAATCCCTGCTCTTACCTTTTTCAATTGCCAAACACCGTTTTTAAGTTTATACAACAAATTTTCCCAAAAATCAACAAGGTTTAACAAAACGCCGTGAATCAAAACCATCAAGAAGCTTTCTCACTACTACGAAGAGACTGCTAACCTTTTGGGATATGTTTAAGCCTTTCTTCAAGGAGTTTTCTGAGCTTTCGCCTTTCCTTCCGACGGGCAATATAACCGCTTATAAGAGGGATAGAAATCCTCCCAGCAAGCCAGACGATGAAGAGCACAAAAGCAATGGGAAGCAGCAAAAGAAAAAGCCACCAGAAGTAGTAGCCTATTAATATGTATAAAAGAGCTATTAAAACCGTAGGCATACTTAAAGTTTAGGCTTGGATTTCTCGATTGCAATAGGCTTACAGCTAATAGATGATTTTCCCGGCCAGCTCTTTGCCGTGAAGAACTTTCAACTCCACATGGTGAATTAGAAACTGATGCATGTATACAGGTGTTGAGGGAGATAATGCCTCTTTCAACTCCACACGGTGAATTAGAAACACATGGGAAAAAGTGTCTAATGCTCTACTTACTGCTCTTTCAACTCCACACGGTGAATTAGAAACTTTTTCTGGGCAAGGTCTTGAGCAAGGCTTTGTCCTCTTTCAACTCCACACGGTGAATTAGAAACGATAGAGGTTTGATAGCCTGCAGACTTGGAAAGTATACTTTCAACTCCACACGGTGAATTAGAAACTCAGTTATGACAGATCTCGAAGCAAGTTGTTTAATTCTTTCAACTCCACACGGTGAATTAGAAACTCAGTTATGACAGATCTCGAAGCAAGTTGTTTAATTCTTTCAACTCCACACGGTGAATTAGAAACCTATGCCAAACTGTATTAGGTGTGGGCAACAGGAAATATCTTTCAACTCCACACGGTGAATTAGAAACTGGGAGTGTATGTTCTGAATGTGCGAGGGAAATGAGGCTTTCAACTCCACACGGTGAATTAGAAACTAAGTCGGGAGCGGTTTGTGGTTTGTGAGTTAGAAAATACTTTCAACTCCACACGGTGAATTAGAAACTGAAAGACCACAGCCTAACGGCTGGGCTATCGCCCGGCTTTCAACTCCACACGGTGAATTAGAAACATAAAAAGCTAAAAAAACAAAAATAAAAAAAAACAACTTTCAACTCCACACGGTGAATTAGAAACGACGAAACCACAGATTTTTCTTTTGTTAGGTATAACTTTCAACTCCACACGGTGAATTAGAAACGAGACGGCGAAAAAGTATGCAGTAGCCCTTGAAGTTTCTTTCAACTCCACACGGTGAATTAGAAACAAGTTATGAAAGTTATGAAAGTTATGAGAAAGAATTCTTTCAACTCCACACGGTGAATTAGAAACAGATATCAACTACATTCTCAACTTTCGTGACGCCATCGCCTTTCAACTCCACACGGTGAATTAGAAACCCGGGGATGAAGAGATGGCATTGGATACAAAAGGTTGCTTTCAACTCCACACGGTGAATTAGAAACAAAAGCTAAAGCTCAAATAATTGAAATTCCTGAGTTACTTTCAACTCCACACGGTGAATTAGAAACATGGGAAAATCTTAGATTTTTTAGCTGAGAAGGGAGCTTTCAACTCCACACGGTGAATTAGAAACGGAAAGTTAGTAAAGTTAGTTCTTTCTTCTTTTGTCAAACTTTCAACTCCACACGGTGAATTAGAAACGCAAAAACAAATTAAACTTATTTATTTAGAGGGGATCTTTCAACTCCACACGGTGAATTAGAAACATATTTTGATGACCTTAACCTTGACGAACTTTTCGACTTTCAACTCCACACGGTGAATTAGAAACTCTTGTTTCTCAGAAAGAAAGCTTACAAATTTCTCGTCTTTCAACTCCACACGGTGAATTAGAAACGCAGCGACTGAAATTTTTAGTGGGAGAACATCAGATCTTTCAACTCCACACGGTGAATTAGAAACTATAGCATTTATAGTGTTTTGGTACTCTAGTACTTGCTTTCAACTCCACACGGTGAATTAGAAACTCGTTGATAATTTGTTTTTGTTTTTTTGAAACTACTTTATTCTTTCAACTCCACACGGTGAATTAGAAACAATTAACCGTTTCTTTATATTATGAATAAAAAGTTTCTTTCAACTCCACACGGTGAATTAGAAACTCAAAAGCATACTTGTCATGAAAAACTAATCCCTTCTTTCAACTCCACACGGTGAATTAGAAACTTTGTGAATAAATATAAGGTTAGAATAAATTTAAAAACTTTCAACTCCACACGGTGAATTAGAAACTCTTATACCGATTTAGCTAACATGCCTTATGCCGAGCTACTTTCAACTCCACACGGTGAATTAGAAACAGAGTATGCACAACTAAAAAAACAGATCGAATCTGGCTTTCAACTCCACACGGTGAATTAGAAACGAAAGAAGAACTAAAATCGCCATTTATTAGTTGCGTCTTTCAACTCCACACGGTGAATTAGAAACAATGTGAAATTTTATGGGGGGAGCCCATCTCATGTACTTTCAACTCCACACGGTGAATTAGAAACTTATGTCCATTTATTTGAAGAAGATTTAGATTTAAACTTTCAACTCCACACGGTGAATTAGAAACTGGGATACATTTCGCAATTTCACAGCGGTTGCCAGACTTTCAACTCCACACGGTGAATTAGAAACTAGGACATGAAGCAACCTCGGAACTTTTGTCAAAACTTTCTTTCAACTCCACACGGTGAATTAGAAACAAATAACGATTGAAAGTTTGAAAGAAAGCCTAAAATCCTTTCAACTCCACACGGTGAATTAGAAACTTAGCTACATCTTTCTTGGGGATAAAACTGTCCCGACTTTCAACTCCACACGGTGAATTAGAAACGGCTAGACCCGCAGGATGGGATGATTAATGTGAAAAACTTTCAACTCCACACGGTGAATTAGAAACAATTGAAGATTTCTATATGCTGATTCTATATTAGAACTTTCAACTCCACACGGTGAATTAGAAACTCATCAGAAGAGCATATATTGCCATCCTAGAATAATCTTTCAACTCCACACGGTGAATTAGAAACGGAGGAAAGGTATGCAAGAAATAGAAAAAGAAATCACTTTCAACTCCACACGGTGAATTAGAAACGGTGGAAATCCCCCAACAAAGAATCGCCGTCCGGATGACTTTCAACTCCACACGGTGAATTAGAAACAGCGAAGAAAGAGCTTTAATTTTTGCTTTTTAGCCCCTTTCAACTCCACACGGTGAATTAGAAACCCCGCCCTTAAAAAAACTTCCCCCGGGGCTGGGACGGGCTTTCAACTCCACACGGTGAATTAGAAACGGGAAGATCAGAACTATGATCTTCCTCTATTCGATCCTGCTTTCAACTCCACACGGTGAATTAGAAACAAATATCCCCTGTCAACGAATCAGCGTTTGGATGGAAGCTTTCAACTCCACACGGTGAATTAGAAACTTTTTGAATTTTTTGAATTTTTTAAATATATTTTTTCTTTCAACTCCACACGGTGAATTAGAAACTAGTAGTAGTAATGAAGGTAGACTGAATGAGATCTTCTTTCAACTCCACACGGTGAATTAGAAACCAAGAGGGAAAAAGAATTCAAAAAGAGGATTAAAAAAACTTTCAACTCCACACGGTGAATTAGAAACATTACTTAAGCAAATACTATTCATATTAATTTAATTTCTTTCAACTCCACACGGTGAATTAGAAACCCCTGATGAATGAGAAGCCCAAAAAACCTTCCCATTCATCACTTTCAACTCCACACGGTGAATTAGAAACGTTAAGCTCCAGCACTTACTTAAAGGGTATTTTAGGTCTTTCAACTCCACACGGTGAATTAGAAACATTGTTTTAGAAGTCAAAGAATTGGATCGAAAATACGCTTTCAACTCCACACGGTGAATTAGAAACGTTGGCTGGGACGGGGGGCTTCTTTAATTCTCCGTGCTTTCAACTCCACACGGTGAATTAGAAACTTTTAATAGGGCAGTGCCTGGAAAAAACAAAAAAACAACTTTCAACTCCACACGGTGAATTAGAAACGACGTCCTCTCAAATAGAGAGATACTGTTCTCGGTACTTTCAACTCCACACGGTGAATTAGAAACGAATTTTGAAAAAAAATTTTAAAAAAAAACAAAAAGGCTTTCAACTCCACACGGTGAATTAGAAACAGGTTCTTGTAAAGAAAATTACGCAGACCCAAGCGGTCTTTCAACTCCACACGGTGAATTAGAAACATGGTATGGAGAAAATAAAAAAGTTTATTTACATTGCTTTCAACTCCACACGGTGAATTAGAAACTCATTCCCGGGGTTTTGCCCCAGGGGGTTACATTTTTCTTTCAACTCCACACGGTGAATTAGAAACCAGGGGGGGAGGGGGTGTGGGGAGGGATGAGCTTTGATGAACTTTCAACTCCACACGGTGAATTAGAAACCTTGATTTATCATTATCTAATAGCCAGAAGATGTTTATCGTCTTTCAACTCCACACGGTGAATTAGAAACAAAGCTTGTAGCCTAGCTTGAAGTCGTGCCGGTCCATCCTTTCAACTCCACACGGTGAATTAGAAACTGAAAAGATAAAAAAGGAAAAGATAAAAAAGGGGGCTCTTTCAACTCCACACGGTGAATTAGAAACCCTATCCCCATAGCATCCATAAAAGAATTTTCATTAAGCTTTCAACTCCACACGGTGAATTAGAAACTCAAAAAGAAGTTAATAAAGCTAAGGAGGGAAAAGAACTTTCAACTCCACACGGTGAATTAGAAACTATTTGTTTCTTTATTTACCAAAGAATAAAATTAAGTACTTTCAACTCCACACGGTGAATTAGAAACAAGATTAATTGCAAAAAATGAAAATTTTACCCTTGAAATCTTTCAACTCCACACGGTGAATTAGAAACGAAGAAAAAAGAGAAGAATTAAGAAAGTTTTTAGAACTTTCAACTCCACACGGTGAATTAGAAACCGTAGTTATATTAGTAAGTAGAAGTAAGTAGAATGCCTTTCAACTCCACACGGTGAATTAGAAACTGTGAGTGCTAATGTAGAGTTTATGGGTTTTTAGTGCTTTCAACTCCACACGGTGAATTAGAAACCCACGAACACACCAACACACAAGCACACCATACCAGCTTTCAACTCCACACGGTGAATTAGAAACCAAAAGCTGAATTTAAAAGCCTTAGAAGGAGGTGTGGCTTTCAACTCCACACGGTGAATTAGAAACAAAAAAATTTTGAAAATCTTCTTTACAAGTATTACATCTTTCAACTCCACACGGTGAATTAGAAACCTTTTAGTTCATTATCGGTATAATATCCTTTTTTGATCTTTCAACTCCACACGGTGAATTAGAAACGTGGAAGGTATAACAAGAATAGAATTGCGAGACTTTTATCTTTCAACTCCACACGGTGAATTAGAAACATATTTTTGAACAATTGAAAAAAGATCTGGAAGATCTCTTTCAACTCCACACGGTGAATTAGAAACTCTAATATTTGATACTGCATCTACTATTTCAGCTGGCTTTCAACTCCACACGGTGAATTAGAAACCTTGAAAGAACATAAAATATTAAGAAACGCTGTTTACTTTCAACTCCACACGGTGAATTAGAAACACCTCTACCGCATAATCCTCCGTCCACACCAACTGCCTTTCAACTCCACACGGTGAATTAGAAACTCTTATCGGCTTGTAAGAGCTTTTACGACTTCCTTTCTTTCAACTCCACACGGTGAATTAGAAACCTTGGGAGCTTTTGAACCTTAGCAAAGAGAAGGGAACTTTCAACTCCACACGGTGAATTAGAAACTTTAGATACTACCCCTTAGCCAAAGAGGGCATCCTGACTTTCAACTCCACACGGTGAATTAGAAACTTAAGTATGAAAAACAACCTTTCAAAAGGAGGGATTTACTTTCAACTCCACACGGTGAATTAGAAACGTTGATTATTTTACTAATGAATAAATTTTTATTTGTTCTTTCAACTCCACACGGTGAATTAGAAACCCCAAAGCTCAACTACTTTAAATATAAGTATTTTTCTAATTTTAGTCAAGGTAATACTCCCGCGAAAACAAGGTATATTTCCGAAAAACCTCAGTCATGCAAGATAAAAAATTCAACTCCCCTCCTCGTGCCTTACTTTTTAAAATCTTCAATAGAGGATCATAAGAACATCAATACATTTTCATGTCTTTACGCCTTTACATACAGACGATTTTAAGGTA
>Ga0272445_1002803_pt1 | contig 11481 bp, 12 predicted proteins | sample YNPCB0031_FD_194404 | JGI IMG/M metagenome (GOLD analysis project Ga0272445, IMG submission 194404) | Hot spring sediment microbial communities from Yellowstone National Park, WY, United States - YNP-CB-003-1 | ecosystem: Environmental > Aquatic > Thermal springs > Hot (42-90C) > Sediment... | reverse complement strand
TATTGAGTAAATATGCATCACCCAATTATCTTGACGAATTAGCAAAAAAACATGGATGCAAAAGTGTGCGTATAGAAAGACCTAAACAAATGGTATACTTAACCGTACGTATAGCATCTTTGTCAGAACTAATGGATGTACATCGTGATGAACTGAATAAACCTAACTTGAACGATTTTGCTCAACGTTGCATAAAAGAAATTTTAAGTGAACTTAACCTTACGGCTCATGAAGAAATATCGGTGGAAAAGATTATTGAAAGTGGTTTAAGAAGGGGAATATCTTTTGTTTCAGACGGACCTAATGTTTATGGTTTTATCGAAAAAGAAAGCTTAAACCTAATTAACCCATATAGAACTTATGCCTTAATGCATCCCAAAGTTACTTTAGAAGACTTTAAAACTTGTGTTGAGAAAATTCACGATAAGCTTTCAAATGGAAGACCATCGGTCCCCGTTTGGGTCGGTGACCTTGCAGAACTCGTGTGTGCTGAATTGCGAATCCCGGAATCCCTCTTTAAAGAACTGCTACTGAAACTTAAGCTCACAGGAAAAGTTTTTTTCCATAAAGCACCAATGTTTATCGCCGGTGTTAAACGCAGAAGACGATTGCCGATTGTGGACGAAACGGGTAGGAGTTATCACATGGTTAGCTTAAGGTAAATCCATAGAAAATCTTAAAAGTTTTCAGAAATAGTGTATGGATTGTGAGAAAAATGAGCATTGCTATAGATGAAATTAGAAAAATGAAGGAAAAAGTTTTGGATTACAGCGGGTATGGTTTAAATTACAATCCATTTCCAGCAGCTGGGGTATCACCGGATACAGCAAATATTGATCAGATAAGAGCTTTCTTGGACAAATACTTTTATGAAAAAATTCGTGCAAAAGAGATCACACAACTTGTCAGAGATCTCGTAAGAAGTAGTTATATCGAAGGATCCGCAAGACATATGTGGCTTTGGGGTGATTGGCGTGTTGGAAAATCCACAATTTTAATGAAACTATTCCTTGCTTTGCGGGATGAGTTGCAAGATTGCATTACTGTTTATGTACCTAAACCAAGATATGGGTTGGTGAAATCTATCTTTTACTACTTTACAAGGGAGTATGATCCGGAATTTTTCTTCGAGCTTGCACGTAAGATACTTGTTAAAGTCATAAGCGAAAACCCCAATTTAATTCAAGATGACTGGGTTGAGGTATGGAAAGAAAGCCAGGAATCCCTGAAGGAAAAAACGATTCAGGAATGTAAGTTGAAGCTGGTGGAGGAAATAAAGAAAGATACTGTTGACGTATTCTCACTCATTAGTGAAGGAGCCATCGACTCGGAAAAACTGTATGATGTATGTGTCGCAAAATTATCCCCAGAATATGTTACCGAAGACGTTATTAAAATATTCACAGACCCTAAGGATCCGGAAACACTGTATAGGAATATACTTGAACTAAGTGAAAAAAGAAATTATAGTGACCATTTAGTAGCACTCTTTAAGGTGTGCATCATATCTGGTTATTACAAACATATATTTGTCTTTATTGATGATGTAGAGGATGTTATAAGGTTATGGGCCAGAGGAAAAGCCGAAAAAGAAACAGATGAGCTTAATAATTTTCTAGACAGAATGCATTCGAACTTAAGTTTATTAGGGACAATGCATCCGGAGTACTTTGGAATATGGAAGGAGAGATATGAAAGATTTGTTGGAAGAGCATCTGCAGATCCACTCAACTTTACACTAGTGGAAGTAAGACCTATCGAGTCTGACGCTGACATTATGGAAATGGTATCATATTTTATTTCAAAAGCTTGTAAAACTACTCCTCCATACCCAACATACCCATTCAAGGAGGAGGTTATTAAGGATCTTCATAAGCGTCTTGGAGGTAAGCTGGGTCTAATTCTTCCAAGTCTTTACAGTCTATTAATGAAAGGGGCTGAGATAGGAACTGAAACGGGGAAGTATCCGGAGATAGATATGGAATTCTATGAAAAAATGAAAAGAGGAGTCTTCGAAGAAATATCATCTTAGAGCTTTATGGATGAATAGTTGTCCATTCTATAAGTGGATTCCATAGAGGCTTAAAAGAAATATTACAAACTCCTTCACTGGGGTTTAATGTAATTGACCTTACTTTGGGGTACAACGTTTCTCTTTTATGATATTCACCAAGCCCTATATCACATGCTTGCTCTAAAAGTGGTCGATGAACTAAAATATCACACTTTTTGACAACCTCACTAACATCCAAGTAGATGTTGATTTCCCAAGGATTATTCGGTGTAAATACTTCCTTGATAACAGAGTGAACCTGGCAAAAGTTTAAAAAATTATCGAGGAACCTTATAACTTCGCTTTTATACGAAGGAAGTGCTATCCGGAAAGTTTTCCATTTTTCATCAAATTCAATGTTTACCTCCAGAAGCCCTGTAATATATTCCCGTATCGTTTTGAAACCAGATGTCCTTATTTCAAAAGGCACTACACCTTGTAATGCATAGTCTTTCAAAATTTCGAAAAATGGTGGTATTGGTATTTGATCCGGAAATTCATATATAAGCCAGCTATATCGCGGGCCCTCCTCGACTCGAAAAGAGCTGGGTGCATTACATTCGATGTCGGTGGATTCGCAAACGTAATTACTTATTTGATGCATTATTTCTTGAAGTTTCTCCCCATACTCTTTAATTTCTTGGATATCAGTAGACCATACCTTTAAGGTTAAATTCCCAGGGAGACCTTCCACGATATTATTGAAAACGCCAAGGAGATATGCCACATTCTCATTCGAAAAAAGTTGACCTAGATTTGAAGGCTTCGGCTGTGCTATCAAATGTGGTTTGTCGATTATCTCTTTTTTGATAAACTCTTTATCTAAAAAGTGAATCTCCATAAGATCTCCTAAAGCAACATCTTTTGCTTTTACCATAGCTACCTTATCTTGCTGTACAATTCTTACGCTTTCATTAGCATCAATGGTGATTTCATTTTTATCGGTGATTATTCTAACATTTGACGCAAAACTCGGACTTTTACCTACTTCAATAATATCACTCCACTCAAACTCTTTTGTGGGCTCTTTAACACCGAGAACCAGGTCGGTTAGGGATAATTCTCGAATCTTTTTAAATCCTGTTTTTGTGAGTACAAAACTATCAAGCGAAACTGTTATAGTTATTTTTTCGCTCTTTTCTTGATTTTTCCATCGTTCGCGTCCCTTATGAATTAATGTAGGAAAGGAAGGTTTTACATCTATTGACAATTCCGGTGGGTGGGACTCAATAACTGGTTGTGATTTTTGAAGAAAAATTACCTTTTTGTCTTTAACATATCTACGATATAGATCAGGATGTTTTTCTCGAAATAATTCTAACGCTAGTTGATTTTCAAATATTGGATTTGCGATTTCCACACCAAGTTTACGTATATGATTTCCACAAAAAGGAATACCTACCCGTCTTTTACCATTTGAATAGAAAATATATCCTGTCCAACCTACGGCTGGTTCACCACATACTATACATTTTTTATCCTTTATATTCGCTTTCATTTGTTGTCCTCCAAGTTTGAATTGATTTTTTTGAGTAAACTTTCTAATTGCGATGCATGACCTGGAACTGCAAAGGGATAACCCTGTACAAAATATATTTGATTAACTTCTCCAAGATACGATAGGTAAAATAAGATATTTTTAAAGTCTTGCACGTCGAGGTGGATCATCTTGAGATCCTTCCAAACACCATTCTCGTCAAAGAAGACTAACTCTTCCACCGCTTTTTCGTTTGGAAAAACCAACCTTTTGAACAATACATAATTTTTTACACGTATAATCTGCTTTTCAAGTTCTTTCTTATTTTCTGTGAGAAAATACAAACGAAATTTCTTCCCATTATAAGAAAGACCAAAGAAATAACTGATTTCACCCTTAAAGGCTAATTGTTGCAGGATAAGGTGTATAACACCTCGTCCAACTTTAAAGACGCGTTCGATCTCGTTTATGATCTCCGCCGTATGAAAGAGTAATCCCTTGCTTAGCATTGTAACAATTTGGTCCTCGATTTGTCTTAAGGTAAAGCGAATATGTTCTTCGCTCTTCGTTAAGTAATAAACATTCTTTCTTGCAATTTTTGTTCGCTTTATATTTCCGTGAGCTTCCAAGGATTCTAAGTAATATCGTATATGCTCCAATTTCAATTCATAGCCGCTGTTTCGAGCCAAATAAAAAATATCCTTGACTGTGCAACAGCAAAACTCTTTCAAGTATTTGGATATCAAACTTTTGATAATATCGCCAAATTTCACATCTTTAGAGCTTTGCACCGTCACCTACCTATTCGTAAACACTACATAAGAAATGAATGAGAATGACATTAAAATATTTTAGTAAGGTACTCCTTTAACTACCTGATCTCTTTTCTTATTACTAGCTTATCTCCTTCCTTTACAAACAATAATACGTCACCGGTCTGAATTAAAAATTCTTCTCTTGCCTTCTTTGGGATTGTTATCTGACCTCGGGTCCCAACTTTTGATGAACCAAGGATTTGCGGATTTTTCATATTTTCCACCTTTATACGCGTTTTATGAAAAGTCTTATAAACTATGTCATGTAATTTCATATTTGTATGAAAAATAGGAGAATTTGCCATGAGACCTTTTACGTTAAGCAGGTTGGTTGACGTTGTTCGGCTCGCCAGGTCTCTTCATGGAGCGCGTGTCGAGGACGTTGAGGAAGCGATGATGGTTAATAGGGATAGGGCTGTTGATTTGCTTAGTCAGGCGGAGGAGATGAAGCTTTTAAGACGTGATGGTGAATTATACTATTCAACTATTCTGGGAAACACGTTTTTTGAGGCGTATGTCAACGGGGACAGAGCTAAACTTGATGAAGTGTTAAATGAGTATAAGCCGTATTATGCGGTGAAGAGTATTATTTCGCAGAAAAGCGTTAGCGTTGATGAATTGAAAGTTTTAGCCAATTTGACTGAAGTGGGGGTGGAAATGATTTTGAGGCTTTTACAATATACTTGTGATAACCTCTGTTTCATGAATGGGAAGGTTTTTCTTTCCGTGAAGGAGCTTCCGGAACTGGCTGAATTTTATTCAATGTTGAGGAAGGCTTATTTTGAGCTTAGTAAAGGCTCGCAGTGGGGTTGCTCAAACTCTTTTATACGTGTCGATAAAATTGCAGTTTCAGTTTGCCAGGAATTGCGGTTGTCAATGGACGATTTTTCCAAAATGTTAAACAAACTAATAGGGTCCAATGTTGCGGTTGACTTGCACTCTGAGGGAATAAGCTACTATTTTCTTCCATTTGCGGATCGGAGGATAAACCCTGCGTCTTATAGGAAATGTTACATACGTTTGAGGGAATGAAAATGGAGAATCCTTATCAGAGATACTTTCTTGAGGAGAATCCCTTCCCGATAGTGCCTATACCTGAAGAGCAGCCTGAAATTTTTGGTGCAAATCAAAATGCCCTCGAACGAATTATTTGGCAGCTAAATAAAGTGGCGAAAACAAGCAGGCCAATCCACATAGTGTTGGTTGGGCCTTACGGCTCTGGCAAAACGCACTTGTTGAGGTATCTCACCTCTCGGATAAACCAAAACATAGAGGGTGGCTTAGGTGCTTATGTACCTCATCCTGGACCAGATTTCATAAGCATATACCGAAGATTTGTTGACAACATAGGCTATGAAAGACTGAAGAAGTTGGCCAAAGCAGTCGATGAGAGAAAGCTGAAAGAAACAATAATATACCACGATTTTGTCACAGCCCTTGCAAACTTAAACGATAACAACAAAACTTTGGAGGCTTGGCGATGGCTCACAGCAAACACTTTAACGCTGGAGGAGCGACGCTCTTTAAGGGTTGCTACAAGCATTGAACATGAAGAAGAAGCCTTAAACGCCTTTTCCGCATTGCTGAAATTTCTGCGGAGCACAGGTTTCAAACTAATATGCATGTTGATAGACGAGTTCGAAGAAATCAACTCTCTCGTACCACTTCAAAAACGTCGACTCTTCAACGACCTTAGACACCTCATAGACCTAAATGTTTCAAATTTCAGCCTCATCATAGCATGCACCCCTCACGGCTGGGAAACAATATACGAGGAAAATGCGGCATTAGTAAGACGCTTTTCATCAAACGTTGTTTTTCTTGAACCTCTCGAAGAAAATGGAGCAGCAGAGCTCATATCAAGCTACCTAAACAAGTATAGAACGCGTTCTAAAACTTTCAAAGAATTTCTAGCGAATAATGGTTATCATGAATTATCAGAAATTTACCCGTTCACAAAAGATGCAATAAAAGAACTTTGCCTCTTGTCTAAGGGTAACACTGGTGAAATTTTAAAGTACAGCGGAATCACCATTGAAATGGGCCTAAAAGAAGGCCATAAAATACTAGACGCCGAATCAATTCGCAGCCTCATCGCAAAGTATTATGGGAAATTTGTGGAAGAGGCGAATAAATGAAAATCTTCTTAAGCTGGAGCCCTGTTCCTCCAGACCCACCATATTGGAAATGGTTGAAACTTGATGGGATCGTAGTTTCTATAGGGCTTCTAAAGCAGGAAAATCTCCTTGAACGTGCCTTAATCCGTGGGCTTCATGAATTTTTGGATTTTCACGGGCTTATTTTCCTAGACTCCGGAAGCTATGAAGACTTTATAGCAGACAAAAAGCTAAGGCCGAATACGCCTGAAGAGCTTCTAACCCTTGCACAATGGTTAGGTGTTGATTTAGTAGCCCATTCAGATATTCCATATGTAGGAAGGAATAGGACACTTCCAGAGGAGGAAAAATGGCGGCTGCTTGAACAAAATATTTTGAACGCTAAGATAGCGTATAATTGGGCCAAGGCAAAAAGTAGTGGACCATGCGTCGTCTATGTGATACAGGGGTGGAGCCAAGAAAGCCTAATCTATTGTTGCGAGGCCTTGGCCAAATTAAATGCAAGCTATTATGCTTTAGGGTCACTGCTCGGCCTGCCGCCGGAGGAAATAATAAAACGTGTCCACCTAGTCAGGGAAATTATAGGGGATAAGCCTAAACTTCACCTATTCGCCGCCTCAAATCCTGTTGTATTAAGCAAGGTGAGATCCATGGTCGATTCCGTAGACTCTTCTACTGCAAGTATTTCTGGCGCAATGAAAGAGGTCATGACGTCTAATGGAAGGAGGGTAAACATGAACAAAATGCTAGGACGCATAGACTGTGACTGTCCCGTGTGCAGCAAACGTAGTGGAGCCATAATAATTCACGGAAAGAAGGGTATGCAAAACTACTATAACCAGCTGAGGAAAGTTCATAATGCTTACCAATTAATTAAAAAACTGGAGAAATTCAGGTAGCAAGGCGCGAGATAGTGCTAACGTCTTTTAGGGGTCCAGCGCTTTGCATCCCTTTTTGAATATTTCTCTAAAGTCCTCAGGAAGGCATTTTCCATGTCTATCTCAAAGTAGTTTGCGATGCATATTAGGCTAAATAGAACATCGCCAATTTCAATGTCTAATTCAGGCGTGGATGTTTCACGCTTTGTTTTGTACCGTTCAATATTGTTGATTTCCCTACCTAATTCACCGACTTCTTCCACTAAGCTTGCAAACATGGCGAGAGGTGGCCAATAACCCTCCTCGAACTGTTGTATCCACTCGTCAACCTTTTTCTGACACTCCTTTACCGTCAGACTCAAACACATCACCTCACATGTTTAAGAAATCTCGGCTCACCGGCGGGTGGACGTTTTAAACGAAACGGAATTCTCGGTGTTAATTGCGGCTGAAGCTCGATCATCATTGCCATCTCTTTTGATAATCCAAATGTATGCAGAATCCCAAAGATCTTTTCCTCAAGCTCCATAAGCGAGTAAAATAAAATCTCGCTTGCATTATGTTCCAGAAACATCCACAACGCTTCTTCAACCTTTTTTGTCTTGTCTTTGTCTTCCAATGGTATGGAATACACCCTTTTTATCCACCAGTTTGGGATAAACACTGTTAAAGGAGTCTTACCTAAAAGTTTGGTATGATCTTTAACTCTAAACCACAACCCACTAGTTTTTGACTTCCCACTGGTTTTTCCAAAATAGAGAATTACGTCTCCAACGTAGTCAACCATGAAAATTATATAGACACCGCCACGATGTGGCAGAATTTCCAATTTTTCCTCATATTTCGAAAAGTTTTCCTTTGAAAATTCTCTATAGTGGTCTGCAAATTGAATGCGTAAAAAATGTAAGATGTCTAGAATCTCCTTTGAATTTAATCCTTCCAAAAACTTTGAAATTTCCTCGATTTTCTTGGCGTTTTGAACAAAATCTATTTCCATTCTTTGAACCTCCGAATATAATTTGAAAATGAAACTTTTTATGCTTAAGCATAAATGAATTCATGGATTTTCTTGGTTAAAAGGATTTCAACAGCGCTTTTTACTTTGCTATAAAGATCTCCGTAGCCTTTTCCTTTAACCTGGTAAAATCTGTCGTCGATTAGGTTTTCAAGAGTTTTAACGTAGTTTTCTCCAGCGATAACAACTATCCTATCATAATTGTTCAGAATCTTCCTCAGCTTTTCTTCGACTATTGGACGAATAGCCTCGATGTCCTTTTTATTCTTTAGAACTTTCTCGTAGCCTTCAATAACTTCATCTGGAAACAGAAGCCCATATTTGGCGCTTATGATGACATAGTCAAAGTTGTTGATTTCACAGAATTCTTTCACTTTTCTAAAAAGCGGCCCTTTGTACATGTCTTTTGCAGGCGCCTTTACCTTTGAAGAGTATCCTAATTTTTCTTTTGTGCATGAGGTTATAACTAAAACGCGTTCACCTTTCTTCAATTTTGTTAGGTCGATTTCAGGGAGCCCTTTTTCAGTCAGGGGTTTTTCCAGCCAACGATCGGGATTTTTGAAGATTTTGTAGAAAATCCATACGTTGTGGAAACCACGCCTTCGATTGCGGTTGTTCCCCCTGAAAATAATGACTTCAACGCCTATACTTTTACAGATGGGACATTCACATTTTTTCCATGGCATATCTTTTAAAGTCTCTAAATAGTGTTCTCGCAGGATTTGGAACCTGTTCTGGTTTGTAGCCTTGTCATATTTTTCTAGAATCGAAAGCACAGATTCTACGTCAACTTGTCCGCTGTCATATAACCTAATTTTTTGCAGACACTCCTGTTCAAGTATTTTAAGCTCAGAAATGTTTTGGTTGCTTTTCAGCTTCTTTTTGCCCCTTAAACCTGTTTTTTCACCTATCTGTGGAATTCGGATGGCAGAATATCCTTTCCCAGAAATAGTCATGTAATTATTTTGCGCTGAAAGCCATGCCCTTCTGAGAAAGCTGGCGGAGTCAAAAGTTACTTCAACACCTAAATCCTCCAACTTTTTGAAAAAAGGAAAAAGTGAAATTCTTGCCAATCCGAAAAAGTGTATTTGACTCGGAATTTTTCCCGAATTCTTAATTTCAATAATAAGTTTATCAATTAGATCGATAATGAAAGACGTGGGTTTCCGTGCAAGTCCACCAAATCCAAAGGCCTCCACACCATGACTTCTATAATTTTTAAACATTTCCAGGTAATCTTGAACACTCCACCCTTGAACGGCGCATAACAGTAAAAAGTCGTTGGAATATCGCCTTTTCCATTCATAATATCCCTTTAAACCGTTTTCATACGTTATTTTCATGCGAAAATCCTTGTCCGTGGCGTATTGAGGAACAACCAAATGATCTACTGTAACACCTATGTTGAAGCCGAGTTTCTGATAGTAATCCAAAATTTCTATGGGATCATACCTCGGAGCATACTCATCCACATAGCCAAAAGCTCCACAATCACCTAAAATCAGAAAGTTTGAAGGAAGCCTCAAAAACCTATGAATACCTACAGCTTCAATTCTTTCTTTTTTCACCTGATTCTCTTCCACTTTGACTCTAGAAACCAAAACCCCGTCAAAGGGGACATTTTCTAAACCAAAAATCTCCCACATGTAATGATCGCTAAATGGATCAACATTATGTTGGGTTGAGTGTCTATCAAGAAGAAAATCGTATCCCGGGTCTACTCTATCATCCCATTCTGGAATAAAATACTTCATCCTCGTCTCATCCTTTTGTAACTACCGATGACGCTTATTTATCTTTCCGATTCTCAGCTTTTATCTGTGATTAAGCCTTTAATAGGGATTCTTGTTAGCGCTAGGATTATTAATGTAGCCCCTATAGTCGCTATTACTCTTTCATATATCATAAGTGGTAGTATACCAACGAATAACTGCCATGGAAGACCTAATAGATGGACGGCAAAAATCATCATCATTCCCTGTTCAGCCATCGTCGAGACATAAGCATATAATGGTATTTTCAGATGAAAAGGGGTCATTTTCTGGAACAAACTCAATATAGCTACAACAATAGCGACCAAATGTGGTATTACAAAATATGGAAATGGATAATTCTTAATTAAATATGCGGAAATCGCAAACGCTAGGAAAATCGAACTTGCAAACGTCCCTCCTTTCGATTTGTGATAGGTTAGGCTTCCAAAAGTTGCCCCCGCGACGGGTAGCAGTATAGTGTAAGGCCCAAACATAGCCTGTGACGGTGCAATGTAAAATGCAATAACCCCACCAAATAATGAGGCAAATAAGGCTTCTAGTGGAGATAACAACATGGCAAGTGTGGGTGTTATGATAATGTTTAACGCAAGGAAGCTCGGGGCTCCAATAAACATGCTAATTGGAACAAGACTTGTAACAATATAAAGAGAGGCAAACACCCCCATTCTTGAAGCTCTGAGAGCCTTACTTGAAAAATTGTCATTTGTCATTCTCTTTTCACCCTTCCAACAAGTAAATCTTCATACACGCGTCTCATGTGATGAACTGCTGCTATCGTCTCCTCAGATAAACCACAACCGCAAGCACCGCATTTTGGACATATTAACCATCCGCATTTGACACAAATCTTCGCTTCAGAGGAATCGAAACGCTCTCCACACTTAAAGCAATACACATGGGGGTTTACCAGAAATTGCAAGAAATTCTCGATAAGCCTTGAAAGAGGTATATGTTTTTGATCAGCAACTATCTTTGCCCTACCTAAAACCGTCCCATCCAAAGTTATTGTAAGTTTAACTCTTGAAGTATTCATACGTATTCACACTAATAAACACGCTTCAATACGTATATAAAATTTTTCAACACAAAATTATCAAAACAAGAATGCATATGTTGGTTTTTCTCCTTTTTTCGCGGAGTCAATTTATCAAGCCTGCAAACATGGCCTCACCCGAAGTAAGATCACAAAAATAAAAAAGAGGGAAGACACCGAAAACCATACATCCTTATCATTCTGCCACAGTCACGTTTCGTTTCACTTTTAGAAAAGCCAACCTCTTTTACTAACATGGTCCTCAAGGTTTCTTATTCTATTGTCTACCGATCCATCCCACTCGTCTTCTTTAGGTTC
>Ga0272445_1002798_pt1 | contig 11503 bp, 12 predicted proteins | sample YNPCB0031_FD_194404 | JGI IMG/M metagenome (GOLD analysis project Ga0272445, IMG submission 194404) | Hot spring sediment microbial communities from Yellowstone National Park, WY, United States - YNP-CB-003-1 | ecosystem: Environmental > Aquatic > Thermal springs > Hot (42-90C) > Sediment... | reverse complement strand
ATATTTTAGCATTCCTGGAGTTGGCAATTGGGTCGTGAAAGGATAATCAGCAACTTTAAAATTTGTATTGCAAAGCAAATTTGTTAAAGAAGTTTTCCCAGAATTTGGAGGTCCTAAAATCAAAACTTGTCCTGCGCCCTCTTTTTTCACAAAATAAATTTCCTCTCTTCTTACTTTCTTTGGCTGTACCCTTTTTAACTTTGCAATTTTCTTTTTAATCTCCTCTTGTACTCTTTCTGTTCCTTTGTGCTTTGGGCAAATGGCAAGCATTTCTTGCAAAATTTCAATTTTTTCTTGAATATCTTTTGTCTGATTCAATTTTCTTTGCAATTCGAAAAATTGAGGAGGCAAATTCGCTGGCATTATTTCATTATAGAAAAATTTGTTATAATCGAAAGATGGAAATTAGACAATTGGTCGTCGGTCCTCTTTTGACAAATTGTTATATTTTAGTTTCAGGGAATGAAGCGATAGTGATAGACCCTGGAGCAAATTTGAAAGAAATTTTAAAGAAAGTTGAGGGTAAAAAATTAAATTACATTATTTTGACTCATTATCATTTCGACCACACGTTAGCCGCCCCAAAATTGAGAGAAAAAACTGGAGCAAAAATTTTGATTCACAAAGGAGAAAAAGATTTTATAAAATTTCAGCCAGACCAATTTTTGGATGGGGGAGAGGAAATAAGGATTGGGAATGAGTATTTGAAAATTATTCACACACCAGGGCATACAAAAGGATCGATTTGTATTTTAGGAGAAAATTTTATTTTTACAGGAGATACGATCTTTGAAGATGGATACGGAAGGACAGATTTGCCAGGAGGATCGGAAGAGGATCTTAAAAATTCTCTTGAGAAATTGGAAAAAATTATCAAAAAGGGAATGAAAATTTATCCGGGGCATGGACCAATTTTTGAAAAATGATCAAAACTTTTAATGGGAAAAAATTAAAAATAAGAGAAATGAAGAGATCGGATTTAAAGAGAGCGAAAGATTTTTTAGATTATATTAACTCTTTGGTGGAGGAAGAAGCGATGATTTCAATAAAAAAGAAAAAGACCTTGAAGGAAGAAAAAGAATGGCTGAAGAATCAATTAAAGGAAATTAAAAGTAAACAGAGAGTAGTAATTTTGGCTGAAGATAGAAACAAAATAGTTGGAATTTGTGAATGCAAATTAAAAAAAGAAAGAGAATCGCATGTCGGGGAACTTGCAGTTGGAGTTAGGAAAGAATATCGAGGAATTGGTCTCGGCAAATTTTTATTTAGAGAGATTTTGAAATTAGCAAAAAGAAAGTTAAAAGTAAAAATTTTTCGTCTTTCTGTTTTTGAGGGGAACGAAATTGCCAAAAATCTTTATAAAAAATTTGGGTTCAAAGAAGTTGCAAAAATTCCAAAACAAATCGAGTATAAAGGGAAATTAATTTCAGAAATCGTAATGATAAAAGAGGCAAAATGAAAGAGAAAATTTTAGTTTCAGCTTGCCTTTTGGGAATAAATTGCAAATACGATGGAACCTCAAACAAAAATGAAAAGATTTTAAAACTGGCAAAAAATTATATTCTAATTCCAGTTTGTCCTGAAATTTTGGGAGGATTGCCAACTCCTAGAGAACCAGCAGAGCAAAAGGGAAATAGAGTGATTACAAAATCTGGTAAGGATGTAACAAAATATTTTGAAAAAGGAGCAAAAGAGGTTTTAAAAATTGCAAAAATTTTAAAAATTAAAAAAGCGATTTTGAAACAAAAAAGCCCATCATGTGGTTGCGGAAAAATTTACGATGGAACTTTTTCAGGGAAATTAATCAAAGGCGACGGAATAACAACAAAAGTTTTAAAAAAATCTGGAATAAAAGTTTTTAGCGAAGAAGATATTTAAAATAATATGGCCAATGTCTTTTGGCACAATTTAGAAATAAAAGAAGTGGAAAGAATCCAAAGAACCAACCTTAAAGAAGGATTAAGCGAAAAAGAAGTTGAAATTAGAAAAAAAGAATTTGGGAAAAACGAAATTCCAGAAGAAAAATTACCCTCTAACCTTTCCTTATTTTTTTCTCAATTTAAGCATCTCTTTATTATAATTTTGCTTTTTGCTGCTTTTTTGAGTTTGATTTTCCATCAATTTTTAGATGCTTTGGCGATCTTTTTAGTTTTACTTTTTAATGCGTTTTTAGGATTTTACCAAGAGAAAAAGGCAATCAAGATTTTGTCAGAGTTAAAGAAAATTTTGAAGATTGAAGCTAAGGTAATTAGAGAAGGAAGAGAAAAAGTTATTGATGCTAAAGAATTGGTACCAGGGGATCTAATTTTACTATCTGCTGGAGATAAAGTTCCTGCTGATGCCAGAGTAATCGAAAGCCAAAATTTAACAGTAAATGAGATGATTTTGACAGGAGAATTTTGGCCTTCTTTGAAACATGCCGATGTTTTACCAGAAGATACTCCTTTGGCAGATAGGGAAAATATGGTTTATATGGGAACAGTAATTGAAGAAGGAAGGGGAAAAGCAATTGTCGTAGGAATTGGCCAAAACACAGAAATTGGGAAAATTGCAAAATTGGCTCAAAAAGAAGAGAAAAGATTAACCCCGCTTCAAAAAAAGATTAAAAAATTCACTATTCAGGTTGCTATTTTAGTTTTATTTACTGTTTTAATTGTTTTCATTGTTGGTCTTCAAAGAGAAGAATTGAGAAAAAATTTATTTTTACTTTTTGAAACAGTGGTGGCTTTAGCAGTATCTTCAATACCAGAAGGATTGCCGATTGCAATTACGGTTACTTTAGCTTTGGGAGCTCAGAGAATTTTGAGAAAACAAGGGTTGATTAGGAAATTAGCTTCAGTTGAAACTTTGGGATCAACAACTGTAATTTGTACTGACAAAACTTTAACCCTGACTGAGGGAAAAATGAAAATTCAAAAAATTGTGGGTGACGAATTTTTAGCAATAAAAATTGCTCTTTTGTGCACTGAAGCATTTATTGAAAACCCTGAAGATCAAAAAGAAAAATGGAAAATTGTCGGAAGACCTACAGAAAAAGCAATTTTGGAAAAAGCAATTGAAATGGGTTTAAATAAGAAAGAGTATGAAAAAGATTTGGTTTATTTTTTGCCATTTTCGCCAAAATACAAATTTTCCTTAGCAATTTATAGAGAAGGAGATCAGAAAAATCTTTATTATTTGGGTGCGCCAGAAAAATTGTTGGAAATTTTAGGTGAAAAAAATGAAGAGAAAGAAAAATTAAAAAGTGAATTGAATTCGCTTTTGGAAGAAGGTTTTAGAGTAGTTGGGGTAGGATATTTTCCAGCAATTGAAAAAGAAAGAATTTTGCCAGAAGAGGTGTTTAACTTAAGATTAAAATTTGCCGGATTTTTAGGAATTTCTGATACTTTAAGGGCCGGAGTAAAAGAGGCAATAAGAAATTGTCAAAAAGCAAACATTTTACCAGTAATTGTTACTGGAGATCATAAATTAACTGCCAAAGCTGTAGCAAAGGAATTGGGTTTGGAGGTGAAAGAAAAGAACATTCTTGAAGGAAAAGATTTAGAAAAAATGGACGAAGAAAATTTAAAAGAAAAAATAAAAGAAATTAAAATCTTTGCCAGGGTAGAACCTGCTCATAAATCAAAAATTGTTTCTTTGTTTCAAGAAAAAGGAGAAATAGTTGCAATGACCGGAGACGGAGTAAACGACGCACCAGCTTTAAGAAAGGCAGATATTGGAGTTGCTTTGGGTTCTGGTTCTGAAGTTGCAAAAGAGGCTTCAGATTTAGTTTTGCTAAACGATAGTTTTGAGGTAATCGTTGAAGCTGTGAGAGAAGGAAGAAGGATTTTAGATAATGTAAGGAAGACAATTTTGTTTATGTGTGTTGAATGTTTTACTGAAATCATAATGGTTTTGGGTGCTTTTTTGGCAAAATTACCTTTACCTGTTTTGCCAATACAAATTTTGTGGAAAAACTTTGTTGAAGGAAGTCCTCAGGGAATGGCTTTTGCTTTTGAACCAGAAGAAGAGGATGTAATGGCAAGAAAACCAGAAAGCCCAAAGATTCCACTTTTGACCAAAGAAATTTTATACCTATTTTTGTTTGGCGGAATTTTAACTGACATTATTTTATTTTTAATGTTTTGGTTTTTGTACGATCAGGGATTAGCGATTGAAAAATTAAGAACTTTTTGTTTTGCAGGTTTTGCTTTCGGCTCTTTTTGTTATGCCTTCTCTTGCAAAAACTTCAGAAAAAACATTTGGGAATACAATCCATTTTCAAACAAGGTTTTGAATTTAACCTTAATCTTTGGAATAACTCTTTTGCTTTTGGCAATTTACCTTCGACCATTTCAATTTCTTTTAAAAACTGTTCCCTTGGGAATTTATGAGTGGTGGTTTTTAATCCTCTTTGGTTTTATTAACCTTTTCTTATTCGAACTCGTGAAATATTTCTTGAAAAAATAACCAAAATGCGATAATCTAAATTTATGCCTTCGGACGAAGAATTGATTAAAAAATATCTAAAAGGGGACGAAAAATCTCTTGAAGTTTTAATTAAGAGGTATTTGAAGCCAATTTATAGTTTTGCTTTTAATTTTGTTTTGAACCAACAGGATGCTGAGGATTTGACTCAGGAAATTTTTTTGAAAATGTGGAGAAATTTAAAAAAGTTTAAAAAAGAGAAAAATTTTAAAAGTTGGCTTTTTACAATTGCAAAAAATACTTGTTTTGATTTTTTGAGAAAGAAAAGAAGGAATTTAATTTTGAATGCAGAAAATTTAGAAATCGTTGCGGATTTAACTCCTTCCTTGCTTGAAAAAATGGAAAAAGAAAGTTTGCTTGAAAAATTAAAAAAGGAAATAGAAAAACTCCCATTTAAAATGAAGGAAGTTATTGATTTGCACTACAATTTTGGTTTAAATTTTAGAGAAATTTCTGAAATTTTAGGAGAGCCAATGAACACTGTAAAAAGCAGACACAAAAGAGCAATCTCAAAACTGAAAAGATCGATTTTGAGATAATTTTATGAGAAAATTTTTATTTTCTCTTTTGCTTTTAGCTCTTTTGGGTTCTTTTATTTTTTATTCTTGGCCAAGAGTAGAAAAATTTTTTGCTTTGCAAATTCCAGAGATTAAAAACCTTCCTCAAAAAATTGAAGAAATAACAAAAGTTCCAGAGGTTACTCAAAAAGAGGAAAAAGAAATTTCACCTCCGCCATTGAAAGTTATTAAGGAAGAAAAGCCAGAAGTGATTTTAACTCAAAAGGGAATAATTGAATGGACGAATAAACAAAGGGAAAAATATGGTTTAGCACCTTTGAAAGAAAATCAAATTTTAGATAAAACTGCAATGGCAAAAGTTGAGGATATGTTTGAAAATCAATATTTCGCTCATGAATCACCAACAGGAGAAAAGGTTTCGGATTTGGCAAAGAAATTTGGCTACGATTTTTTATTGATTGGTGAAAATTTGGCAATGGGAAATTTTTCATCTGACGAAGATTTGGTTTTGACTTGGATGGGAAGCCCGGGTCACAGAGAAAACATTTTAAACGAAAAATATCAAGAAATTGGGGTGGCAGTTAAAAAAGGAATTTTTGAAGGAAAAGAAGTCTGGATTGCAGTTCAACATTTTGGTCTACCTTCTTCTTTCTGCCCAAAACCGGATTTATCTTTAAAAGAGAAAATTGAGGAAAATGAGAAACAAATTTCAGAACTTCAAAAAGAATTATTAACCCTAAGATCTGAAATTAGAACTTTGAAGAGATGGCAAAGGGAAGAAATTTCACAAAAAATCGATCAATACAATGAATTAGTCTCAGAATACAATAATTTAGTTGAGGAAACAAAAAATTTAATCGATCAATACAATTTTCAAGTGAATTCATACAATCGATGCCTCTCTGGAGTTTTGAAATAATGCACCAAAAAATTTCTCTTTTCGTATTAATATTATAGAGAATGGAAAAAGATAATAAAAAATTTCTTAACCGACTTCAAAATCTAGAGCCACCCCCGGAGCTTTTCGATCGAATTATTTTAGCGATTAAAAGGGAACAGGAATTTCAAAAAACAAAAAGATTGTTGTTTGGATTTTTATTTCTTTTTGTTGTCTCACTGGTTGCTACTCCCTTTTCTTTTAGAATGCTCGTTAGTCAAGCGAAAAATTCCGGAATTCTCTACTTTATTTCCACCGCAGTTTACGATTTCGGAACTTTTCTTAATTTCTGGAAAGATTTTAGTTTAGCGATTCTTGAATCTTTGCCAATTGTAGAAATTATATTTTTCGCAACCAACCTTATAATCTTTCTTTTTACTATCCGTTTCTTTCTTGGCCGAGAAAAATTCTTATTAGCCTATTTAATTCAAAAATAAAACATGGAAGAAAGAAAGCATGATATTTTAAAATGGATTATTGTGGGATTGCTTGCAATTGTTGTTCTTGTTTTAGTTTTTGATTTGGGAGTTTTTGTTGGTGAAAGGAAAGCAAAATTTTCTTATCATTGGGCAGAAAATTACCATCGAATGTTTGCAGGACCTAAAGCTGGATTTTTAGGAAGTTTGAGAATGCCACCCTTTCCTCCTTTTGATGAATTTATAGAGGGACACGGAACTTTTGGAGAAATCATTAAAATTGAAGGAAACAATTTAGTTGTTAAGGGGAGGGGAAACGTTGAAAAAGTTATTTTGGTGACAGAAAAAACTGTTATCAAATCTGGCAGGGAAGATATTAAGTTTTCAGATTTAAAAATTGGTGATATGATAGTAATTATTGGATCTCCAAACGATAAAGGTCAAATTGAAGCAAAGTTAATTAGGGTTTTTCCGCCAAAATCAAGTTTTAAAGGAAAATTCTATGAATAAAAAAATTATAATTGGAATTTTAGTTGCTTTGATAATTTGCGGAGGTTATTTTTATTTTGCAAAAGTTTCAAAAAACAAAAATCAAACTCGTTATGTTTTAACAAAAGTTGAAAGGGGAACGATTTTGGTTTCTGTTTCAGGTTCTGGTCAAATTTCAGCAGAAGACCAACGAGATATTAAGCCAAAAGTCGCAGGTGAAATATCAAAAATTTTTGTAGAAAAAAACCAAGAGGTAAAAGCAGGAGAGCTTTTGTTTGAATTAGACAAAGAACCAAAAGAAAGAGCGGTTCGGGATGCTGAAATTGCCTTAAAAGATGCGAAAGATGCTCTCCAAAAAGCAAAAGATAATTATGAAAAATTAAAAAGGGATTTGGAAAATTCTACAGAGACAGCATACAAAAACGCTTTTGATGCTTTAGTTGAAACATACAAAGATCTCAATCCTTTAATTTCAAGCCTAGAATCAATTTTTAAAGCGAAAGATTATAGTGGTCAGGAAACAGACCTCGATTATTACATTTCTTTGGTTCGCTCAATCCGCACTCACCAGGGAGAAATTAATCCCTTACCATATTGGACGGGAAAAGCAGAAGACAAATTTCTTCCTTTGAAAGATAATTTTGAATCTTTGCAAAGAGAATATTGGAAGCTTACTCAAAATTCTCCAAGAGAACAAATTAGAGATTTACTTTATCGAACTTACAATTTTTCCAACGACCTTTTGGATTTAATAAGACAAACCTCAAACCTCATTTCTGAATATCTAAAAATTATTGATAAAGAAGGCCTCATTCCTCCTATTTCTCTGTCAATAACAAATTCTCAGGCCTCTCAAATGGCAACTTTTGATTCCACAGTTTCAGCTCTTAATTCAAACTTAAAGAAAATTAGAGACACAATCGATGACCTCGAGAAAAATTCTCCTTTGCAAATCAGGGATGCTGAACTAGCAATCCAAACTGCGCAAAATAATTTAACGAAAGCAGAAGACGTACTTTCTGATGCTAAAGAAAATTTAGAAAATTGTTCAATTTATGCTCCTTTCGATGGAATAATTTCAGATGTCAAGGTTAAAAAGGGAGATACGGTTTCAACAGCAACGATTTTAGCGACCATCGTTGCAAAGAAAAAAATTGCTGAAATCACTCTTAATGAAATCGACGCGGCAAAAGTGAAAGTGGATCAAAAGGTGACTTTGACTTTCGATGCCTTACCAGATTTAACTTTGACTGGAAAGGTAACAGAGATTGACACTGTTGGTACAGTCAGTCAAGGGGTGACAAGTTATGGAGTAAAAATTGCTCTAGATTCAGACGATGAGAGAATAAAGCCTGGAATGTCAGTTAATGCTGAAATCGTTGTTGATGTAAAACCAGATGTTTTGACTTTACCAAACAGCGCGATTAAATCAGAGGGAAATTCACGCTATGTTCAATTAATAGATGCTCCAAAAGAAATAAAAAATAAATTAAAAATCGGAGCACCTATAGTTTTGCCAAGGGAAGTAAAAATCAAAAATCAACCAGTAGAAGTTGGAATTTCAAACGATACCTTGACAGAAATTTTATCTGGACTTTCAGAAGGAGACATTGTTATTTCTTCAAAAATAACTCCGCAAACTCAAACAACACAAACTCAATTTAGATTCCAAATTCCAGGGATGGGAATGCCAGCCACTCAAAGAAGATGAAATTGATCGAATGCAAAAACATCACTAAGGTTTACAAAAACGAAGTTGAAACCTGGGCATTAAGAGGTGTTTCTTTTTCAATTGATGAAGGGGAATTTGTGGCGATCATCGGCCCTTCTGGCTCTGGAAAATCAACTTTGATGCATATTTTAGGATGCCTCGATACTCCAACTTCTGGTCAATATTTTTTTGAAGGAAGAGAAGTTTCAAAATTATCTGAAGACGAATTGGCAGAAATTAGAAAAAAGAAAGTTGGCTTTGTTTTTCAAATGTACAATTTATTGCCAAGAGCAACTGTTTTCAAAAATGTTGAATTGCCCTTAATTTATGAAGGTTTGCCAAAAAAAGAAAGGGAAGAAAGAGTAAAGGCGGCTTTAAGGAATTCTGCATTTCCAGATGAATTTTGGTTTTATTTATCAAATCAATTATCAGGTGGAATGCAACAAAGAGTGGCGATTGCCAGGGCTTTGGTAAACAATCCAAAATTGATTTTGGCAGATGAACCAACAGGAAATTTGGATTCAAAAACTGGAGATATCGTTTTAAAAACACTAATTGATTTAAACAAAAGAGGACATACTTTAGTCATTGTCACTCACGAACTTTATGTTGCTCAATATGCAAAAAGAATCATTGCTTTAAGAGATGGTCAAATTATTGAAGATGCACCGAGAGAAAGGGCAAAATCTTTAAAATTAATAAAAGAATAATTAAATTGCAAATTTCAGATTGCAAATTGTAAATTGAAAATTCATGAAAATATTTGATTTATTAAATGAAGCAATTTTTGCAATATCCGCAAATAAAATCAGATCGGGTCTGACGATTTTGGGTATTGTCATTGGTATTGCTTCTGTAATTGCAATGATTTCAATTGGACAGGGGGCAAAATTGCAAATTACTCAAAGCATCGAGGGTTTGGGTTCAAACATTTTAACAGTCATTCCAGGAGCAGCTAGGGTTGGAGCGATGCTTTATGGAAGGGGAACAGCCCAAACTTTAAAAGAAGAAGATGTCGATGTTTTAAAGTCAATTGAAGGAGTTTTGGATGTTGTACCAATTACTCAAAGGACTTTTCAAATTGTAGCACCAAACGGAAACAACACCAGAACGACAATTATTGGAGCGGCTCATGGAATTTTCGCCGTCAGAGAAATTTCTATTGAATCAGGATCAACATTTAACGAAGAACAGGTAAAAAATATTGCTAAAGTTGCGGTTTTAGGGAAAAACATTGCTAATGACCTTTTTGGAGATGAAAACCCCGTTGGAAAAATAGTTAGAATTTCAGGAATTAATTTTAAAGTCATTGGAGTAGCGGCGCCAAAAGGAGGAGCGATGGGCCTTGTTTTTGATGATATGGTTTATGTTCCGATTACAACGATGCAAAAAATGTTGGCAAGATCAGATTATTTGACTTCGATTTTAATTAAAGCAGAGAAAAAAGATTTATTACCCCAAATCCAAAACGAAGCCCTTTCAAGATTAGCGGAAAAACATAGAGTAGATCCTCAAAACCCAGATTTTTCAATAATTTCCCAAGAGGATATTTTGTCGACCCTAACTCAAGTGACAAACATAATGACAATTTTTTTAGCTGCCATTGCTGGAATTTCATTGATCGTCGGCGGAATTGGAATTATGAATATGATGCTAACTTCTGTAACTGAGAGGACAAGGGAAATTGGTTTGAGAAAGGCAATTGGGGCAAAAAACAGAGAAATTTTGGCTCAAATTTTAACAGAGTCAGTTTTGCTTACATTTTTGGGTGGAGCTGTTGGGATTTTCTTTGGCTGGTTAATTTCCTTGGGAATTTCAAAATTTGCTCAAATTTCAACTCAAGTCTCTCTTTTCTCTATTCTTTTAGCATTCGGAGTTTGTACAGCAATCGGAATTTTCTTTGGTTGGTGGCCAGCCCAAAAAGCAGCAAAATTGAGTCCGATTGAAGCATTAAGATACGAGTGATAATAACTCAAAAGTCAAAGGTCAAAACTACAACTTAAAACTCAAAACTGAGTTATGAAGAAAAATTTAATTTTGATTTTAATTGCTTTAATTATTGTTGGAGCAGGAGGGTTTTTTGGAGGAATGAAATACGGAGAATCTCAGGCATTGAAAAATTTGACACCAGAGAAAATAAGAGAAATTTTCCAGCAAACCAGAGGTCAATTCCAAACCCAAAGACAAAGAATAGGCCAAGGTTTTATTCTAGGAGAAGTAATCTCAAAAGATGAAAAAAGTTTGACGATAAAATTGCCAGATGGAAGCACAAGAATAGTTTTTCTTTCAGAATCTGCCCAAATTCTAAAATCGGTACAAGGGAATATCCAAGACATTGAAATTGGAAAACAAGTTATAGTATCTGGAGAACAAACGACAGAGGGATCTCTTACTGCAAAAACAATTCAAATTAGATAAAATTTACTAATGGGAAAAGCCAAAGCCTTAGTTTTGTTTTCTGGGGGTTTAGATTCAATTTTGGCTTGCAAGATTTTGGAGGAACGAAAGATAGAGGTGGTTCCAGTTTTTTTAAAATCTTATTTTTTCGGCCCAGAAATTGCTCAAAAATCCGCAAAAGAAAATGGGTTGAATTTGAGGATTGAAGATATTTCAAAAGAGCATTTGGAGATTGTAAAAAAACCAAAATTTGGATGGGGAGCTTCAATGAACCCTTGTTTAGATTGTCACATTCTAATGTTAAAGAAGGCAAAAGAAATAATGGAAAAAGAAAATTTTGATTTTGTGGCAACTGGCGAAGTTTTGGGAGAAAGGCCATTTTCTCAAACAAGGAATGCTTTGGCAATTGTTGAAAGGGAAAGCTCATTAAAAGGATATCTTTTAAGACCACTTTCTGCAAAACTTTTAGAGCCAACAATTCCTGAGAAGAAAGGATTGGTAAAAAGGGAAAGGCTTTTTGACATTCAAGGAAGGTCAAGGAAAAGACAAATGGAATTGGCAAAAAAAT
>Ga0272445_1002797_pt1 | contig 11503 bp, 7 predicted proteins | sample YNPCB0031_FD_194404 | JGI IMG/M metagenome (GOLD analysis project Ga0272445, IMG submission 194404) | Hot spring sediment microbial communities from Yellowstone National Park, WY, United States - YNP-CB-003-1 | ecosystem: Environmental > Aquatic > Thermal springs > Hot (42-90C) > Sediment... | reverse complement strand
TTAGAAGTTTTTCCACCAATTGTAAAAAGACTAAGAGAAATCTCACCCTTACATCCTAATAGATAATTGACTTTTTATTAAAATTTTAATACAATATGAATGGCTCTTTGAAAATTTGGTTAAAATTCCAGGCTGGCAGTTTGACGCAAAAATTTTTAAAAAAATTACTTAACTTAAAATGCGGTTTACCTTGATTAAAAAAGGATTGCGACGGTTCTTTTGTTTCTGAGGCATACATTAAAGCAGTTAGTTTACCTTGATTAAAAAAGGATTGCGACTCATCAATGAAGAGAAGCGAGATAGTGAATTGTCTTAGTTTACCTTGATTAAAAAAGGATTGCGACTCATCAATGAAGAGAAGCGAGATAGTGAATTGTCTTAGTTTACCTTGATTAAAAAAGGATTGCGACGGTATCCGTAAACCCGTCGCCCGTTTACCGTCAACCCGTTAAGAAGAAAAAATTATGAAAAAAACAAGTAGTTGCGAACGAATACTTTATAACAAAAACGGATAACGGATAACGAACCACGGATCACGGACTTTCCCTTGATTAAAAAAGGATTTGTTATATAATAAAAAGTATCGGCTTATAGGTAGTTGTATTGAAAAGTTTAGTAATATATCTATAAAAAAGTTTATTAAGGTAGACAAAAATAGGAATAGAAAGAAGTGATTAAGGTTAAAGGGATAAAAGCAGAAGACCAGAAAGGCGGGGAGACCATCCCCTGGATGGTATGGGGGATGGGGGGTTATTAATATGAAAATTGCTCAATTAGAAGTTAAATTTAAAGTATTGGAAGATTTAAAACTTCCACCTTATAAAGGTCCGTTAATAAGAAATTCCTTTGGAGCTGCCTTAAGAAAAATCTCTTGCCCCTTTAAAGATAAGGAATGTAATGAATGCCTGCTTATAAATAAATGTGTCTATTCTTTTATCTTTGAAACCCCAAAACCCGAAGGTGCTAAGATTATGCGGAAATATAAAAATGTCCCCCATCCCTTTATCATTGAACCACCAACGAATAATAACACCCATTTCCATCCAAATGATACTATCTTATTTAAACTAATCCTTATTGGTAAAGCCATTGATTTCCTACCCTATTTTTTATATGCCTTTGAATTGATGGCGGAAAAGGGATTGGGTAAAGGTCAAAAAAAATTAATACTCTCTTCAATAAACCAAGGAAAAAATATTATCTATGATGGTAAAGATAAACTGATTAAAAAAGAGGTAAAAGAAAAGATATTAAAAATAGAAAAACCAAAGAAAGTTGTAAAGAAGATAGAAGTCAATTTTTTAACACCTTTAAGAATTTTTTATGAAAGTCGCCTTGCCGAAGGTTTAGAATTCCACATATTTTTTCGCAGTCTATTAAGACGGATTGGTTTACTATTCTATTTTTATGACAAACCATTGGCTATTGATTTTAAACAATTTATTAATAAGGCAAAAGATATAAAAACCATCAGCGCCAATTTTAAAAGAGTAAATTGGCATTATTATTCTTTTCGGCAAAAGCGATTAATAAAAATGGAAGGGTTGATTGGTAAGGCAATTTATTCTGGCAATTTAACACCATTTATCCCCTATCTAAAAATTGGTGAAAAACTTCATGTCGGCAAAGGAACAGCCTTTGGTTTAGGAAAATATAAACTCAAAATCTTGGGTTGACAGAAAAATAAAAATGGTTATAATAATTAAAAAATTTATGCTCTTTAAAAATTGGGTCAAATTCCAGGCTGGCAGTTTGACGCAAAAATTTTTAAAAAAATCAAATAAGTCATTGATTTTACTTAACTTAAAGTGCGGTTTACCTTGATTAAAAAAGGATTGCGACTAAAGCCCCATCTTTGGTTTAATAATTCTGCTATAGAAAGTTTACCTTGATTAAAAAAGGATTGCGACCTGCCAACGCTTTTTGGTATTATCAAAAAAAATGTATGTTTACCTTGATTAAAAAAGGATTGCGACTTTAATTATAAATAATTAAAAAATAATTAAATCAGTTTACCTTGATTAAAAAAGGATTGCGACAAATCTGACAAATTTTCTTATTTTTGTCTCACCTTGTTTACCTTGATTAAAAAAGGATTGCGACAACAATAAGACGAGATTATTTTTTGTTATATAATAGGTTTACCTTGATTAAAAAAGGATTGCGACCTTTGATAAGCATTCCGAATTTGAGCATCCCGCTTGTTTACCTTGATTAAAAAAGGATTGCGACATAAAATCAATAACATTTTGGGGAACCCAGGAAATATCTGCGTTTACCTTGATTAAAAAAGGATTGCGACACATTTCCGAGTGGAGAATGCAAAACCTTCATTTCTTTAGTTTACCTTGATTAAAAAAGGATTGCGACTCAATTAAAAATGATTTTTTATTTTCTTTTGCCATTTTACCCTGTTTACCTTGATTAAAAAAGGATTGCGACAAATTTAGATATTCAATAAAACTTCTTAACTGATAAGTTTACCTTGATTAAAAAAGGATTGCGACTTATAAACTGATAAAGCAAGGGTGATGTGTCCGTATTTTTGGTTTACCTTGATTAAAAAAGGATTGCGACTTGTGCCACTCCACTTTATCAAAGTCGCATAAGACAATGTTTACCTTGATTAAAAAAGGATTGCGACTCGGAACAAAACTTGAAATTATGGCTATACCTCTATAACTTGTTTACCTTGATTAAAAAAGGATTGCGACACGCTTTTGGGAATAGTAACAATAAATAAATCTTGTGTTTACCTTGATTAAAAAAGGATTGCGACTTTTTTCTAAAATTTCTTTTTCAATTTCTTTAAGATTTTCAGGTTTACCTTGATTAAAAAAGGATTGCGACTTTTTTCTAAAATTTCTTTTTCAATTTCTTTAAGATTTTCAGGTTTACCTTGATTAAAAAAGGATTGCGACTAACATCACCAAGCCCACTCACAACTGCATACTTTAGTTTACCTTGATTAAAAAAGGATTGCGACTTTTCAAACCGCACATCCTGAATAATGAATTCAGGTTTACCTTGATTAAAAAAGGATTGCGACGTAGAAACTCCCGCGATTGACCTTAAAGCAGGTTGGTTTACCTTGATTAAAAAAGGATTGCGACTTCCCTCCCACCAAGTTTAGGACTTGGCACCTTTCCTTGTTTACCTTGATTAAAAAAGGATTGCGACGGTATCCGTAAACCCGTCGCCCGTTTGCCGTCAACCCGTTAAGAAGAAAAATTTATAAAAAAAAACAAGTAGTTATGAACGAATACTTATAACAAAAACGGAAAACGGATAACGAACCACGGACTTTCCCTTGATTAAAAAAGGATTGCGACGGGTATCCGTAAACCCGTCGCCCGTTTGCCGTCAACCCGTTAAGAAGAAAAATTTATAAAAAAAAACAAGTAGTTATGAACGAATACTTATAACAAAAACGGAAAACGGATAACGAATCACGAACCACGGAAGCCCTTGATTAAAAAAGGATTGCGACGGTATCCGTAAACCCGTCGCCCGTTAAAAAATTTATTTACGGTTTTATTTAAAAACAGACTATTAAAAAACTTGACAAAAAATTAAAAATTGTTATATTTTTAGAAAAGGAGTTTAAATGAATAATGAAGAATTTAAAATTATTATTTTATCTGCCCTACTCCACGATATCGGAAAATTTTGGCAAAGGACTGGCGAACCCCTTACCCCTGAAGATAAAAAAATAATGCCTAATTGCTGTCCTTTATGCGAAAATTCTTATGCCTATCTTCATGTGCTTTATTCGGGCAGATTTGTTAGGGAAATATTTAAAGGTTATGACCTTGTGGAAAACATTGTTCTTTATCATCATTATCCTGAAAGGGCACAAACTAATTATCGGCAACTGGTAAAAATAATTCAGTTAGCCGATTGGCTTTCGGCTGGTGAAAGAAAGAAAGAAATGGATAGCACAATTTTCGAAGTAGAAAGAGAGCCATTAATTTCCATATTTTCAATTTTATCTTCCAATGATAAAAAGATAAATTATCAATATCTTCCTTTAACGCCATTAGAACTAAATCTAACAAATCTATTTCCTAAAGAAAATAAATCAGAAGCAATAAAAGAAGATTCTTATTTAAACCATTGGCAAGAATTTATAAAGGAAGCCAAGTTACTTTCCCAAAAGCCTTTATCAGATTTATTGATTACCCAATTGATTTACCTTTTACAAAAATTTACTATCGCCGTCCCTTCAGCTATTTATAAACAACGACCCGATATTTCTCTTTATCATCATCTTAAAACCACTGCTGCTATTGCTTCCTGTTTATGGGCAATAAAAATAAGTGAAGAAGAATTAAATAGAATTTTAGAAGCGATTAAAAATGAAGAATTAGAAAAATTACAAACAGCACCGTGCCTTTTAGTAGCTGGTGATATTTCGGGTATCCAAGATTTTATCTATTCGGTTACTTCCGAAGGGGCTTTGAGAGGAATAAAAGGACGCTCTTTTTATCTCCAATTAGTCTGTGAAGGAATTGCCAAAAGGATAATTAAAAATTTTGATTTAACTGAATGTAACATTCTTTATGCGGCTGGCGGTAATTTTTATCTCTTATTACCTAATAAGGAAGAAGTAAAAAAAGAAATTGATAAATTGAAATTAATATTTGAAAAAAATATCTTCCAAGCCCATCGGGGTAGATTATCTTTAAATCTTGTTTACTTACCAATAAAATATAAAGATTTCTTTGAATTTGGTAATATTTGGCAAAACGCTCGGACACTTTTAGCCCGAGAAAAAAAACGAAAATTCTCTTCGCTATTGGAAGAAACCAAAGACCTAACTGAAATTCTTGGTCCTTTTGAAGAAGGTGGAAAGAAAAAAGTATGTGTAATCTGCGGAGAAGAGTTGGAAGAAGTGGGAGAAATTTGCCAGCTTTGCCAAAGTTTTGAAAACCTGGCTTATGAATTGCCGAGAGCAAAGGTTATCCAAGAAAAATACAGAAAAATTGAAGAACAAAAAAGAAGGGCGAAGTCTTGGGAAGATGTATTAAACTCTATTGGGATTGAATTTCTTTTTCTACAAGAAACCGCCGAAAAAGAGAATGCCTATATTTTAAACTCTTCTGACTTTTTAACAAAAGGTTATGCTGGTTTTCGTTTTCTTGCTCAAAATGCTCCAATGATTGAAGATAGTGTAAAGACTTTAGATGATATTGCTTCAGCTTCCACAGGAATTAAACGATGGGGAGTTTTACGGGCAGATGTTGATAATTTAGGTAAAATATTTGCTGAAGGGCTAAAAGCAGAAGAGCGAACAATTTCTCGAATGACAATGCTCAGCGAATTACTTTCTCTATTTTTTAATGCCCAAGTGGAAAAGATAGTCAGGGAAGAAAATTTTAAAGATGATACTTATGTAATCTATTCTGGCGGCGATGATTTATTTATTATTGGTGCTTGGTCAAAACTTCCTGATTTGGCTAAAAGACTTTATGAAGATTTTCAAGCATTTACCGCCAAAAGATTAACCTTTTCAGCAAGCATTTATATTGGTCCTTCAAAAAAATTTCCCGTATATCAGGCAGCCAATAATGCTAAAGAAGATTTGGAACAGGCTAAAAGGAATGGAAAAAATAAAATAACATTTTTAGGTAAGCCCATTCCTTGGGAAAAATTTTTTTTCGTAGAAGAAATTAAAAACAAAATTATTTATTTATTAGACGAAAAAGGACCAAATCTTCCCCATTCATTGCTTTATATTCTTTATCAGGGTTGGTTAGAAAAAGAAAGAAGTAAGAAAGAAAAAATGCCAATTTTTCGTATTTGGCGTTTATTATATGCCTTTAAAAGATTAAAAGAAAGACATAGTGAATATGTTGAAAAAATAGATGAATTAGAAAAAACAGTAATTATTGATAAAGATTTACATCCTTATTTAGATGTTTCTCTCCGTTGGGCTGAACTTTTAATTAAAACTAAAAAGGAGGTATAATATGGAAAACTTAATAAAAATGGATTCTTTACAAAAAATAATCCAACAAGGTGATGCGGAAGAATTAAATAATTATGCTGAATACCTGGGGAAAATATTTGTTACTGAAAAAATTACGGAAGAAAGAGGACGACGAAAAACTGAAAAAGCACTTTCCACTTCCCAAATTCGGAACATATTGGATGAAATTCAACGGATACCCAAAAAAGAGAATTTTGAAAAGATTAAAAATAGACTCAATCTCCTAAGACCAAAACTTGCTTACGCCGCTGGAAGACACAGAGGAAGAGTAAAAGACTTTCGAGAGATAGTGGAAGAAGCGATAAAATTGGTTAGGACACCGGAACATTTCGCAAATTTCCGCAACTTTATTGAAGCAATCGTGGCTTATCACCGTTATCATGGAGGTAAAGAATAAGGAGGGAAAAATGGCTCAACTTTTAGGAAAAGTAATAATTAAATCAAAGATAATGGTAAAAACGGGAATAAGAATTGGGGGTCCTACCGAAGGTTTAAAAATCGGCGGCATCGACAATCCGGTAATTAGAGATGCTAAAGGAAAACCTTATATTCCTGGTTCTTCTCTTAAAGGAAAACTTCGCTCCCTTCTGGAATTAAAAGAAGGTCTACCCTTAGATGAAGAAATCGGTATCCATCTTTGTGAAAATCTGGAAGATTATAAAAAGTGTGATGTCTGTAAAATCTTTGGCGTAATGGATGTAACTTCCAATTCCGATGTGGTGCTTACTCGTTTAATAGTAAGGGATACTTATCTTGATGAAGAGAGCATAACCGAAGAAATGAGGGATAATCTACCTTTTCCTTGGACAGAAGTAAAAACGGAAATTAATATTGACCGCCGAACCGGTACCGTAAGCCGAAAGGGTGGTTTAAGAAATCCCGAAAGGGTGCCAGCGGGAGCTGTCTTTAAAGATTGCGAAATGATTTTTAATATCTATGAAGAAGACGATAAAAATTTATTAGTGAAGCTCTTTCAAGCAATGAAATTATTAGAAGACGATTATCTTGGTGGTATGGGTTCAAGAGGTTACGGAAAGGTGGAATTCCAAGATATTGAAATCTATTGGAATAAAAAAGAAGATTACGAAACTGGGGAGACCGATTTAAAAAGCAAAGAAAAAATCAACGGAAACTACACCACGCCCGCCGAAATTATAAAACATTTTGAAGAAATAAGAAGAAAAATATCTTAAAATGGAAAAATGAAATTTACCCTTTGTAAATTGAAACCAAAGGGACCTCTTCATTTAGGAGAAAAAGAAGGTTGGTTAGAAGGAACCGCTACTATTATCCATTCGGATACCCTTTTCTCGGCTTTTTGCCATGCTTATCAATTATTATATGAAGATTTGCCCGAACTTCTGAAAGAATTTGAAGAGAATTCGCCACCTTTTCTTATCTCTTCGGCTTTTCCTTATTGGCGCGATGTTTTCTTCTTTCCTTTTCCGAAAAATCAATTACCCAAAGACAATGAGTTGGCAAAAATAAAGTTTGTTGATAAAAGTGGCTTTGAAAAACTTTTACAAGGTGAAAGATTGGAGAAAATAATAAAAGAAATTAAAACTATTCCTGCCACTGAGGAACCATTTTTTCCTTGGGAATTGATTGATATACCTCGGGTGGGACTTGGTCGATTAGATAACCGTCCGGGTGAAAGATTCTTCTATTTTGGACAGGTAATTTATAGCGAAGATGCTGGACTTTTCTTTCTCATTAAATTCCAAAAGGAAGAAATTCGTCCAAAATTTGAAGCCACAATGTACCTTTTAGCCGATGAAGGAATTGGTGGTGACCGTTCGTCGGGTAAAGGTCTTTTTGAAAAGCCTATCTTTGAAGAAATAGAAATTGAAACCCCTACCGATGCTGATGGAGTTATTTCCCTTTCGCTTTATTATCCGAAAGAGGAAAAGGAATTAATGGGAATAAAGAATGCTTTTTATGACCTTATTGAAAGGAAGGGATACCTTTTTTCACCTTACTGCTCAAGTTTAAGGCGTCGTTCAATAAGAATGTTCGTTGAAGGCTCAGTTTTTCCCAGCTCTCCCGAAAAGATAATAGGCACTTTGGTATCGGTAGAACCAGAAATTTTTAAACTTCATAAGGTCTATCGCTATGGTTATCTATTTGGTTTACCTTGCAAAAGGGAGGGATAATTATGAAAATAATTATTAAAACTTTAACACCCGTTCACATCGGCTCGGGTAAAGAAATCAGCCCCACAGAATATTTGGTAGAAGATGGATATTTTTATCGGATTAATTTAAACAGCCTATTTGCCGACCCGGATTTTCAAAATTTATCAGAAAAATTTATTGATTCTGCTCTTCACACTCGCTATCTGGGTGACCTTATTCCAAAAGAGTTCTTGAAAAAACATATTCTTTATTCTTTACCAATAACTGGTAAAGCAAAAGAATATCTCAAAACTAATAAAACAATAGTTAAGGAATTTATTAAAACTGCTGGAAAGGTTTTTATTCCTGGTAGTTCTTTAAAAGGTAGTATTCTTTCAGCAATTTTTTATCATATATTGAAAGAAAATTTTTCTACTAATGAAGAATTTATACTTAAAAATCTTCAATTCCCGAAGAAAGATAAATATGAAGATTTTCTTGATTTTGTCTTTTCTCGCCTTGCTAAAGATTCCACTCTTAAAAGATTTACTCGTTGGTTAGATGTTGCTGATAGCAATACTAAAAATCCTTCAGAAGTTCTTCAAATTTCTTTGGCGAAAGTTAAAGGTTCGAAATCTGGTAAAGAATTGCCAATCCTTTATGAAACCTTAAAAGTAAATGTTGAATTTACTACCGAGATAAAATCTCAAAATACTATTTTTAAAGAAGAAGAAATACTTTCCATAGTCGATAATTTTTATAAAAAAGTTCTTGCCAAAGATAAAAATCAGATAAAAACTAATGAAATATTAATTCGTTTGGGACAAGGAGTAACTGCCTATGCGACCTCTTGTTTAATCATTGCTGAAGAACTGGGTATTAGCTATCCGATAAGACCGCCGAGTACCCGAAAAAGAATTGATGAAATTTTACCAATGGGTTGGGTAAAAATCCAAAAGGGGTAAACGATGAAATCCCTTTTTATTGCTACGGTTGGAATGGGTACTGGCTTGGAAGCAGATATTACCAAACCACTCATTAAATCAATTAGGGAGGCAAACCCTGACTTTTTATTACTATTTGCGAGTTCGGAAAGCAAAGAGAATGCGGAAAAAATCATTAAACAACTTAAAAGAACAGAAAATGATTCGGAGATTTGTATTATTAAAACCATCAATGATGTGGAGAAAATTTTTCAGCAGATGAATGACAAAGTCACTGAGTTTTTTGATAAGGGAAAATATTGTAAAGAGACGACAATCGTTGACTTCACAACGGGCACAAAACCCATGTCTGCCGCTTTGGTATTGATTGCTATAAAATTTCGTTGTGGACATCTCAAATATATTTCAGTAGAAAGAAATGCTGAGAAAAAAGTAATTGAAGGTAGTGAGCGATCTATTACTTTTGAACCCTTGGGCATCTTTGCTTCTTATACGATTGAGAATGCTGTTGAATTTATTCGGCGATATCAGTTTAATTCCGCAATTAGTTTGTTAGAACCAATAAAAAATGTTCAAAAAGGACTCCTTTCGGAAAGTGATAAATTTCTGGTGGAAAATCTAATTCTTATTGCCGAAGCCTACGATTGCTGGGATAAATTTAACCATATTCAGTTTAAGAATCGCTACGAAAAAATCAAATTTGGGCATCATCTTTTAGAGATGTTTAGAATAACCAACAAAGACATCATATCCCAAATTCACCAAATTGGCGAAGATTTAAACAAAGAAAAAATTTCTGCTCCAGCAATCGTTGATTTGCTAAACAATGCTCACCGAAGAATAGAAGAAGGTAAATATGATGATGCGGTAGCTCGACTTTATCGGGTAATAGAAATGATTGGGCAATGGCGACTGATAGAAAAATACGGACAAAAAAGTAACGATATTAACTTAAAGAAAGTACCCAATAAAAGTAAAGAATGGCTGGAAAAGAAAAGAGATGAAAAAGATGGTAAAATAAAGATTGGTTTACAAGCAGTTTACCAATTACTTGAAGACTATGATGATGAATTGGGCAAAGATTTTAACCAAGACAACAAACTAAGAGGACTTCTTCAAGAACGGAATAATTCAATATTAGCCCACGGCACAAAACCAATAACAAAAGAGAAAAGCGAAGAACTTTATGAACATATTGCCGAAAATTATGGCAAAAAATATATAGATAATTTTGACCAATTAAAAAAAGATTTATCTTTTCCATGGAGTACTTAAAATATTGCTCTTTGAAAATTTGGTTAAAATTACAGGCTGGCAGTTTGACGCAAAAATTTTTAAAAAAATCAAATAAGTCATTGATTTTACTTAACTTAAAGTGCGGTTTACCTTGATTAAAAAAGGATTGCGACTTAATTAAATTAATTAAATTAATTAAATGGGGTGCTTTTGTTTACCTTGATTAAAAAAGGATTGCGACAAATTCTTCCTCATTGAATGCATATTTTTTTCCTTCAATTAGTTTACCTTGATTAAAAAAGGATTGCGACCATCTAAACATTTTGATGGCAGGTGGTTGGATAGAGTTTACCTTGATTAAAAAAGGATTGCGACCTTGGAAAGAAATGGATTTCAAGTTTATTTATCTTTTTGTTTTCCTTGATTAAAAAAGGATTGCGACGATTCGATATTGCTGATAGCGTTAGTGAAAATCTCTAGTTTACCTTGATTAAAAAAGGATTGCGACTTTTCACTCCACAACAAGGGATTTTGATGAAAATGAAAGTTTACCTTGATTAAAAAAGGATTGCGACTTTTGAAAGCAAATACCGCACCGCTTCGATAACTTTTGGGTTTACCTTGATTAAAAAAGGATTGCGACTCGTGAATCAGGACAATAACCAGCGTTAAATAATTCCTGGTTTACCTTGATTAAAAAAGGATTGCGACGGTATCCGTAAACCCGTCGCCCGTTTACCGTCAACCGTTAAGAAGAAAAATTTATGAAAAAAGTAGTTGCGAACAAATACTTTATAACAAAAACGGAAAACGGATAACGAACCACGGATCACGGAAGCCCTTGATTAAAAAAGGATTGCGACGGTATCCGTAAACCGTCGCCCGTTTACCGTCAACCCGTTAAGAAGAAAAAATTATGAAAAAGTAGTTGCGAACAAATACTTTATAACAAAAACGGATAACGAATCACGAACCACGGACTTTCCCTTAATTAAAAAAGGATGGGCACTAACAAAAAGGGTTTTAGTAATTTTTAGTAATTATGGGGGATTTTTGATATTGTAAAAGGTAGGAAAAGGGTATTTCGGCTCCAGAAATAGAGGAAAAAATATGGGAAGAATTGGTAGAAAATTTAGGCGAAAAGGATTATCAGTTTTTAAAAGAAGATTTTTCTTATAAAGAAATAATTAGTGAAATAATAAATCTTTATGAGGAGA
>Ga0272445_1002793_pt1 | contig 11512 bp, 16 predicted proteins | sample YNPCB0031_FD_194404 | JGI IMG/M metagenome (GOLD analysis project Ga0272445, IMG submission 194404) | Hot spring sediment microbial communities from Yellowstone National Park, WY, United States - YNP-CB-003-1 | ecosystem: Environmental > Aquatic > Thermal springs > Hot (42-90C) > Sediment... | reverse complement strand
TGGACTAACTCTCTTGAGGAAGTGGCTTACGAAAGTGTAAAGCTTTTTTAGGGGCAACTTACTTTTCCGCACAAAATCTAAGATTATCTCTCGCCCACCCCTAAGGCATTATTTTTAGAACAGCCTCACTGCAAACTCAATTACCGCTTTTCTTTCTGGAGCAAAATATATAAATGCATCCTTGCTTGGATTGGGTGAAAGATGCGGAATAACACCCATTGAGGAAATAGTATCCTACCTTAATCTCATACTTAATGTGAATACTGGGATTAATGTTAAGGAACTATACAACATCGCAAGACACTTTGTAAGTTTGACGAATATACAAATACCCCCGAACAAACCGCTAATAGGTAAAAATGCTTTTGTAAGTAAGTCTAGCATACATATAAACGGGCTAACTAAATCAATAAGAACTTACTTACCTTTTAATCCTGAAGTTATAGGAGCAAAGGCTACTACTACTTTTGGCATATACTCAAAGAATAGGTCAGCAGATAGACAAAAAATGTAACGATTTAAACAAAAACCTGTAATGAACTTTACAAAAGCTTCAAATAAAATGCTGGCACAAAAATTGCACGGAATTAATACAGGAGGTGTTAAGCATGTGTGAGCAAAGGGTAATGATTGAAAACATTTGCGTGGGAGCTTGTAAGGAAGCTGGCGCAGACAACAAGAGCGTGTGCCATCCAGAAGAGGAGAGGTTTAGAGCTATGAGCCCTGAGGAGCTAAAAGAAGAAGTAAAAAAATTGAGAATGCTCGCAGTAAAGGCTGCTACCATGCTTCATGACTTGGCCGAGGAAGGATTACCCCATAGATGGCAAGATATACCAAAGGTTTCCGAAGAAGCCTATAGGATCCATGAACTATACCACAAAGCAAAGGAAATACTTGAGGAAAGAAGTAAAAAGTTATGATTCTGTAGTGTGGAGGTTTGATCATGAAAGTGGTAGTGAATGAAGAAACATGCACTGGATGTGAGATTTGTGCTGAAAAGCTACCAGAGATCTTCACTGTTAAAAAAGGTATTGCTATAGTTTTGAACATCAATCCCGAAGCATCCTATAAAGATGCAATTTTAGAAGTTATAGAGGAATGTCCAAGTGGTTCAATAACATTAGAAGAATAAAAGAACCAACTTTACCTTTTAAATAAATAAACTCCACCTTTTCCTTCCATAAGCACAAAAACTTTATCACCTAATTTTAAACCCCATTCGTCTACTGTAGTTCTTGGTATAACCATTCGAACTTCTATATTTCGGAATTTTACAGCAATATCAGCAAAAACTCCCCTACGTCAAGCTCTGTAATTACCCCTTTAAATAATGCTTGCTTTTTGTTCATCTACTACCTCCAATTCGCTTTCAAGACATCCTACGAAAATTTCTAATCTCGGAAAATAGACCGTGTAAATGTTTTTTGTAAGTAAAAATAAACCTACGTCTACAATGATACCCTCTTCTCCGATACCAACAATCAATTCACCCCAAGGAATGCCAGGGAAAGTGCCGTCATTTTTTATTTTTTTCTTTGTTCTTACTACATCACCTACATTAAATTTCCTTTCTATCATGGTTTTTTATCTCTAAGTTTATAAAGGAAACAGCATTTTTGTGGACACTGAACAGTCTTTCCTTTATAGGGTCTGAATGTAAAAATGTCTCGTAAGCTTTCATTAAACCTTCCCTTAGTAAATCGTAAAGCTTTTCATCATCTAAATGTTCGTGGTTTTCTATAACTTCTTTGACATATAAACTAAACTTCTTTAGTATATGCAATCTGTAAGGTTTAACTACTTTATCATCGTATTCTATTTTAAAATAGTTTAAGAAGTCTTCTGCATCCTTTAATTTCTGTAAATCTTCCAAAATACTCATTGTCGTTCCTCCAGTTTCAATATACACCCGTCTATAGGACATATTGCAACACACTGTGATTCTTCATAAAACCCTTCACATTCCACGCATAATCTGGGGTCTATTTCAAACTTTCCATTAGAAAATTTAATAGCTTTGGTGGGACACTCCTGTTCGCAAGCATAACAGGATATACACAGCTCTTGCTTTATATACATAGCCATATTTAGACTCCCACTGTTTCTTTATTTAAAACATATTTTTCGTAGTATTTTGCTAAAGCCTCAGGTATAGGTAAGTAAGCAAACTCATCAACACACTGAATACCCTTTGGCTCCAAAACGTCCCTTGGTTCAAAACCGATCTTTGATGCGATTATGGCTTTACAATCGGAAAGCTTTGATATAGTATCCTCGAGTATGTCACTTCCATCAAGACAAGATATGGAACCATGACAGTAGGGAGTAACCTTTCTATGATGTATAAATTTTATACCTGCCGAAGAAACCTCGTATATTAGGAACTCTTTTGCTGTTCCAAAATGTTCATTCACTAACATACCACCTTTACTTGCAACTGCTACCAACACCCTGATATCATTTTCTTCTTTAGTATTAGTAAAGAGTAATGCCTTAGCTTTTTTAAGCTTTTCTCTTTCCTTTTCTATGCTTTCATGCACAGATCTTCTAAACTCAGGGTCATACCTTATTTCAAGCTTGCTTATTTTATCTTTTGTGAATTCTTGACCTCTATCCTCACCCAAAAGACCTACCGCATCCGCCCTACATTGTCTGCAATGCCTCATTAAAGACATATGACTTTCGCACTTTTCTTGCACTTCTTTTAACTGCTGCGGTGTAGGGGGCTTTATACCCATCTTTTGAAAGGCTGTTCCATCACCTTCAACGTAAGGCATTATGTTATGAAGAAAGGCGCCCAAGCTTCTAACCTTTTTTGACAGCTCCTCTATTTCTTCCCCATTTATCTCGGGCACAAAAACTGTATTAACTTTTACAAGAATACCATTCTCTACACAGGCTTGCAATGCTTCATACTGGCGTTCAAGAAGTATTTTTGCCGCCTCTAAACCTCTATACCTTTTGTGGTTATAAAAGATCCAAGGGTATATCTTAGAAGCCGTTTCTGGACTTACAGCATTTATAGTTATAGTCACGTGGTCTACATCAAGTTCTTTTATCTTTTTTATGCAATCAATTAGCTTAAGTCCATTTGTAGAAAGACACAGTTTTATGTCTGGTGCGTTCTCCTTTATAAGCTCAAAGGTTCTGAAAGTTCTATCTGGATTTGCCAAAGGGTCTCCAGGTCCTGCAATTCCCAAAACGGTCATCTGGGGTATAGTCATAGCAACCGCTAAAACTTTTTTCACCGCTTCTTCAGGAGTTAAAAGTTCGCTTACAACCCCCGGCCTTGATTCGTTGGCACAGTCGTATTTTCTGTTGCAGTAATTACACTGAATGTTGCACGCTGGTGCTACCGCAACATGCATTCTGGCATAAAAGTGATGTGCTTCCTGAGAATAACATGGATGGTTTTCTACCTTCTTTCTTATGCTTTCTGGTAAAAAATCCAGCTCATCATTTCCAACCCCACACTGCTTTGAATGACATCCTTTCATAACACAACCTCCTTACTACTCTATTTTTTTAACTTCTAAAGTTATTGGGAATTTAGGTTCAGCATCAAGAGATGGTACTTTTAGCACCCATCCGTTAGAAAGCCTAAATATACCACCCCATGCTCCTTCCTTTTCAAATTCTAAAACTATAGCTTCCAAATCTTTTTTTGGTATATAGACCTCAAGTGTTCCATCGGTGGTCTTTCTGAAAGTGGCTTTCATGGCTAAACCTCCTAAAGTTCCCTTTTTGCAGTCCTTACGGTTATTGCTTCTTCTACCGGCATTACGAATATCTTTCCATCACCATAGTTTCCTGTTCTGTTTACCTGTATTATGGTTTCTATAACTTCGTCAACCTTTTCATCAGGAACAACTATTACCAGTAATTTTTTTTGGCACATAAACCACAGATTTTGTGAGGGTTGCTCCTTCCAAGGTAAGGGCAGATGGTGTAGGTACAAATCTTGGTGCACTAGTTGAGTACGAAGAAATTTCACTTTCTGAATCACACATAATGAAACCTCCTTGTTTACCCCTACCCCATACGGAGTGTATGCTCATTGCACTACAGCCAATGGCATCCAACGCCCTCTTTGTTTCTGCATATTTTTCTCTCCTGATGATCGCCCATATCTCCTTCATAGCTCTACCTCGCTTGTTCTTACAGTTATAGCTTTTTCAATAGGGCTTATAAAGATCTTTCCATTCCCTATGCTTTCAGTTCTTGCTTTATCCATTATGATGTTCACAACTTTATCAACCTCTTCGTCTTTTACTGCTATCAGCAGTAATGTTTTTGGAAGCTCTTCATAAACTATGCTTCCTACTTTTAATCCTTTTTGCTTACCCCTACCCATGGCTGACATTTTAGTAAGGGCTGGAAAACCAGCACCTTCCAGTGCTAGTACTACATCCTGTTCTTTCTCAGGTCTAATAAAAGCTCTTACAAGTTTCATGTTTACCTCCTAAAGCATTTGTTTCTTATATTTTTTTTATGTGCAAAAAACGTGCCAATAAAAAGCCTGAGATTTTGGGAAGAAAATGTAAGGAAAATGACAAAAAGAAGCAATATATTGTTTGAAATAAAACAATTAAACATACCTCGGGGTGAGGAATTTAAGAAAGCCAAAAGTCTCTTGAGAAAAAGCCCTTGACATGAAGGGATTTATAATATCACAAACCCCACCAAGGCGTTTAAGGGCTTTTGGTGGCCTGTTTTAGGTTTATAGGGGATAAATTATATCTCTATAAATGGGAGAGTATGATCTCTTTTAGTGCATGTATGAAGAGAGGGTGGTCTTTTAAGGTGGGTATCCTGACAAAACTTTCAACACCTAAATTTTCTGCAAGCTTCTTATAGGCTATATCTAACTCGTAGAGGGTTTCTGAGTGTTCGCATACGAAGGAAACAGGTATGAGAGCTATACGCTTATAGCCTGCCTTTATGTTTTCTTCTATAAGCTTTTCAGTGGAAGGTTCAAGCCATTTGACAGGTCCTATCTTACTCTGGTAGCCAAGAGCGTATTTTACCCCAGGGAAATGTTCCATTATAAGTCTTACAGTCTCTTGAGTTTGTTCTTGGTATGGGTCTCCTCTTTTTATAACCTTTACAGGTAGGCTGTGAGCGGTAAACAGGAAGAAATAGTCATACAAATTGGGGAGGTTTTCCTTTAGGTTTTCTACCATTGCCTTTATGTAGAGGGGATTATCGTGGTATGACCTTATCCTGATAACAGGCACTTGGGGAAACCTTATGAAAACTCTGTCAAACTCGTTAAAAGAAGAACCTGTAGTAGTCTTGCTGTATTGGGGATACATGGGAAGTAAGACTATTCTGTTTATGTCTTCTTTAAAAAGCTCCTCAAGAGCTTCTTTTGTGAAGGGATGCCAGTATCTCATGGCTACAGCTACTTTAAAATCTTGTCCCAGCTCTTTTTGGAGTGCTTGTGCCTGCCTCTCTGTTTGTTCCCTTTGTGGTGACCTACCTCCCATAAGCTCATAGTAGTGTCTTGTCTTCTTAGCCCTAAACTTGGATATCAGCTTTGCAGCAGGTTTTTGTACGATTTTAGGAATTTCTATTATGTCATGGTCGGAAAACAAGTTGTAAAGGAAGGGTTCTACAGCAGAAAGGCTATCTGGACCACCCATGTTGAGAAGTAAAACGCCTGTTTTAGCCACTTGAAGCCTCCGCAAAAAAGTTTTTTACAGGAAATACCCTTGAGACACCGCTTCTTATACTTACACCTATGAGCCTATCTGCGTAAGATGCCAGCACTTCCCTTAAAGTGACCACTATAAACTGTGCTTTCTCAGAGCGTTTCCTTATAAGCTCTCCTACTCTTCTGGCGTTTACCTCGTCAAGATGTGCGTCTACCTCGTCAAAGTAATAAAAGGGGGATGGTCTGTAGTCTTGTATGGCAAATATGAGAGCTAAAGCGACAAGAGTTTTTTCTCCTCCCGATATGGCATCTATGTATTGGACTTCCTTACCTTTAGGCTTTACTACAAGGTTTATACCACCAGAAAAGGGGTCTTGGGGATTTTCTATTTCCATGTAAGCCCTCCCACCCGGAGATAGTTCCGCAAACACTCCCTTTAGTCCTTCGTTTATACTGTCAAAAGCGGTATTAAAAGTGCTGAGCTTTTTGGCTTCTATCTGCTCTATCATCTCTTTTATGGCTTTTTTCTCTTGGGAGAGCTTCTCGTATCTGTCCTTGTAGTCTCTGTGCCTTTCCTCGTACTCTTTGTAGTCATCTTCCGCTTTGAAGTTAATGGTGCCAAGAGAAGATACCTCTTTGCGCACCATATCCATGGTTTCTTTGAGCTTACTGTAGCTTTCTTTTACTTCCTCTATGGGTCCTTCGTATCCCAGATCTCTGAGTTTTGAGTTTATCTCCTGCAGTTTCTCCTCAAGCTTGGCGTACTCAGTCTCCAAGCGAGTGAGCTCCTCTCTTTTTGCTTCTTCTTGCAATCTTAACCTGCCTATCTTTGCCTGCATATCTGTAAAAGCCTCCTCTAAGTGATCTTTCTTGGAGTAAAGTTCATAAGCAGTCCTTTCAAGCTCTTTTATTCCTTCTTCTAACTTTCTCTTTTCCTCTTTTAGCCTTGCAATATGATCCTCAGTATTCTGGATGGTCCTCTCTGCACTGTCCAAAAAAGCCATGCTTCTGTTTATCTCCGCACGGAGGTTTTGGATGTCCAATTGGAGTTCTTTGATTTTCATGCTTAGAGAAAATACCTCTTCCTTGAGTTTGTCTAAGGTTTTTTTGTTCTTTTCATAACTTTCTCTTAGGCTCTCTATGCCAGACTCTTTGTAATGCTCTAATATGGACTGCTTTTTTATGATTAGGTTGTTTAACTTCTCCTCAAGGTAAAAAAGCTCATCGCTAATAGCCTTCTTCTCTTTTGCTAAAGTTTCTTTTTCTTCTGCAAGCAAGTCAAGATAGTCCTGCGCCTTTTTGAGTTTTTCCTCTATCTCTTTTAGTCTTCCAGATCCTGCCCTGTCTGACTCTTGAATATCCTTTATACGTTTCTCGAGTATTCTCAGCACACCTTCCTTTTGAATAAGCTCATCTCTCAGAGCTTTCATGATGCTTTCTGTTTGTTCTTCTGTTGCTTTTAGGTCCTCCTCTGCTTTGGAGAGTTTTTCTAACTGCTCCAGGTAAAACTCTCTTCCCAAGTCTCCTTTACTTTCTGTATGTCCACCACTTATAACTCCGCTCTTTTCAAAAACTTCCCCTTCAAGGGTCACCATCCTGTAATTGCCTATTCCTAAGTCTTTGGCGCTCTGAAAATCTGCTACCAAAAGGGTATCTCCAAACACAAACCTTATTGCCTTTTCAAATTTACTGTCGTATTCCACTAAATTAACCACAAAATCTACACAGCCTTTCCTTCTGGGATATGGTCCAAGAGTTGGAGGTTTTATCTTATTTAGAGGTATGAAGTTTAGCCTGCCTGTTTTGGTTTCTTTAAGCCTCTGTATACACTCCTTTGCTACATCTTCATCCTCAACTACCACATAGGAGAGCCTTGCTCCACCTGCAGATTCTATTGCTTTGATATACTCATGATTTTTGACTTTTATAAGTTCGTAAACTCTGCCGTAAACACCTCTTATACCTTCAAAGGGTAAGCTGTCTGTCTGTGTGCTTGCCAGCTTGGTAAGAAGGCTTGCCTTCTGCTGTATGACCTGTTCTTTTTCCTGTCTTATTGTTTTGAGTTTTTCCTCAAGACCTTCAAGCTCTTGCCTCTTTTTCTTAACTGACTTTTGCTCCTCTGCATACATCCTTTCATAATTTTCCAGTTTTAGAGCGTCTTCTCCCATCTGTGATTTGAGCTTTTGCTCTTCTTCTTTGAGCCTTTGTATTTCTTCTTTTACCTTTTCGGACTTTATGTCTATCTCTCTTAGTTTAAGCTCCATCTTGGAAAGGTGTTCCTTCTTTTTGTCCATCTCTTCCCTTATGGTGTTAATCTTTTCCTCTGTTGTGTGCGCTTCTTGTATGGATACTTTAAGACCCTCCTCTTTACTTTTTAAGGTCTGGTAAAGAAAAGAAACCTCTTCTTCTTTGCGGATCACTTCTTTTTCTTTTTGGGATATGAGCTCTTTCATCTGAGCTTCTTCTTCAAGGAGTTTTTCAAGGTTCGCAGAGAGGTTTTTTATGTGCTCTTTGGCTCGTAGTGTGTCTTCTTGTAGCTTTTCTTTTTCCTTCTCAAGCTCGCGTATCTTTCCGTCTGTGTGCTCTATGTCCGAGCTTAGCCTTCCTAATCTTTCTCTAAAGGGAAACAGTTGTGCGTTTATTTGTCTGAGTTCTTCTTCTTTCTGTGCGTATTCTGATTCTAATTTGCTTATACTTTCCCTTATTTCTGAGATCTCCTGTTTCTTTTCTTCCATAGCTTTCTCAAGGTTATGTAGGTTTTGGCTTAAGGTTTTTGCATCTTTTACCAACTGCTTTATCTGTAGTTCCCTTAGCCTGTTTTCTAACTCCCTGTACCTTCTTAGTTTTTCTACTTCCTGAGAGAGCCGTTCCATTTGGACTTCCATTTCATCTATAAGAAGTCTGAGTTCTCTCAGCTTTAGCTCTACCTCTCCTAATTCTGCAAGAGCTTTCTGCTTTTTCTCCTCATACTCGCCTATACATGCAACCTCTTCTATGAGCTTTCTTCTTTCTACTGGTGTCATCTTTAAAAAGCGTATAACATCACCCTGTAAGACTATGTTGTAAGCGCTTTCATAAAGCCCTGTCCTTGCAAGAAAGTCCCTTAAATCTCTTTCTCTTACTACCGTTCCATTTATACGAAAAACGCTCCTGCCTTCTTTGTCCACCTTCCTTGATAAGATGAGTTTATCCTCTTCTATGGGGAAAGTACCTTCGTTTTTGAAATGAACCTCTACATACGCATACTGACTTGCCTCACCATCCTTTGAGTATATAAGGTAAGAGAGGTTCTTTGCCCTCAAGGTTTTGGCTGTAGCGAGTCCTAATGCAAAGGATATGGCATCACCTATGTTGGACTTTCCTGCGCCGTTTGGTCCTACTATACCTATAAAGCCGGGTCCTAAGGGTATCTCTACCCTCCCCTTCCCGTAGGACTTAAAGCCTTCTACTACCAGTTTTTCTATCCATGCGGTCATCTTATAAAAATTTAGTCTACATCGTGTTTTTCTGCTGTTTCTTCCGCAGGTTTTTTGGGAGCCTCCACCTCGTAAAACCTCTCTTCAAGCTTCTTTAGTATCTTAGGAAGTGTTGTGTACTCCATCTCTTCAGAAGGTAGTCTGTGAGGTTCAAATATGCCTTGTCTTCTGAGTATGTCTGCAATGATCTGAGCCTGTTCTCTTGCCTTGTCAAAGGCAGGGTCATCAAAAAGGTCTCTGGGTCCTATGAGTTTACCTTCCGCAAGCTGATAACCCGCAGCTATCACCCGAGGAGGACCGTCAAACCTCGTAGGTGTCGCGTATCTGAAAGATACTGGCATAAGAGGTCCGTTGTGAGACCCTCTCATCCAACCTTCTACTATCCATGGCCTTGCAAAAGGTTCTAATATCTCACCTACCGCAGGAAAACCTGCTTGAGCCCTAACTACCATGACAGGGTCATCTTTTCCTACATATTTACCCGCTATAAGAGAAAGCCTTTGGGTTGAAGCGGTTGCCGCTATCTCACCATCGTGATTTCTCCATACATTCCTCACAGCATACCTCTCTACAGCACCTATAAGAGCCAATAGTTCATAAAGCTCTGCGGGTGTTGAGAGCTTTACAGCCTTTCCTGTGTAAGTGTCAAGCACTTCAAAAGTAAACCCGTCATGCATTTTGGGGTCTATCACAAGCCCTGCACACACCATAGGGTCGGCGAACATCTCATAAAGGGGTAAGTTCCAAGCGCTGGGGGCGGTCTTATCTGCAAAGAAAATGATCACTGGCTCTGATGGCCTTTCTTCAAACTCCATCTCTGCAACTCCCGGACCCATACCTTTAATATTCCCGGAAAAAGCAGTAGACAAGATATCCTGACCTGCGCCGTAAAGCTTTAACTTCTTTGCCACCTGTGTTGCTTTCTCAAAAGCCTTCCAAGCTATACCGTGAACTATTTCGCTATCAACACCGTGAGTGTGCGTCATCACCAAAGCGGTGTCATCACCACAAACGAGTGTATCCGCATCAATAAGATGGCCCTTACTGACCTCTTCCTTGAGAACTTCCTTCATAGTTTCTAACATATCTGGGTGTACAGAAGAGTGTCCCACATAACCCCCTACATCTGCTTTGATCACGCTCAGTGTTATCCTCATGCTTTTACCTCCTTAAGCAGGTTATAATAATTTTACCAAAACTGTTTGGGGGTGTTGGCTATGATGAAGCATCTTAGAAAGAAGGCCGTTGTGCTGACTGTTGCCTCTACCTTTTTCTTGGTAAACTCAGCACCAGCCTTAGCAGGTCTTGTGGATTCCAGACACACTATTGAGGTGTCTTCCCAAAGAGATCAGGACATGCAAAAGGTACAAAGAGCTTTGGAAAGCAAGATAGTGCAAGAGAAGCTAAAAGCCTACGGACTTAGTAAAGAAGAGGTGCAAGAGAAACTCTCCCAACTTAGCGATGACCAGATACACATGCTTGCAAAGGCTTCTGACAAGGTCTTGGCAGGCGGTGATGGTATAGGTTTAGCCATAGCTGTTGTGGTGCTTCTCATACTTGTGGTAATACTCCTTAAGCTGCTCAACAAAGAGATCATCATAAGGTGAAAAGGGGGATATTGCTTTTCCTTCTCTCCCCTTTTTTATTTTCCTTCAAACTTCTTGATGTTCCCTTTGTGAAACAGAAAGACGATTACTGTGGCCCAGCGTCTCTGAGCAGTGTGCTTGAATATTATCACATAAAGGAAAATCAGGAGGATATAGCCAAGGCTGTATACAATCCAAAGCTCAAAGGTGCCCTAATAACTGATTTAGAAAACTATGCCAAAAGTCTCGGCTTGGAAGCTCACACCTTTCAGGGTAATCTTGAAGATGTTAAAAGATATATAGACGAAGGTAAACCCGTTATCCTGCTTGTAGATCTTGGCTTTCTTTGGTTTAGTGTACCCCACTATATGGTAGTAATAGGTTATGACAAAAAGCATATGTATGTGCATACAGGTTATGAAAGTAAGAAAGCCTTTGATTATCAAGACCTTGATAAAAAGTGGGCAAAAATGGGTAGAGTAGGATTAGTGGTATATCCCAAAGCTCAGGTGGTGGAGCCTTCTTCATCAAGGTAAAACACATCATCAGATATAGCTTCGTTCCACCTTTTAAAGCCAGGCAAGGCTTCTATCCTGTACCAAGAGGACCTGTACCATATATCTTTTGGCTCCCTCCTGACAGGTGCTATTTGTGCAGCTTTGGTTTCACCGTGATAGTCCCAAGTTATGTAAGCGTTAAAATCTTGAACTATATCCGTTATGGCTACGCCAAACTCAAAAGTAAGAGCTATCTGAAAGTCCCTCCACCTGAATACGGAAGAATCTCTGAGAGTG
>Ga0272445_1002792_pt1 | contig 11512 bp, 11 predicted proteins | sample YNPCB0031_FD_194404 | JGI IMG/M metagenome (GOLD analysis project Ga0272445, IMG submission 194404) | Hot spring sediment microbial communities from Yellowstone National Park, WY, United States - YNP-CB-003-1 | ecosystem: Environmental > Aquatic > Thermal springs > Hot (42-90C) > Sediment... | reverse complement strand
TAAAGCCGTCCACAGGAAGAGTAACGTTAACGCGTACACTACACTCAACCCCCCGCTCACGAAGAACAGCCTCCACAACCCTAGCCGCGAAATACTCAAACCCGCCGCCCAGCGCATCCCTAATCTCCGTCAAGGCGGACCGAACCCACCTATTAAAACTAAACTGCGCCTCCCACCGCTTCTCGTTTTCTTCCCACCGCTTTCTATTCTCTTCCCATCGTTTTTCGTTTTCTTCTAGGAACTTCCTCCATGTTTCGTACCACATTTGCCACTTCTTGTCGCTTTCCTCCCACCGCTTTCTATTCTCCTCCCACCGCTTCTCGTTTTCCTCCCACCATTTTCTATTTTCCTCCCAACGTCTTTCGTTTTCTTCTAGGAATTTCCGCCATGTCTCTCGCCACTCTCTCCACCTCCTCTCGCTTATTCTGATGTATCTATCCATGCGCCTCCGCAGGTCTCTGAGTTCCTGTAATATCTCGCCCAGCCCCAGCAGGCCAGCTACGGCAAGTCTAAACTCCTCGTCTGTCTCCAGCGCCTTTAAAAACCGCCGCTTCTCCTCAGGGCTCAACACTACATAAAACCCGCCGCGCGACTTATAAATCTTCACTCCGGCGGCTGTAGCGCCGCCAGAGCTCCTCAAGCACCTCCAACGCCTTGTAGAAGGCTTTATACGCCTCGTCCGAGTCCACCAAAGCCCTCGGCGCAGAACCGCCCCTCAACGCCGCCAAGAACTCCCCCAAGGGGGCCCTCTCTGCATACCTCACGGCGTTTGGATCTCTAAGCAGAGAAAAGGCATACGCCGCCAGGTACTTAAAGGAAGTGCCCCCGTACTTTATGACCTCCTCGCCCGTCTCGGCGTATATCCTCGCCAAGGCCAGCCCCACGGCGTAGCTAAGGGCAATCGTCCGCGAGACGTAGTAGTCGTGCTTCGACAGATCACCCCACTCCACGTCGGCGCCTAGCTCCCGCCAGAAGTCAAAAGCCTCCCGCGCCCCCTCCCTCCCCGGCACCTCCATAACCAGCACCCTCTGGCCCCTTATAGTCGGCGCCCCCGGCCCAAACAGCGGATGTACAGACGCCGCCTTGGCGTCCGGCGGAAACTCTGCATACGTCTCCGCCAGCCCCTCCTTAAAGGTGGCGATGTCCATCACGAGGCGTCCCCCCGCCAACGGCGCCAGCGCCCTAAGCACCTTGGCAGTTTCCCAAAACGGAACAGCCACGATCAGTACCTCGGCCCATTTCGCCAACTCCTCCAGAGACCCTGCGTCGGACCTCGCCGGATCCGCGTCGTAGATCAGCACCTGATGTCGCGTCGACAGCTCCCGCCTCAGCCACACCCCCATAGACCCTCCACCCACGACGCCAATCCGCATAGGCCAAACCAAGGCCCAGCTAAAAACCTTGCACGGCACAACGTTGAATATTTAAACCCCGGAGTTCCACCGACACATGGCAAAGAGAAAGAACTACAGACCACTAATGGCGTTGGTGGCGCTGGCGGCGGCCGCGCTGGTGGCGGCCACAGTCACGTTCACCAACGTGACGTACTGGCTGATAAACGCCACAAAGCCGCCCGCCATGAAGTACCCAGGCGACGACACGGCAGTCGCCGGCGGCCAATACGTCAAGGTCAGCTACTACTACGACAGCGGTATAAACATCACGCGCATATCTATAATCGGCTTCACAGGCGACCCCACAAACTACACTTCAGTGATAAAAGTCTGCAACAAGTACGGTTCCACGCCCATCACCGCCAACTTAGTCTGGGTCGGCCAGGTAGGGAGCACCGGCTATGAAGATTACATCAAGGCCTTCCTCGTAAAGGGCCCCGACGGCCAAGGCGTCGGCTTCGTCGGCTCCACGACGTACGACACAGCAGGCCCCTACACCATAGGCACAGGCGAGTGCATTGACATAGGCGCATACGTGGTCATAGACCCCGAGATAATCAACGTAGATCCAAACGTGCTGGACGGTAACACAGTGTTGGGCCAGTACCAGGTAAACATCGTAATGAGCCCATCGTAATGAGCCTGTAGTAGCCGCCTAAACCCATTTTTTTAAGAACTTACCTTTTATCTTTTATCAGATTCCTGAGCCTTCGGTTTTACGGTGTGGCTTTCAGACGGCGGCGTAGGCGGCTCACTGCCTCTCGGCGTTGTGGCACAACGTTAAATATAAATTTGTAGGTTTCTAAGGCGTCTATGGCGAGAAGTAAAAACGTTGGTAGGAGGGTGGCGTTGTTGGCTGTGTTGCTGGGAGCGGCTGCGCTGTTTGCCGCGGTGTCTATCATAAACGTGACTTATTGGTATGTCAACACCACGGCGCCTCCTGTGATAAAGTACGTCGGCGACGACACCAATGTCATGAACGGCACCTTCGTAAAGGCCGATTGGTACTACGACTCCAACACCGGCCTCAACATCACGCGGATCTACGTAACTGGAGTCCCAGGCGACATCGTCAACATAACCAACGCCCTGAGAGTGTGCAACAACTACGACGTGCCGGTCAATATCAAGATATCCGACGTCTCGCTCCTACAAGACTACTACCCCGACATCTACATTAGATACATGGCCGTCAGGATAGTAGATCCGCCCGGCGCCGCCGACAACAAGGTGGTGATCCAGGACGAGGCCGCCGTGGACACCACCACGGACTACGTCACGCTTGCGCCGGGTCAGTGCGCGATACTAGGAGTCGACCTGGTGATCGACACCAACGCGCCGTATTACAAGACGCTGGCGGCCTACCAGATCAACATCGAGAAGGTGCCGCAGTCGTAATGCAACGTGAACAGGTAATAAGAACACTTCTTTTTTTCCTCCCCACCCTAGTCTTCATCATCGCCCTCACGGCGCCGGGGGGCGACTACGCCTTCCGCACAGGCCCCCTGGCGGAGGTCGCCGCGGGCCAGCTCCCCTACTACGTCTACGTGTCGAACAAGACGCTTCATCTCTACAGCTCTCCCTACGCCCCCTGGCCCTATCCAAAAGCCCTCGAGATTAAGCTGTTCTACCCAACTACAGTCTCCGTCTCCTCCACATGCGGCGCCGTCGCGGCGTCTTCAGTCGGCGGAGACCCCGGCTCCTACCCCGTCGACGTAGTCGTGCCGCCGGGCTTCCAGGGGGATTGTTGGGTCAACTTCACCCATCCCTCCGGCTGGCGCGACGCCGTTTTGCTGAGGGTTAGGCTGGTGGACTGGTACCCCGGGGCCACGGAGAGGGCGGTGGTCACGCTTAACGGCTCCGGCTGGCAGTTTGTACAAGTGGGACAAGACGGCACGATGTACATATGGGAGCGTCCAATGGCGCGGATACCCGTGGCTGGCTGCGTCTTTGTGTACAACAAGTCGGTGCTTCTCACAGAGACCCAGCGCTATAGAGAAGTGGCGCCTAACCTCATCCCGCCTGCCGTGGCGCCTTCGAGCTCCGGCTCCGTGCGGTACGGCGCGTTTATAAAGCTGGAGGGGGTGTCGCAGCTATATATATATAAGGCCGACTGCCCCACGACGCCTCGCCTCAACATATCTAGACCTCCGCCGCTTAGGGCTGAAATAGGCGTGATTCTGCCCACACCCACAGGCCCCGTCTTCGACGCGCCTGTGGTTGACAATACTGTGATATACACCACGGGGCTTAGGGCTATAAACTACACAGAGGCCTCCGCCCGCATATATAGGCTGTATGTGTACACCTACAACACGCCGGTGGGCCTCTGGGGCGCCGTGCTTAGATTCAACTTCGCCTTGACGGCGCTTCTCACCGTCAAGATCTCTTTGTTTAGGCCGGGCGGCGAGTTGCAGAGAGGCGGCGACGTGTGGATATACCGCGTCGGCAACGCCACCTACTGGATCTACGGCCCCCAGCCCTACCGCCTCTGCGAGCCTCCGTGCGGCGTGCCTGCGGGCTGGCAGGAGCCTCTATACGTGGTGGTAGACCCCACCGGGCAGTGGGGCGGCTGGCCTAAGATAGTCGCGGTGAGGCGCGAGTCTCTGCAACCTTGGAGGTCGTGACGCCGCGGCGGCTAAACGCAAAATATTTATCTTCGCGGTTAGGGGGTCTTATGAATTGGGTCGCGCTCCTCGTGGGGGTGGCGGCCGGCATGGCTGTGGCCTTTGGGAGGGTGTACGCCGAGAGGCTTGTGGCAAGGTACTTCGGGCTGGTGCCCCCACTCCTCTTTAAACACAGAGATGTGATTGTGCCGTTTCTCGTGCTGGCCACCGCGGCTAACGTCTACGCGGTATGGATCACCGTGGCCTACGGCGGCTTATCCGCCTGGAGGCTCTCGGCAGTTCTCGGCATGGCTCTGGTGGCCGCGGCGCAGATGATTCAGCTACATATAGCGCTGAGGCCGACGAGCCGCGACCTCCAGCTGGCGCTTATATCGTGTACGCCGTATGTCTACCTCTTCGCCCTCTACGTCGCCGCCCTGGCCGCGGGGAGGCACAGCCTCTGGCTGTTTTGATATGAACTTCGCAGAGATCGTCCTCCTCTCCGCCGCCGGCGGCGTAATTGCGGCTCTGGCGCCTTTGATATATCTCTTCTACTACACCAGGCCCGTGACCTTCACGGTGTGGACCGGCGCAGTGGTGGCCTTCATCGGCGGCTTCATCTTCACGTTGCTGGCCCTGCAGTGGGGCCTCTTCTACGCGAGGTTTACCTACGTGCTTGCCCTCGCCCTCCTCCTGGTGTCCATCGCGTATACGTACTGGGGCATGTTTAGACGCAGGTGGTTCGCCTACCTCTTCGCCGCAGCCGCATGGATATATATCATACTCCTGGCAGTTGTGGCGCGGGCGCTGGGGCTCGGCGACCCCTTCATAATCTAACGAGGCCCTAGGCGGCACAGCGCCACCGTCCACAACGTTAAATATAAATTTTAGAATTTACAGTCTGGTGTGAACGTCACCGTGTTTATTGTTCTTGCGCCTCTGGCGTCGTGGCTCTTCCCAGTGTATGTGCCGCCCAACTCCACGGCGTACGTGACGGTGCAACTTCCGCATCAGCTCTGCAACGCCACCGGGACTTTCGTGGTGGACAAGCCCGTCGCGGTTGCCTGCGTAAACACTGCGGAGAACCCGGTTGCACTCAGCGGATACGTGGCTGTGGAGTATCCAAAGACGCCTCCGCCCGAGCCGCCTAAGGCCCCGGAGGCTCCGGTGCTCGCGGTGGCGGCCGGCGTAGCCGCGGCGGCGGGCCTCAGCCACCTGGCGAGCAACAGGAGGGAGCTCCTCATAGCCCCGCTTCTGCCGGTAATTGCGAGGGTGAAGAGGGCCGCCGCCGACGACCCCGCGCGGCGGGAGATCCTGCAGGCGGTGGAGAAGATGGGCGCCGCCACCCTCTCCCAAATCGCCAAAGCCACGGGGAGGGGCTGGGGCGCCGTCCAGTGGCACCTATACGTGCTGGAGCGGGAGGGCAGGATTAAATCCGTAAGAATAGGCCCCTTCACCTACTACTTCGTAAACCCCAGAGCCGCCGCAGAGGTCATACTCGCCTCAGTCACCCCCGACAGCTTGAGCCTAGAAGATAGAGAAAAACTAGACCTACTGGCGTCGGGGGCATGAGGCGCCTCGCGTTGCTTCTGCTAGGCGGCTTGGCCGTCTTGGCGGCCCTAACCTTTCTAAACGTCGTGCGGCTTGCGGTAAACGCCACTCTGCCGCCCGTCTCTAAGAACCTCAATCTGTCGGTTTATCCTCTCGCCTCTGCCCGCTGGGAGGCGTCTGATATATACAACGTGACCTACTACAGGGTGAGGTTTGTGCCGGGATGGCCTGAGCTCTACACCGTGGGGTACTTCGTGCCGAGGGACCCCGGCTGGAGCGCGCGGCTGGAGGCAGTCGGCAGATCCGGCGCGGGGCAGTACGCCATTGCGCTGGGAGGCCAGGTGCAGATTACAGAAAGCCAAAACGCCGGGCCCCCCGTGCCCATCGCCGGAGCCACGCCGCTGGACTGGCGGATACTCGCCACCCAACGCTTCTTCATCCTCGCCAGGGCCTGGTTCAGCCAAGGCGGAGTCACCGCCGTACAGCTGATAAACTTCACCGCAGAGCCCATGTCCAAGCTCTACCAACAAACCTTCTCGTGCACTCAGCAAACTTACTACGACAGCTTGAAGTACTGCACATCTGACCCCTACACCTTCAGCGATAACTTCGACGGCTACACAGCCCTACCGCTGTATATTACCAAGTACTTGTTCTACGACGCAAACACCGGCGTGGCCCCGGTATCTCTCGTAAGCGGCCAAATAAGGACGCAGATAGATGCCCGCGTTACGACGCCAACTCAAGGCATCGCCGCGGCCGTGTATTGGACGGCCTACAGATGGGGCCTTCTGGGCGCCAGCGGCGCCACTATCTCCATACAGCTCAACTACGGCAGAGACGGTGCTGACGCGCGCAACAACGTGGTCTACGTAGACGTCGGCGTTGACACAAACGGCGACGGCGCCATAGACACCGAGGTCATCTACTACTGGTACGAGACCCAAGATGGCAACGGCAGAATATATTCCATCTTCGTGAACCCGACCCAGAACCCGAGCCCGACGGGCTTCCCGGGCACGTACGTATCAATAGACTCAAATGGGAACCCCACCGCGACGCCGCCCAGCTGGATGAGACTGATCAAGCAGGGGGCTATTACAAGTGGGCAGACTGTGACGGCAAATCTGCAACTGACCGGGATCACGGGCCATATAATAGCCGTCGCGTTCGTCGTCGTTGACCCATCCGGCGGGGCGTCTGGCACCGCCAACGACTTTTGGGCCTACTGGGATAACTTCGCGATATCTGGCACAGGCCGTTGCGTCGCGCCTCCTGGCAGAATAGACGGCATTGCGCGGGGCTACAACTACACACTTGCCTATGCGGCCGGAAACGGCTTTGTCACCGAGGCAGACGCAGGGGTGTCCAGCTCGGGCTATGCGATAGCTAGGTACTGGCTCCCCTCGCCTATATACGCCTCCGGCGCCTCTGTATCGCTGTCTGGCACATATTTCAGGGCGCTTGGCGACGGGCAGAACAACATGATGTACATCTCGGTCGGCGTTGATACGAACTGGGACGGGCAAATAGACAAGGAGTACATCCTGTACAGAGCCGACGTAGTCGGCGCCGGTCAATCAGGCGTTATATACTCGGCGTTTTTCACAGATGCACAGGGCAACCCGGAGCAGGTCTGTACCGTGACCTCCGCCAATCCGGGCAACTGCGCTCCCACAAACACGGCAAGATATGCTGTGACCTACGGCGGGACGCTTACCAACGGCTCGTCTTATACGTGGCCGATCTCTCTAAACGTGGATGGCATAGTGTTGGCGGTGGCCATGGGCGTCACTGACTATTCGAGTTACGGCGATGGCGTGGCTGGCGACGTCTTTGGCACACTCTGGAGTAGCCTCACCATAACCCACTACACCTGCCCCCTACCCAGCGACTGGAATGCCACCAGCCCCTACGTCATGGTGGTTAACAACTACTTGCTGGTACCCACCTCAAGTAGCATCGCCTACAAGCCGCTCATCACTACGCCTACCCGCGCCTTGACTTACGTGGCTAACTTCACCGGCGTGGGGACGTATGCAGTTTTCGACTCTTCGCTGGGCGTGATATTCGGCGTCTACCTCAGCGGCAACTCGTTTACGGCGCTTTGCGGCGGCGGGTCTACGCCGCTAGGCTCTCTGCCGGCGGCGAGATACGTAGAGCTCAGACCGCTCAACGGCCTCGGCGATGTCATCGTCAGAGACCAATACGGCACGATATTAGCCAGATACGGCTGCAGATATACAACCACTCCGCAGTACGTGGGGTTCAGAGGCGGACTGCTGAGGGTGTACAACGTTACTGCGTTGGGGTGATATGACGCAGGCTGAGTCTAAGGCCGCGGTGTCGGCGGGCGTCCAGCAGGAGCAGTTGGAGGCTGAGGAGAGGAGGCGTAGTGTTGTGTTGGTTCTGCTCGGCTTGGCGGCGGCGATTCTTGCCTTTTGGCCGGGGGTCTTCCATCTGGTGCCTGGGGTTGCGTTTCCTGTGTCGGCGGCGCCGGTGGAGGGGGTTGCGGGTGGGAATGTGGTTTTGGTGGGGTATAACGGGTCTCAGAAGTTTTTTGTGTGGGCTCCGCCTGGCTCGGTTGTGCGGTGGGACGTGGCTTTTTGCAACGCGGCGGACGGCGACGTGTCTGTGGTTGTAAAGGTGGTGGAGGTGCCTAAAGGAGTTAGGCGTTTTCTCTTCTACATAAACGAGACGAGGTTCGGCTGGGATGGGGTTAACTACACCGAGTGGCGTAGCCTCTTCAGACCTAGAGCCTGCGTACCCGGCAGGCTGGAGATTGTGGTAGACAGCCGCGGCGCCAGAGACACGGTTTATCTGATAAAGATGGAGGTCTCGTCTCTCCTCCCGTCTTAACCGCGGAGCAAGACGCGCCAGCCGCCGCCCCCTCGAGGGCTGGTGGTGTCGGCCGTGGAGGAGGTGGGCTCAACGCCGCTGGGCCTGAACGCGGCTCATGTCTCTGGCTACGGCTAGCTCGGGGTCTATCGGCGCGCAGAGCGTCGAAAGGGGGCGCGTGGAGCTGGCTCGGCGCTGTAGCTCGCGGAGATGTGGAGCTGGGTACAGTAATAGCCGCAGTGGCTAGACTGAACACGGCGGATGCTGTAGCGGCGCTCCTCTGCGCATCCTGCCTGCGAGGCTCAGCAGAGGGATTCCGCTCAGGAGGAGAGGGGGCTGGATGAGTCTAAAAACGCCTAAGCCCCCGATGACCGCCGATGAAGGCGGGGCGAGGGCGCCGGTGAGCCGCCGGGGGGTAAGATAGAGGGGCGTTTTTGACGTCAGCGGTCTGGTGGGGAGGCCGTCTTGGGGCGGAGCCGAGGTTTAGGCTACTATCTGTACCGCTTTACACATCTGTATTATTAGGTCGAAAATTTGTTTGAAGTCTCCTGCCCTCTTGAGGACTTGGGTTTCTCTTACGTCGTCGTATATGGGTAGCCCCGCCGCCTTTTTCAGCCTGCCCATGTCTCTGCAGACCTCTAGCCTCTTTTTGAGGAGGTACATGAGGCCGCCGTCTACCCAATCCAGCGTCTCTCTAAGCGTCGGCAGTCCTTCGCCGGCTGGCGATGCGCCGACGGCTAGGAGGGCTGCGTAGTAGGCGTCTGCAGTCATCTGGCCGGGGGCTGTGGCTTCGCCGAGGGAGACGTACATTATGGGGCTCCCCAGAGCCGCCGCGGCGACCCTGGTGTAGGCCCCCGCCGGCCCTATGGCGAAGGCCACGGTGGGCTTCTCCACCGCGCCGATGAGAGACAACACCCGCAGTCCGTCTCGCGGCTCTTTTGCGTACGTCACCACCTTGACCACGTCGCCGAGCTCCGCCGCCTTCTTCGCCCAGCTGAGGAGGACGTCGACCGGCGGCGTCCCTCCGAAGTCGTGTCTGCTGGCTATCAAGAGGGTTTTTCCCCGCGCCGCGGCCACCTGACCCGCGATAGAGGCCTCCGTCTCCACGTCTACGTAGTGTGGGTTTAGCTCGAGGAGTTTTAGATAGAGGCCGGCCCGCTCCTCCTCGGAGCCGCGCCAAGCCCCGCCCTCTTCGCGCCTCCTCACGGTGAATATGACAGTTTTTCTAGCCGCCGCCTGTTCAAGCGCCGGCCGCACCTCGGCCAGCCCAACCTCTAGGTAGTCTAGGCGGAGCTCGAGGCAGGGCACTGGCGTCTCCAGCGCTCTGTACACGTCGGCGGGTCTCCTCACCGGGACCGATCCACATATCAATACCCCATGGCTCTGTATGTGGGGCTATTTAAAAGGTTGCAGGTCTATATATCCAGCAGAGCTTGCACTGGAGGCACTGGGGGCCTCCTGCGAATTCCTCTGGGTCAAACACCACGCGGCTTGCGGCGGGGCCCAGCTTCTCTCTAAGCCATCTGCGCAACTGCGCGACGTCGACCTTGGCCCTTGGCGCGTGTTGGACGTGGTTGAGGAAGAGGAGTATCGTGGCCTCTGTGTTTTCGAGCAGGTGCTGGAGGGCTTGGAGCTCTTCGTCGCGGCCTGGTGTGTAGACGAAGGTGATGAACCCGCGCCTTAGCTCCCGCCAGACCTCGGCGGCTTCGGCGTAGTTGAAGGGGTCTGCGCTTAGGTGGATGATTAAGTTTTTGGGGATGTCGGCGCCGCGGATTAGGCGGAGGGATTTGGTGTATGTGTAGAAGGTCTTGTGGGGAAGTCTCCTAGCGACTTCAGCCCACTTCTCCAGGTACCTCCTGTCGTAGAAGTCGCCGCTTACGTGTAGCCTCACCGCTGGGTGGGGGAGCCTGCTGAGGTACCTAGCCGCGACGTCGGGGAAGTCGTCTCTCAGAGAGAGGAGGTAGGCCGCCGCCTCGCGGACGTGGGCTCTCCAGTTGGCGATTTCGTATATGGCGTAGCACCACCTGAGGCAGAAGGGGGTGTGGCCGGGGCAGGTGGAGACGGGGGGCAGGGAGAAGAAGGGTATCTCGCCCATTTTCCTGTTGCCGATGGTGAAGGGGCCAAGCCACCACCTCCCCACTCCGACCAGCTCCGGCTCGAAGGGCGTGTCCGCCAGGCACTGCTCGTCGCCGCAGCGGGCCCACGCCTCGGCGAGCTCCCTGGCCAGCTCGCTTTTTACGAGCCTCTCCGCCTCCTCCACGCGCCAGAGCCTCATCTATTTTAATGAGACGTATCTTATATGGATTTCGCCGAGGTCTTGACGCGCATCAAGGAGGCTTCGCCCAAGCACAGGCTGGACATAGGCGACCCCGACCTGCCCCCGCCCCCGGAGCTTCTGGAGGCTCTGAGGAAGGAGGAGGACTTCAGATACGGCCCGGCAGAGGGCCTTCCGGAGTTCCGCGAGGCCGTCGCCTCGGCCTTCGGCGTAGAACCGGGCGAGGTCGTGGCGGTGGCCGGCGGCAGACACGGACTGGCGGCGTTGATGTGGGCCTTCAGGAGGCGGAGGCTTCTAACGCCTACGCCGTATTACCCCGGCTACTTCGACATAGCGGGGATCTTCGAGTTGGGGCTGGGGCTGGTGGAGACAGACGGCGGGTGGATGCCTAAGTTCGCAGAGAGGGGGGTCTACGTGGTTAACTACCCCAACAACCCCACCGGGGTGGTTCTGCCCAGGGAGAAGGTGAGGGAGCTTGTGGACGTGGCTGAGTTTGTGATCAGCGACGAGATCTACCGCGACATTGTTTTCAACGGCTTCACATCGCCTATGGAGCTGAGCTCCTCAGTCGCCGTGGTGTACAGCTTCTCCAAGGTGTTCTCCGTGCCGGGGCTGAGGATAGGCGCTGTCATAGCGCCTAGGGATGTGGCGAGGGAGGTGGCTAAGTTCAACAGAGCCACGGTAAACGTGCCGCCGACCCCTACGCAGAGGGCCGTGGCGTCTGTGGTGGACATACTGCCGAGGCGCAGAGCCGAGGTTTCTGAAGCCTACCGGAGGAGGGCTGAGCTGGCCGCCGGCTGGCTCAAGCTGGAGTTCGTGAGGCCCGGCGGCGCTTTCTACGTGTTTCC
>Ga0272445_1002790_pt1 | contig 11516 bp, 9 predicted proteins | sample YNPCB0031_FD_194404 | JGI IMG/M metagenome (GOLD analysis project Ga0272445, IMG submission 194404) | Hot spring sediment microbial communities from Yellowstone National Park, WY, United States - YNP-CB-003-1 | ecosystem: Environmental > Aquatic > Thermal springs > Hot (42-90C) > Sediment... | reverse complement strand
GGGCATACTCTTTTGGCTATTTTGGCGATGCGTAGGGCAGGCTTGTAGGTTAAAGTTGTTGACGTTATGCCCACCACGTTTGGTTTTCTTTTTGCAAGTTCTTTTTCCACGTCGTCATACCAGTATCCTAAAGCTTGGCAGTCAATTACGTCAACTTCGTAGCCATTTTTCCGTAAAACTGCTGCAAGATACAAGAGCCCTAAAGATATGAAAGGGGCATGTTTGTGTGCTCCGATAGGATAGGGTGGATTTATCAATGTTGTATGCAACTTCATATAGGCCAGTCCTATCCACGAAATACGCTAACCTTGCAGACTTAAACCTTTCCAGTAGACGAATAACTTAAATTGTTAGACGCTAATTTTCGACCTGAAGGAAAAGATTATGGGAAAATTTAGCCGTAAAATATGCCAAAGCTGTAGGTATCCCACTATAAAGGAACAGGTTTTGGGATTAAAAAGTTTAATTTCAAATCCATACCTCCTTAAGAGAATCATTGTTAGGGAGCTGTTTCACCGCCGGAGATATAATGATAAAAAAAGCTGGACGGAATGGCAAATATATGACGCTTATATATCGATGCCTCAACATGGCTCTAAAGAATCCTGCACGCGTCCGCTTAACGTGTCTAGAATAAAAACAATCTCGAACATCGTGAACAGTCTGGGCGTCGGATTAAAAGTTCTTGATGTTGGATGTGGGGATGGGTCTATTGGGAGGTCCCTGCGGAAGGCTGGACACCAAGTTGTATCAATTGAACTGCCTAAAGTAGCGTTATTGGCCAAGAAAGGTTTTGGAGTGAACTCCATAATTGCTTGTGATGCAGAAACACTTCCGTTTCGCGACGGGGTTTTTGATGTTGTTGTTGCTGCGGAACTGCTTGAACACCTTTGGAATCCTCATGCTTTCGTAGAGGAGGCTCACAGGGTTTTAAAAACTTCTGGTCATCTAATAGTGTCGGGTTTAGAAGGGCCGGAAGCACTTCGTTATGACACCCACAAGCAATACTTTCATGAGAGGAGCCTTAAAAACATGCTGAAGGGACTTTTCGCTTTATACATTGTTAAACGCCTGGGGCCTTTCGAAGCACCCACATACACGATTGTTGCATCATTTTGCAAAGTTTAAACTTTTGTGTACTTATTCTGAAAGCCTGAGAATTCTACGTGCAGTTTAACTGACTTTTATAGCCCCCTTCCTCTTCTAGTCAAGAATTACAAAGCAACCGCGTAAAACTCAAAAATAATTCTTTTTCACCTTTTCCAGCTAAGTCATGTGCTTGCGCGTGTATTTTAACCCCAAAGTTTTTATTCTGAACAATCTCATAATAAGATTGTTTAAAAAAAGGAGTGTTGGAAAATGCAGTTGAAACAAGTGTTAAGGGTGCTTTTGGTCCTGATGCTCACATCGTTAATGCTTCCAACGATTCTCCGAGTTCATGCTGAAGCAGGCTACAAACAAACTTTTGCAGTAATATCTGTGACTCCTAATCCTGTTGGGGTAAATCAAACAGTTTACATCGTTGGTGGAATAACGGACCAGACGGCTTGGCCTCAGCCGGGTTGGAAGAACCTCAAAGCCGTCATTGTCAGGCCGGATAACCAGATTGAAACAAAAACCTTTGATACGTTCCCTACAGGTATAGGGGCTGTCACCTATAAGCCCACCATGGTAGGCACCTACAAAATCCACATAGAGTTTCCAGAACAGGTTTGCGAAGTTGCGGTTGCAGGTACACCTGCGGGAACCGTTATGAAGGCGAGTCAAAGCAGAACTGTGGAGCTTATAGTCCAAAAGGAACCTGTCCCTTCTCATCCAGGATTCCCGCTTCCACAAGAATACTGGACGAGACCCATCGACCCACAGCTTAGGGAATGGTGGTGGATTGCTGGAAACTGGCTTAACGTTGAAAGAACCGCATCGTACTATGACAGGGTTATGCCCTTCAACAAAGGTCCAGAGGCCCCCCACGTGCTGTGGTACAAAGTCCTGGACGACGGTGGTCTCGTCGGAGGACTTGTGGGCGGCGACTATGTGGCTGACTATATAATTGGTGACGATTTTGCAATGGATTCCTACGAGCACGGTGACGCCTATGAGGGGAAGTGGGTTAACCCAGTCGTGATCAACGGCATACTTTACTACAACCTTTACCCGGCTCAGGACACTTCAACCGCCAGAATGCTGGATCCCAACTACACGGTTATTGATCAGAAGGTTGTGGCTGTGGATATACACACCGGCGAGGAGTTGTGGTGCAAAACTTTAGGAAATAATCAACGGCTAGCTTTCGGTCAAATCATGTACTGGCAAACCCAGAACATGATTGGAGCGTTCGCATACCTGGTTGCAACGAGAACAGTTGCAGGTGTAACATATTGGGACTTCTTTGACCCATTGACGGGTAGATGGGAGTACGCAATTAAAAATGTTCCCTCAGGGTTGACATGTGTAGGACCAAGCGGTGAGATCTTAATATACGTGGTTAACCCAACCCTCGGCTGGATGGCCCTTTGGAATTCAACCAAAGTCGCTTATCAAAGCTTCCTCGACATATGGGCAGGCAACCCAGCCCAAATTTATTACGCTAACAGGTGGAGGCCACATGGCGCAACATTGGATGGAAAGAAGGGTTACGAATGGAACGTAACAATACCGACGTTTCCAGCAGGCGTAACCGCCTTCACCGTGGTACCCTTCGACACGGTCATTTTAACAAACACGGGCTTATTCACAAGGCAGCCTAATCCAATATTTGCGGGAATCAGCGTTAAGCCAGGCGATATTGGAAGGCTGAAGTTTAACTTCTCATGGATCCCGTTCCCAGACGCGTGGATAGCCATACCGGGAAGCCTTCCAATAGATCCAGAGAACAGAGTGTTCATCGTCGCTGAAAAGCAGACTAGAAAATACTACGCCTTCAACCTTGATACAGGTCAAAAACTATGGGGTCCACAGGAATATGAGGAGCCAGACTTCAACTCATACTCAATAATCTACTTCGGGCCATGGGGTCAAAGCGTATGTGCCTACGGCAAACTCTTCACCGGTGGATATGGTGGAGAAATAAACGCCTATGACATCAAGACCGGCAAACACTTGTGGTCATACAAAGTGTCAGATCCTTATAACGAATTCACTTGGGGCAACTGGCCATCACCAATATACTTGGTTACGGATGGCAAAATATACATAGCCCACCAAGAACACTCCGGTAACCCACCGCTGCCAAGAGGAGCGCCATTTGTATGCCTAAACGCCACAACGGGAGAAGAAATATTCCGCGTTGATGGGCTATTGAGGTCCACAAGATGGGGTGGTCAGCCAATAATAGCCGACAGCATAATACTATGGTTCGACACCTACACAAACATGATATTCGCCATAGGCAAAGGTCCAACAAAGACCACCGTTGAAGCGCCAAACACAGGAGTATCTGTATGCCAAACCATAGTCATAAGAGGCAAAGTTCTGGACGTCTCGCCAGGCACCACAGACGCCGCCATCCAACTTAGGTTCCCAGACGGCGTTCCGGCAGTGGCTGATGAATCCGTCGGGGACTGGATGCTTTACGTATATAAGCAGTTCCCAAGGCCAGCCAACGCCAAGGGCGTTTGGGTTAAGCTTGACGCCATAAACGTGTATACAGGCGAATACATTGATATTGGCGGAACCCACACAGACCCCTACTCAGGCATGTTCACAGTGTCATGGAACCCACCAAAAGAAGGCCTATGGTGGATAATAGCCTCATTCCCAGGCTCCAAATCGTACTGGCCATCCTTCGCAGAAACAAGCATAGCAGTAACAGCTGCGCCAGCCGCACCCGCAGCCTTTACAACAACAGACATAACAATAATAGCCGCAATAGCAATCGCCATAATAATAGGAATAGCAAACCTAGCAATAATACTCAGAAAGAAATAAACACCCTCCTTTTTCTATGTTTACATTTCTAAAACATGCGGGTGATTGCGTTTTAAAATTCTTGACAGGTTCGGCATTTGGAACTTTGCCATATACGTTTTTGAACACCTCCGGTAAACCTTAATAGCGAAGTTGACGTTAAACTACTTTGGAAAGTGAAAGGTTTGAGGAAAAGGAAACCCCTATCTTTAGGCTTTATTATCCTTTTAATACTAGTTAACTACCTGCCGTTATCGATTTTTGTAAAGCCAACAGAACCACAACTTGCCGTTGAAAATGAAAATTATGAAAACGTCTACACCGTCTTTCAAACAGGCATCCTAGCTCGGAGATTATACGTCTCCATACCCCCCTCATTATACCACTACTATAGGGGGAGAAGCCACGGGTTATACGATGAAACAGGCTACAGTAAATTCCTAACCCCGGAAGCTGTGGAGCCCATCGCGAAAGAACTCAGAAAACTTTTTACGGATGATGAACAATTCGCCAACGCAGTTTTATCGCTGGTGCACGGAATGAAATATGTTAAAAGCGGCCCAAAATACCCTGTTGAGACGCTTGTTGAAAATGCCGGAGACTGCAGCGCACTATCTTTTCTAGCAGCCTCAATCATGATGGCTGGCAAACTCGATGTTGTTCTACTTCGCTACAGCGGAGCCAGCATCGAACATTTAAATGTGGGAGTTTATCTGCCACGCGCGCGCCCCATTTATCATACATGGTGGATGAGCCCCAAGGGTTTCGAGTATAAGGGGAAGAAATACTGGATTGCCGAATGCACACCTTCATGGGTCAACTGGAGGGTAGGAGACGAACCCGAATGCCTGCAAGGTACAAACGTAAGAGTAATTCCTGTAAAGCCTGCTGATGAATCACCAAGCTGCATCTCAGCCAGCCTAGATTTTCCACTTAATCCTTCAACAATATCCATTGATCTACCTCCACAAACTCTAATCAAAAGAGACATTTACAACGTTAAAATTTCCGGCACCATATCTCCAGAAAAAGCTGGTGTGAAGGTTGTTGCCTACATGAGTCGAGACGGATTTTTCTGGGATTTTTCTGCGACAAGCTACACGGATGAACGGGGAAGATATATCTTAACCTGCAACTTGAGCTATCCCGGCGTATATTACGTTAGGGTCGGTCGAAACGGTTGCGAGGGCTATTCAGGAGCAGACAGCTCAACGCTTATATTTTTCGTCGGGCCGGGCAGTCTAACACAGTTCAGGGGACCGGGCTTTAACTACACATACAGTCCTATAGGCCTCTACACCTATGAAATAAACAGGGGAATAGGAACAGATGAATTTCTAAGCCTTCGGCTTGTGGGAGATAGAATTTTAATTACCAGTGAATTTATGCTTCTTAAAGGCGAGTTTAACACAACGTCGGAAGACTGGATGTCTCCACAAAACTTATGGGGTTTACAGCCTCTTAGATTGCCGAACGATTTTAATTTACAAGTCCGAGACACTTTTGCCATAATCATAAATAAACATGACGGCAACATTAGCCTCCGTGTAATGGGGCTTAACCGATACGACATACTCAACATGAGCCAACTAAGTCATGAAGAAGCCTTGGCACTCAACGCATCATCAAGTGTAATGGACAACCATTGGCATTCCTTTTTGCTAGGTATAAATGGAAACGTAACAACCTTTCAGCTCTATGGTGAAAACGGGACCACCCTAGTCAGCCAAACATACAACAGTACAGCTAAGGCTTTTGTGTTTATCATTTCAAATATTAAAAACTCTCTGGTAGTTTTTAAAAATCTGAGAATTGAGACATTTGATGGTTCCTTAAAACCAGTTGAGAATTATTTCACACCGGGATTTCCATTGTTTTACATGGTTCTCTTCATGTCAATAGTTGTATTGATGTTGGTTACAGTTACGGTAAGCGTTTACAAGAAAAGAGCAAAACTCAACGTGCAAACTTTAAAATTCACTCACTGTACAATTCATTTCAACGGAGCGTAAACAAAATATAGTTGATTAATCAATAAAAGCTGACGTTGTGGTGTTATGGATTACTTGGATAACCAAAAAATTAGAGCACTCATTTTGATTCCGATTATTGCTTTTTTCGTTTGGTGTTCCTATTGGTTTGTTGTTTCAGTGAGAGCCACCGCACAACTTATTTCAGAAGGATCCTTCTTCGTACAACAGACGAGAGTGGGTTGGTGGACAGCTATATTTTATGCAACAGAAGTTACGCCCTCAGCTGGAGTAATATTCCGGTGGATAGCATCTATTTTGGCGTTATATTCTGCCTCAGTCTTCGTTAAAAAGGGGAGACAATCTATTCCCGCGGTTAAGGGAAAAGTTGCAACCGCGTTGCTTTTAGAAGGAGCGAACTACCTCACCATGATACCTGTTGTAGTTTCCGGATTTACATACCCCTTCATGGAAGGTTTGTGGTACTACGGGGAAACCCCTGGAATCGTTGTTTTTTTGCTTAATGGTTTGGCAACTTTAGCTACCGTGATCATCATTCCTCTATTTATTTTTAAACTTAGATCAAAAATAGTTCACGAATCTCCAGTTGAAGAGATTATAAAATGGAGCTGTCTTACAGGGGCTGCATATCTATTCGTTTTCTGGTTCGTCTACTCCATATCTTGGTTGGCTTCCCTCGTTCCTTGGAACGTGAGGGCCCAGCCAGGTGTAGAAATCCTCTACAATCCTTTAGATATGGCAAGCTTTTTGTTGACAGCGTTCTTCCTGTTGATTGTCATGTTATACGGGTGGGTTACCTTGATCCCAGCTGCCAGGAGACGGTCACCGCCGAGCCTGAAGCGTCTCGGCGTTCTCATGACGGGATTAGGGATATACTTCGTTGCAATCCTAACTATCTTCTTCCTCTACGGGGGATACCATGCTCACCCAACCATTTGGATGGAGATTTTAGGGCCTGTGCATAACCCTGACTGTTGGTGTGTTGCTCTAATCCCTATTGGACTTTATGTCACCCTTAAATCAAGGGGCTGATTCTTCAGATGGTTCACTGGAAAGCATATGTCCCTGAGGTTTGGCGTCTGTTGAAAACTTTCGAAGCCTTTAAAATCAACTTGACATTTAACTTGTTTGGAAGTTTAATTTAATGCCCAAGAAAAACAGGAAAAAAGTAAAAGGCTGGAAAGATAAACTAGCTGAGAAGCGGATAAAGTATCAGAGGGTCTTAGAAGCCCACCGATTAAAAATCGAGAAAAGATTAGCGGAGAAGAAGTCGCAGAAGCGATTGAAAAGCGTAATTATATCGGTGATCTGCCTGTTTGTTTTAATACCTGGAATTTATGCTGCTTGGCAATACGTCAGATCACCCGGGGGAAAATCGCAGGAGCAGGGGAATGTTCAGCAACAAACACCGGAGGCCCCATCAACAGTTATATATATTTGGCCAGATGGAAGAGTTGAACCTTCCACGGCTCCAATTGTTAAGGTAGGCGAGGGCTTTTACTTGCTTAAAGGTAATGTGAGTCTCCCCATAGTAGTGCTTAGGGATAACATTGTCATCGATGGAGCAGGTCTCTATCTCCTAGGCGAAAATGTTGCTGGATCAAGAGGAGTTGACATCAGCTACAGGAAGAACGTTACGGTTATGAATTTAAAGGTTCAAGGTTTCGACTACGGCGTATATCTCCAGTCAACCGTGAACACAACAATATCAAATTGCGAGCTCACCAAAAACTACTGTGGGGTTTGGGTTAGCAATTCCACACGGAACCAGATAACTTCCAGTAGCTTTACTAAAAATAATTATGCAGTATGGCTTAAAGGCTCATCGAACAATTTGGTTAATAGTAACATATTCACTCAAAGCAACTACACACTTTACATGGGCTTCTCAAACAATAATACAGTTAAAGCCAATGTAATTATAAACAACCGCATAGGATTATTCCTTTACACATCATCAAACAATTTAATTTCCATGAACAACGTGTCGAAAAATTATGAAGGCATTCACATGCTTCAATCTTCATACAACCTTATAACATTAAATAACATTATAGAAAATGACATAGGGTTAGGCTCAAACGAATCATTCAACAACACCATTTGCCTGAACAACTTCATAGATAATGTTGCCAACGTGAACGTACAAAACTCAACCGAAATATGGGACGATGGTGTATCGAAGGGTAACTATTGGGGCGACTTTAAGGATAAATACCCGCAGGCCGTTGAACAAGGGGAAATTTGGAACATGCCGTACATAATTGACGAAAGAAATAAAGATAGATACCCGTTAACAAGAAAAATAGCGTAGGCTGAATTCCAGACTAAGGCGTATGGCGAGCGACTGGATGCTTTACGTATATAAGCAGTTCCCAAGGCCAGCCAACGCCAAGGGCGTTTGGGTTAAGCTTGACGCCATAAACGTGTATACAGGCGAATACATTGATATTGGCGGAACCCACACAGACCCCTACTCAGGCATGTTCACAGTGTCATGGAACCCACCAAAAGAAGGCCTATGGTGGATAATAGCCTCATTCCCAGGCTCCAAATCGTACTGGCCATCCTTCGCAGAAACAAGCATAGCAGTAACAGCAGCACCACCAGCCTATACTACCATGGATTTAGCCATAATGGCAGCGGTTATCATAGCTATAATAGTTGGCGTTTACAGCATCTACGACCACAGAAAACTCAAGAAATAACCCCCATTTTCTTTTTCAAAGCTCCATGATGGCAATTCAACTTCAGCCCCGTAGAAAATTATAAATGCTCACTGCAATAAATCAGAAGAGATAATGGTGAGAGTTTATGACGACGGAAAGCGAAAAACTAAGGCTAAGCGATTTCATTAATGGACTAATAATTCCAGTAATCATCGGCATTTTAATATTAGCATGGCCAACAGTTTTAGCGCCGGGGCTTCGCGCCATAGATCCATCATACACTCTAAATGCAATATTAGTTGATGGTTTTCTTGAGGCCATAATGATAATAGCAATACCCATGCTGTTCGGCCTACTCTGGAACCGATGGGCTGGAGGGATCTCTGGATTTCTCCTCGGAACTCTCTATGCCATATACTGGAGTGTGCAATACGTTACATTTCAACTCCCCCCAACAGACATAAGCCTAATGGGATATATACTAAGTGCCATGTTGATAGGTTACATTGCAGGGTCCATCAGTAAAGGGTCCTACTCTTTCATTAGAATGGTGATAGCCGGCATAATTGCAGCGGTGGTGGGCTGGTGTTTTTACGTGGCGGCGGGAATTCTATCAACAATTCCGGGAACAATATCGACCCTTGACCCATACACAGTGTTCATAACGTTAACGCCTAGAATAATTTACGGCATCATAATTCCAATAATCGCCAAGGTATTCACTTGGTATGGCGTAATCCCAAGACGAATGAGCTGAAAACCTATACCTCTTTTTTCATCCAATAAATTCTGAAAAAGGCATAAATAAAAGGTGCATTTATTAACCACGGGGCAGCCACATGAAGAACTTGCAATTAATAATTACCTGTCTTTTGATCTTCTACGTAACGTTGAGTCAGACTTCGAATCAAATTTTCAGTTCCGAAACCTTTAAAGCTGGAGTATCGCCCGGTGACAACTTCTTATACACCTTTAACGTATTCTGGAACTCACCCGAGCCAAACCAGACACCACCATCAAATGTTGTAGAACTAAATAAAACAGAATGGGTTAAAATAACGGTTCACGAGGTAACCGGACCGATTGTAGTTATGAATACAACTACATGCTTCAAAAACGGAACAGAAATCAACGCACAGATATGGGTGAATATACTTAGTGGAGAGGGAAATGGATTCGGATACATAATCGCCTCAAACCTTGAACCTGAACATCTAGCATACCATATGGGAATAGATAAGGGCTACTCCTTTCTCCTAAAAGAAGAGCTTGTAAAAAACTACCTTTTCGGCAAAAGAACGGTACTTCATGCTTTAGTTAATAAAACTAGCTCAGACGAGTACGTTCTCATCACTCATGACATGTACTTCGACAAAGAAACCGGTGTAATGCTCGAATGGTATATTACACAAGTTCCAAAGTATGCTCCAACAACCAGCATAACGCTAGCTTGGAAAATTATGGAATTTCATGTAACACCCGGAAGTACCTCTGCAGACCAAAATCCTTCAATCATCCAAAGAACTTTAACACTTGCAGTGGTCGTTTCAATAGCAGCTCTATCAATAGTAACGCTGTTCTACAAACGGAAAAAACGAAAACACAAGAGCTAAAAATTTCATGTTAACTTTGAATACAATGTCCATCAAGCAGCCAACCAAAATAACGGAATGCCTATTAACCAAATAACCCTAATCAACACCAGGAGGAATGAAATTGCAGAAAAAAGCATACATGGCGATTATGTTAATCGCGTTCCTTGTAGAACCACTAACTCTTACAAACCCAAATCTTATAGACACTACGCAAAAAAGCTTCAGCGGAACGCTTGCATTATGGCACTTTGATGAAGTGTACACACCAGACGCGACCGGGAGAGACCACATTGGAATTCTTGGAGGCACTCCTCCCCCAACACTAGTTGAGGGGAAATTCGGCAAAGCCTTGGACTTCGATGGAAAGAACTTTGTATATGTACCCTTCAGTCCAAACCTTTACGCTGCAGATGAAATCACGATTGAGGCTTGGATATATGTAAAGGGATTTAGAGACACAACCTATAATAATGTCATAGTAATATGTCAAATGGTTGGTCTGGCCTGGCAAGCAACAACTCGCATATGCGGACTTGCAGTAACTCCGGAAAATAGTGATAAGCCTAGCCATGGCTTCCTTAGAGGTTATGTGTACACGGACAAAGAACATTTCAATGAAATAGTCACCACAGAACCAGTCATCCCCTTAGGAAAATGGGTACATGTAGCTTTTACGCGTAGCTTGGCCACTGGGATGCATCTGTATATAGACGGACAAGAAAAGGAAGTAGAAGTAACATGGGGTGTGCGAAATCCAACTGGAAAAATAGTAATGGGCACAGCGATCTTTTTTGGACACGACGCGGAAATAATCATAGACGAACCTCGAATATGCGATATCGCCCTAGAACCTTCACAATTTCTTTTAAGCAATCCTTCCGCAATAATTGCCTCCCGTACAGAGATTGACGTAGGACCTAACCTAAAATTAACCATAATCGTGGCAGCTTTAATATTCGCAACAGCTTGGCTTCTAAGGAGAGTTATACAGACATGGGGGATGTCAAGGTTAAAAGAGTGAAGCAGATCTCCCATGAGCATCAGAATCAAAATCTTTGAGCTATTCCTTCGACAAACTTTGACGGGCAAAGGAATGAAAGGGAAACCTCTAACTCCACAGATAGTATCATATATGGTCACCAGTGCATGCAACTTTAAATGCGCCCATTGCCATGCTAACGCGGGAGAAGCTACACCAAATGAACTTACTGTTGAAGAGGGTATAAGGGCGATTAACGAAATGGCTGAGCTCGGAACGGAAGTAATAATTTTCAGCGGAGGCGAACCTCTCCTTAAAAAGAATAAACTCCTAAAGCTAATAGAACATTGCAGTGACTTAGGAATTATGCCCGCAC
>Ga0272445_1002789_pt1 | contig 11532 bp, 11 predicted proteins | sample YNPCB0031_FD_194404 | JGI IMG/M metagenome (GOLD analysis project Ga0272445, IMG submission 194404) | Hot spring sediment microbial communities from Yellowstone National Park, WY, United States - YNP-CB-003-1 | ecosystem: Environmental > Aquatic > Thermal springs > Hot (42-90C) > Sediment... | reverse complement strand
AATTGAGCGTCTCGGCAGATTAACCTCTCTCTTTATACTCGAGGCAGGCGGGATTGTCCTTTTTTCCCTGAGGACAATAAAACAGCTTTTCACAATGCCCTTTGATATAAAATTAATTATCCTTCAGATGTTATCGATAGGCGTTAGGTCCTTCCCAGTTGTATTTATCACATCCATCTTTACAGGCATGGTCTTTGCTCTCCAGACCTATACAGGATTCAAAAGATTCGGTGCGGAGACAATGGTGGGCTCAGTCGTTGCCCTTTCAATGACGAGAGAACTCGGCCCTGTCCTTACAGGCCTTATTGTAACAGGAAGGGCGGGTGCGGCAATAGCAGCAGAGATAGGGACAATGCGTGTTACAGAACAGATAGATGCCCTCGAGACCCTTGCTACAAATCCCCTTAAATATCTCGTTGTACCGAGATTCCTTGCAGGATTGCTTATGCTCCCGAGTCTTACAGTCCTTTCAGATATTATAGGTATAAATGGTGGATTTATTGTGAGCACAGGCATATACAAGATGAGCTCAAGCCTTTACTGGAGAAAGGTCTGGGATTATCTTGAGCTCAGTGACTTCTATAATGGTCTCATAAAGGCAGGATTTTTTGGTGCCTCCATGGCACTTATATGCTCTTATAAAGGATTCTATACAGAAGGAGGGGCTGAGGGAGTGGGAAGGGCAACAACACAGGCAGTGGTTCTTGCCTCTATGACGATCCTCGTATCAGATTACTTCCTCTCTGCCTGGCTGTTTTGAAGTGGCTCTGTTACTTCGCCACCGAGAGGTAACTGTTGATGATTGAGATTGTTGACCTGTATAAATCCTTTGGCCAGAAGGAGGTTCTCAGAGGCGTGAACCTCTTCATAGAAAAAGGGCAAAGCATGGTTATAATAGGAGGAAGTGGGTCTGGTAAAAGTGTATTGCTTAAACATATAATAGGTCTGTTGAGACCTGATAAAGGCTCTGTATTTATAGAAGGGCTTGATATAACGAAATTGAATGAGAAGAATCTTTACAAGGTAAGGAAAAAATTTGGCATGCTCTTTCAGGGAGCAGCCCTCTTCGACTCCCTTAAGGTGTGGGAGAATGTTAGCTTCTTCCTTATGAGGCACAGGGGTATAAGTGAGAAAAAGGCAAAGGAGATTGCCATAGAGAAATTGAGACTTGTGGGGCTTGTAGGAATAGAAGACCTTATGCCCTCAGAGCTTTCAGGAGGTATGCGTAAGAGGGTGGGCCTTGCAAGGGCTATTGCCCACGACCCGGAGATATTGCTCTACGATGAACCAACTACAGGCCTTGACCCGATTATGGCGGATGCAATTAATGACCTCATAATAGACCTTAAGAAAAAGCTCAATGTTACATCAGTAGCCATTACCCATGATATGCATAGTGCCTACAAGATAGGAGACAGGATAGCCATGCTTTATGAAGGAAGGATTATAGAGGTAGGCACACCAGAAGAAATCAAAAACAGCTCTAATCCCATTGTCAGACAGTTTATAACAGGAAGTGCTAAAGGTCCAATAAAGGTGGAAGGAGTAACAAATGGATAGAACTGCTGAATTCAAGGTAGGCCTCTTTACCCTCATTGTCCTCTTAATCCTTGCCTTCTTCACCTTCAGGATTGGCGGATTTGAATGGATTTATAAAAAAAAGGAATATACCCTTTATGTATACTTCAAAAACATTAGCAACCTTGACGATAAGTCCCTTGTAAGGATAGCAGGTGTTAGTGTGGGGAAGATTAAAAAGATTGAACTTTCTGATGGTATGGCAAAGGTCACCCTTGGTATCCATGAAGGGGTTAATGTGCCTGAAGACTCCATAGCAAATATAAGGTCTACAGGTCTTCTTGGCGATAGATATCTGGAGATAAAGCCGGGCAAAGGAAGAACTTATCTTAAAGATGGAGATACTATCAGGAATGTTGAAGAGATGGCAGATATTGATGACATGCTCAGGAAACTCTCCTCGGTATCTGAGAATGTAAATAAACTCGCCAGCTTAGCAAATGAGGTCTTTGGAAGTGAAGAATCCAAGAAGGCATTAAAGGAATCCATAGTGAATTTAAGGGATATAACAGCGCATCTCAAGGAAGTAATAACAAGGAATGATAAAAGACTCGAGACCCTCATGGCAAAACTCGAAAAACTTGCAGACTCCCTCAAGGCAATGGTGGACGAAAACAGAGAGCCCTTGAAAAACGCTATAGCAAAGGCACCAGAGGTTATGGAGAACATTAAAAATACAGCTACTGAGATAAAGAACATGATATCGGTGGCTAAAGTAACAGTTGAGGAAAACAGGGCAAACCTCAAGGCAACGACAGAACAGTTAAGCAAGATAACTTCTGATATTCAAGAAGGGAAAGGAAGCCTCGGAAAATTAATGAAAGATGAAAGGCTTTATGAAAGCCTCAATAAGGCAGCAGAGGGCGTAAACAGGACAATAAACAGGATAGAGAAGTTCCGCACATTCATTACCTTTCAGGGAGATTATCTCTTTGAACCCAAAGATACAAAGGGGTATTTCAATGTGACCCTTCAACCCTCACCAGAGAAGTATTACATCCTCGGCATAGTTAGTGACCCTATAGGAAAGGTCTCTACAAAGGAGACAATTACCACCACGAATGGCTCTACCACAATAACAAGGGAAGAGGAGATAGAGAAGAAGATAGAGTTCACTGCCCAGTTTGGAAGGAGATTTAAAGACACAGCCCTCAGATTCGGCCTTACAGAGAGTACCTTTGGTGTTGGTATAGATCAGTTCTTCATGAAAGATAAGCTGAAACTCTCTTTAGATGCCTGGGATTTTGGAGGTGATGAGGCTCAGGCAAAGGCACCCCATGTGAGGGCCTCTGCAGAGTATTTTATATTCAAGAACTTCTTCCTTACAGCAGGTTATGACAATATATTTAATTCACGGTGGCGTGGGCCCTTCATTGGAGGAGGCATAAGGTTTGAAGATGAGGACTTTAAATACCTCTTTGGCACAATGCCGAAGATTTCACAGTAACGTGTGATGAGAAAACAGAAAGATATAGAAACAGGAAGGCTTCTGGTAGCAGAAGGGTTAATCTCCGAAGAGACCCTGTCAAAGGCCCTCGAAATTCAGCAAGAATTTCCTGAAAAGAGGCTTGGAGAGATTCTTGTGGAGATGGGGATTTCAGAGGAGATCGTCCTTCAGGTACTTTCAAAAAAGCTCAACATAGAGTATGTTGAAAGAGACTCCTTCCCAGAGACTCCACCTGTTGAATTATCCCTTGAGTTTATGAAAAACAATCTTGTGGTTCCTCTCGAGCTTCATAATGGCACCCTTTCTGTAGCTATGGCTGATCCAGAAGATACAGAGGTAATCGATACTTTAAAGGCATCCCTTGACTTGAATATAAAACCCTATATCGCCAGCAGGAATACCATTATGGAATATCTTGATAGACTTTCAAAATTAAGAAGCACCATGGTAAGTGAAATAGTGGTAGACATTGAAGAGGAAGAAGAGCTCACTGAAGAGCTCAACCACTTAAAGGGAATGGCACAGGACAAAGGCGTTGTGAAACTCGTTGATGTTCTTATCGAAAATGCAGTAAACCAGAGGGCAAGTGATATCCATATAGAACCAGAAGAGTCAATCCTGAGAGTCCGCTATAGAATAGATGGTATCCTCTACGACAGGGAATTCCTACCAAAAAGGATGCAGCCAGCCATAACATCAAGAATCAAGCTTCTCAGCCAGATGAACATTGCTGAAAGGAGGCTTCCTCAGGATGGAAGGATAAAGGGAACCTTTGGAGGAAGACCGATTGATATCAGGGTATCCACAATACCCACTATATATGGTGAAAGCATTGTGATGAGGCTCCTTGATAAAGAGACCTCATTCCTCACCCTTGAGGAACTCGGTATGGATCCAGAAACACTAAAAAAATACGAATCCCTTATACATAAACCCTACGGCATGATCCTCATAACAGGACCTACTGGCAGTGGAAAGACCACAACCCTCTATGCGTCCCTTGACAGGATAAATTCACCTGACAAGAAGATAATAACCATTGAGGAGCCTGTTGAATACCTTATGAAAGGCATAAACCAGATACAGGTAAAACCAAAGATTGGCCTTACCTTTGCAAGTGGTCTGAGACATATAGTAAGACAGGACCCCGATGTAATAATGGTGGGTGAAATAAGGGACCTCGAGACAGCGGGTATTGCTATCCATGCTGCCCTTACAGGTCATCTCATATTTAGTACCCTTCATACAAATGATGCCCCTGGTGCAATGACAAGACTTATGGATATGGGGGTGGAGAACTATCTTGTCTCATCAACACTCATAGGAGTCGTTGCCCAGAGGCTTGTAAGAAGGATATGCAATTCCTGTAAGACGGAATACAGGATTCCTTCGGAACTGAAAAAAGAATTAAGAATTAATACGGATATTCTATGGAGGGGTAAGGGCTGTGAGGAATGTTCCAATACAGGCTACAGGGGAAGAATCGGGATTTTTGAGCTTCTTGTTGTTAATGATGAGATCAGAAATATGATTATGGCAAAGGCAACGTCAAGAGAGCTGAGGGAAAAGGCTATCTCCCTTGGCATGAAGACCCTAAGACAGGATGGTATTGAAAAGGTCATGAAAGGGATAACAACCTCTGATGAGGTCCTCAGGGTTACACAACAGGATGTGGAATAACAGAAGCCAAGCTCGCGGGGTTGCCCTCGTCCTCGTTATATTCATCATAATGATTCTCATGGTTCTTGGCCTCAATCTATCCTACTCAACGAGGTTCGGGCTCCTTGGAGTGAAGAACCTAAAAGACGACAAAATTGCTGAATATGCCTGCCTTTCTGCCTTTAATGATGCTGTTAGTTATATTGCTCAGGACAAAGACCCTTTTGTGGATTACATAGATGAAAAAGGGCTACTCCACTTAGATAATAGAGAACCCTTTTCTGGAGAAAGGCAATACAATGGAATAGAACTCGAAGTTTTCATAAGAGACGAAGAATCAAGATTTAACCTTAATATGATTAATGATATCTTTTTAAGAAGACTTCTTAAATATGCTGACATCCCTGATGACAAAATTCAGATAATAATAGATTCTTTCAGAGACTGGATTGATCCAGACGACCTTCACAGGCCCTCTGGTGCGGAAAAGGAATATTATGAAGATCTGGAGATTCCCTACAAACCCAAAAACGGTCCTTTAAGTGTTCCCGAAGAATTAATGCTTATAAGGGAATTCAGAAGGGATTATTTTTTCGGCTCTGAAGAGAGGAAGGGTATAAGGAATTTCGTCACGACCTTCGGAAGTGGTAAGATAAACATAAATACAGTAGATAAGGAGATGATGGAAATAATGGGACTTTCCAGAATAGATATCGAGACTCTCCTTTCACAAAGGTACAGTCTTAAAGGATACAGGGCCATCCCACCCCATCTCACAGGACTCTTCCAGACAACCTCTTCTATGACATTCAGGATAGAGATAAGACCAAAGAAGATGGGGAAAAGGATAACAGCCATTGTCCAGAGAGTTCCTTCTAAAAAGGGATACATAGTGAAGACATTATACTGGAAAGAGGAACAGGTATGAGCAAGGTTCTCATTGTAGATATAAAAAGTAGTCATATAGACTACAGCCTTTACTCCTTACTACCCTCTATCTTTTATCCCTTTACTGGAAATCCCTTTGGCCTTCTCAGTGTTTCGAAAGAGGTCAAGAGAGGCTCCTGTGAAGATAAGGACATTCTATCTATCATAGAAGGGCTTAAGAAAGAACATAAAATTAATTACCTTATAATAGGTTTACCCTTTTTTAGATTCACTCACCATTTTATTGACCTGCCCCTTTTAAGAGAAAAAGAGATCAGGACAGCCCTTCCTTTTGAACTCGAGAAAAAACTACCCCTTCCAGTAGACGAATATATATATGACTTCCTTACCTTAAAAAAGAAGAAGGGACTTTCAAGCCTTCTAACTCTATCCATAAGAAAACAATACCTCATAAATATGGTAGAACCCCTCCTTAAAGCAGAGATACCCCTTTATGGCATAACCTGTACATTTTTGACGATGGTAGCAGAAATTGGAAACAGAAACAGGGGAAGGGCTATTATCCTTCAGAAGGATGGGGATTTTATCTATCTCGCCTGTCTCTTAGATAATGAGGTCAGGGCCCTCAGGCTCATTAAAAAAGAAGAAGAGATTGTCTATCCTTTTGGTTTTGAAGATCCATCTATACCAAGATACCTTATAAAGGAACCTGGAGAAAATCCAGATGGCGAATTAGAAGATTATAGAAGAATAGATATGAACTCCCGTTATTCCCTCCTGAGGGCAGTGACAAAAAAACAGAAGTGGACCTTTAATCTTGATATCCAGCAATCTTTTCCTGAATTGTTACTTTCGCCACCAAAATACAGGGCATTAATTCCCCGAGATATCAGACCTCTCGTCGCATCATCCCTCTTTGCCCTTGGTATATGCTTATTTATCCTTACAGATATAATCGCCTATCAGAAAGAAAAGGACCTTCTCAGCTCACTCCGGAGAAAGCTCGAAATTTTAAAAGAAACAGAATCTCTAAAAAGACCCGAAGAGGAATTAAAAGAACTCAACCGAGAATACAGAAAGTCGAGAGAGAGAATTGTGGAAGTACTAAACACACTAATAAAGATAATGCCAAAGGACTCAGTTATAAACGCCATATCAATTGATAATGAGCAGAAAACCCTTGAGATAGAAGGCATAACTGAAAGGTCAACTAAAGTCCTTGAGGCCCTTGATAGTTCAAAGATATTCAGCAACATATCTTATTCAGGTGCCATTACTGTGAAAGAAGACAAGGAACATTTTAAATTTAAAATGGAGATAAAGGAATGACAAAAAGAAAGACCTTCCATTTCACTTCTCCACCCTTTGTTATACTCGCTCTGGTCCTCCTTCTAATATTCCACAATGTTATAGAGGACAAAAGAGCCGAGACGATAGAAGAGATCCTTACCCTTAAAAAGAAAATTACCAAGACAACTGTCACAACCTCCGTTCCTGTTACTTCACCACAAGAGGAGGTCTCTTTAAGTAAGATAAAAACTTTTGAAAGTCCAAGTCGAACCCAGGGACTTTCTAAACTTCAGGCCTTTATAACAGAGATGGCAAGGTCTTCTGGGCTGGAACTCCTTTCCGTGAGACCAAATCCTGTGATAAAGTATAATTACTATGAAGGAGTGGCTCTCTACATAGAAGCAAAAGGTGAGGCTGGAGATGTATCAGAATTTTTGAAAAAACTCTCTACTACCGAAAGGCCAATATTAATATCCAAGATATCAATAAAACAGCTCACGACAGAGAATCCTGAAGAACTCGGAATCACCCTTGAAGTGGCTGGGTTGAGAAAGATATGAAAGATTTTAAGACTATATTAACATTAACAGGACTGATAATTTTTATTTTCAGTATTGAGAGGTTTTACACAGAAGCCCTTTCTTACAATCCATCAAAAGAGCTGAAGATAAAAGAGAGAGAAAAAGAAAATCCTCTTAGCACCAAAAGGGGTACTTCTGCCACCGATCAAGTAGAAGCAAGGCTAAGGCCTCTCAACTCTCTCTTTGGCATTGAGAAGGTTAAAAAAACTTCTCCGCAGGTTTCACCTCCACCACCAGCAAATCCTCCTGCAGTAACACCACCTCCTCCTGAAACTCCTCCCCAACTTGTTCTTAAAGGTATTATCCTTGAACCTGATGGAAGGCTAAGGGCCTTTATAGAGATTAACGGAAAGAAAATAGTCTCCCTGAGGAAAGGAGAAGGCATAGAAAATCTGACTGTTACAGACATTAAAGAAAGGAGTGTAAGCCTTAGATGGAAAGACCAGATAGTGGAGCTATCAATAGAACAAAAAAGACGCTGACTTACTGTTACCTCGCCACCCCTCTTTTAGTCCTTATTTTATTTATAAGCGCCTGTGCCAAAAGACAGGAGATAAGGCCTCCAGAGGAGGCAACAACCCCTCCTCAGGAAACCATTACACTGCCAGAACCGCCAGCACAAAAAGGGCCTGAGGTCTCGGAGATAAAAAAACCAGAGCCCCAGGTAACAATTGAGAAAAAAGCAGAGGAGAAATACATTGTCCTTAACTTCAACAATGCAAGCATAGAGACAGTTATAGCCACTATCAGTGAGCTCCTTAATATAAATTATGTCCTTACACCCGGGATTTCCGGAAGGGTCACCATTCAGTCTTACAAAAAATTCCCCATGAGTGACCTGATGCAGATATTCCAGACAATCCTCGAAATGAACGGTCTCACTGCTATAAAAGACGGCAGTTTATACAGGATAGTGCCGATTGATACAGCAAAACAACAACCCCTTCCTGTAGAGCTTGGCAAAAAACTTGTTATTGAGCCTGGCTTTGTAACCCAGATAATACCCCTTGAAAACATAAAGGCATCGGATGCAGCAAATGTCCTTAGAAGCCTTCTTCCAAGAGGTGCAGACCTGATTATCTATGAGCCTTCAAATCTCCTCATACTTACAGCACCACCCCATGCAGTAAACAAATTCATGAAGATTCTTGAAGCCCTTGATATACCTGTTGGAGATAGAGAGGGTGTGAGGACCTTTGTCTATTATGTGGAGAATGGAGAGGCAAAAAAATTAATAGAGGTTCTTAAAACCATTTATGCAGAAAAGAAGGGAAGGCCTTCAACAGTCACAAGACCTGTCCAGCCAGCTCCTGCCCAGCCAGGACAGAAACCTCCTCAGGTTCAGGAGATCGGAGCAGAGATAGAGGGTGAGATAGTTATGACTGCCTATGAGGACATAAATGCAATTATATTTAAATGCTCACCAAGGGCTTATCTCGAAATCCTTGAGACATTAAAAAAACTCGACATCCCTCCAAAGCAGGTCCTTATAGAGGTACTTATTGCAGAGGTGACCCTTGATGACAAGATCCAGTTCGGCATAGAATGGCTTCTTAAGGGTTCAACAACCATTGATGGCAACAGGGCATCCATACTGGGCGGATTTGCCACAGAACCAAAAAACTTCTTCCAGTCAACAGGCACAGGAGACTCCCAGACTATTGACCTTACAAAATTTACACCTGTTGTCTCATCAGGTGCCTTTGCAAATATCCTTGACCCTCAGAGGTTCAACGCCCTTATCAGCATGCTTGCGGGTACAAGCAAACTTAATGTCCTCGCAAGTCCCCACATCCTTGCCCTCGACAACAAAGAGGCAAAGATTGAAGTTGGTAGTGAGATACCTATAGCAACAGGTCTTGTCCAGCAACCCTCTACAACAGGTGGGTCTACCCTTGTCAGTCAGGGTCAGATCCAGTACAGGACTGCTGGTATAATCCTGACGGTAACACCTTATATAAGTGACAAAAACCAGGTGACATTAAAGATAAGCCAGGAATACAGTGCACCAGGTGCACCCACAAAGATAGCAGGTCAGGAATTCCCTTCTTTCATCACAAGGAGGGCAAATACAACTGGTATTGTTCAGGATGGCCACACCCTTGTTATTGGAGGGCTCATATCTGAACAATCAACAAAAAGCAGGTCAGGGATTCCCCTTCTTAGTGACATTCCTCTTTTAGGATGGCTTTTTGGTTCAACCTCTGTTCAGAAGACAAAGACAGAGCTCCTCGTAATGGTCACACCACGGGTGATAAACTCACAGGAAGAGGCGGATAAACTTGTGACGGAGTTTAAGGAAAGGGTAAGAACAATAAAGGAGAGGCTCGAGGAGAAATAATGCTAAAACTCAGGGATGGCATAGTGGAGCTTTACAGAAAGGTTGCCACATCACTGCCAAAGGATGTGGAGGATGTCCTTAAACTTGCCTTTGAAAAGGAAGGAAACTCCGTTGCAAAGGAGAACCTGAGGATTCTCCTTGAGAATGTAAGGCTCGCAAGGACAGAGGAGATACCTATCTGCCAGGATACAGGAATCCCTGTTTTTTATGTAAAGGTTCCGAGATGTCTCGGCCAGGAAAGGATAAAGGAGACGATTCTTGAGGCAACGAGGATCGCCACTGAGAAAATTCCCCTCAGACCTAATTCAGTAGATGTAATTACAGAAAAAAACAGTGGAGACAACACAGGCATTGACTTTCCATTAATACATATGGAAGAAACAGAAGAGGAAAATCTTATTATAGACCTCATGCTTAAGGGTGGGGGTTCAGAAAATATAGGATGCATGTATAAACTCCCGAATACAGAGTTGAATGCAGAAAGGGGGCTTGAAGGTGTAAGGGCTGTAATATTAGATGCAGTCTTAAATGCGCAGGGAAAGGGTTGTCCACCCTATATAATTGGTGTTGCCATTGGTGGTTCAAGAGACCATGTTGCCTATCAATCAAAAAGACAGCTTTTAAGACGTCTCCAGGACTTTCACAAAGAGCTCCCACTTAAGGCCTTTGAAGAAGGGATTACTCAGGATATTAATAGACTCGGCATAGGGGTAATGGGCATCGGAGGAGACACAACCTGTCTTGGAGTAAAGATTGAAGTCTCAAACAGACACCCTGCTACTTATTTTGTCGATATATCCTTTAGCTGCTGGGCAATGAGAAGGGGTAGACTCATATGGTAGTGCTTTCTACACCTCTTAGGGAAGATAAGCTGCGAGCCCTCAGGATAGGTGATATGGTCCTGATAAATGGCATTATCCTTACTGGAAGGGACAGGGTTCACCGATACCTCTTTGAAAAAAGGCCTGAGATGGAGTTCCTTGAGAATTCTATTATCTATCATTGTGGTCCTATTGTTAAAGATAACAAGGTCCTTTCAGCAGGTCCGACAACGAGTATCAGGCTTGAGAGATATACACCAGAGCTCATTGCTCATTATCACATAAAGGCAATTATTGGGAAAGGAGGTATGGGTGAAGAAACCCTTTCTGCAATGAAGAGACATGGTTGCGTCTATCTTCAAGCAACAGGTGGTGCAGGAGCCTATCTTGCAAAAAGGATAAAGAGGATTGTAGATGTAAAATTCCTTGAGGAATTCGGGATGCCAGAGGCATTGTGGATACTGGAGGTGGAGGACTTTCCTGCGGTTGTAACCATGGATAGCCACGGCGAGAGCCTTCACAAAAGGATTGAAGAAATGAGCAGAAGGAGGCGAAGTAACAGTTAAGGAACTCTTACTGTGATATAATATAAAAAACTTCTGGAGGTGTTTATTATGAAGACAAACATGGCAGACTGGGACAGGATTATAAGGGTAGTGCTTGGTTTTATCTTTATAGTTGTTGCCATAATTAAGGGCTCTCTGTGGTGGATTCTTGGGGGACTGGGAATAATCTTCATCGTCACATCTATTATAGGATTCTGCCCTCTTTACGCAGTCCTTGGCTTTAAGACAAAGCACGAATAATATTGAGTTAGCGACTAAATCACCACTAATGATATTCATCGCAGGTGGTACGGGCTTTGTAGGGAGCTCCCTCATTGAAGAACTCCAGAGGGAGGGTATTCCTCTCAGATGCCTTGTAAGG
>Ga0272445_1002788_pt1 | contig 11537 bp, 16 predicted proteins | sample YNPCB0031_FD_194404 | JGI IMG/M metagenome (GOLD analysis project Ga0272445, IMG submission 194404) | Hot spring sediment microbial communities from Yellowstone National Park, WY, United States - YNP-CB-003-1 | ecosystem: Environmental > Aquatic > Thermal springs > Hot (42-90C) > Sediment... | reverse complement strand
ATGCCAAGCAATATCCTTCTCCCTAACCATTTGATATACCTTCCCATCATAATCGATTACGTAATGTGCACTCACCTTAGCCTTCTCATTCTGAAACCAATTTAAAGCGTCATCAGCAGACCCCTCAATGCTATGGATCACAATCCACCTCACATCACGGGCACCATCACCCTGAGAGAAATTATTCTTGTTTGCAGGAATCCATATTGCATCACCATAATCTGTAAGGACTTCACCTACCCTATGATATGGAAAGTTTAGAGTTGAAATCATAAATACCACCACAATACAAATTAATATGCCGAAAAACACTTTAAACATTCCCCTCATATGGATATCAATAAACAATAAGTTTCTGTGGAAAGTTAAAAATTTTAGGAATTCAATTGATAGGAGGTTGATCGTCTGGGAAACCTTAAATAAATTATCCATCAATATTTTTTGGAAGATGATCTATGATTTTAAAGATTCATTATTGGATGATAATACCACTTACAATAATGATATTGTGCTCCACACAGAATGTTTATGCTGATAGGGGGATAATACCAGTTAAACCCCACATACCAATCTATGAACCTGGTCAGAAGGCTATCATAGCTTGGAATGGGGTTGAGGAGATAATGATATTATCCACAGATGTCACTGCCACTGGGGATACTATGATCCTAGAGATACTCCCACTACCATCAAAACCTAGAGTTGAAGCTGCAAGTTTCGAATCATTTAAGGTTTTGGAGAAACTTGTTTCAGATAAGTTTGTGATTAAAGCTAGAAGTTATGGTGGGGGTTTGGAGTTTAAGGGTTTAGAAATCATCTTCCACGAGAAGATTGGATTCCACGACATAACAGTGATTAAAGCATTCAATGCCGATGAACTGGTGTATTGGATTGAGCAATTCGCATTGAAAAATGGTATCACAATAGAAATAAAGCTATCAAAATTAATGGACGTGGTTAGGGAGTATATTGATGAAGGCTTCCAATATTACGTTGTGGATCTGATAAGTTTGAAGGCTGGTGAGAGGAGCATTGAACCAATAATGTATAGGTTTAATTCAAGCTTCATATACTATCCACTGAAGATATCAAGCATAATTCCAGGGAAAACCAAGATCACACTATTCATAATAACCATGGATGGAATTAGGAGGAACCACCCAAACCTCAAAGAACTACAATACAAACTTTTCGGAATTGCATACCCAGTTGAAGTTGAAATAACCGTGGAAGAATTGCGTAAAGTGGATCCGAGGATAGCTGAATTATTCAAATCCAACACTCTACTAACAATCTTAACATATGAGGGAAGCATGAGCACATTAAAGAGAGATTTGATGACAACAATAGAGTCAAGGGTAAATGTAAATTCACTGATGATGACATTCCTAGCAACAACCATAATGGCATTGACACTTACGGTGACCACGATAAAAATGAAAAAGCTTTAAACATACTCATCGATGAATGGGAATTCCATATTCAATGACCCCTTCAATAGAAGCGATTTTAAGCAAACAAGTAATATGTAATTTTGAAATCACGGGGATTTATATGAATGATAAATCGGAACTCCTCATATATATTAATGGTGAATTCTACCCCGAAAGTGAAGCGAAAATATCCGTTTTTGATCACGGACTTCTATATGGTGATGGAGTTTTTGAAGGTATAAGAGCATATGATGGGAGGATATTCAAACTCGACGAACATATCAATAGGCTCTATGAATCAGCTAAAACTGTGGGCATTGAAATCCCATTATCAAAGGAGGAATTTAAGAAAGCAATAATTGAAGTTTTGAGGAGGAACAATTTGAGGAATGCTTACATAAGACCTATAGTTACACGTGGAGTTGGACGTTTAGGCTTGGATCCAAGACACTGCCAAAAACCCACAATAATAATTATCCCACAAAAATTGGAGGAATACCCACTCACAAAAGCCACTGGAAAAACCATTAGAGCAATAGTTTCATCCATAAGGAGGACACCGCCATTCTGCCTCCCACCAATGGTTAAATCACTAAATTATCAAAACAATATCTTGGCAAAGCTTGAAGCAATAAATGCAGGTGTAGATGAGGCAATAATGTTGGATTGGATGGGCTACGTTTGTGAAGGGACTGGGGACAACGTATTCATCGTGAAAAATGGAGTACTGATAACACCACCAATATATGCCAGCATACTTCCAGGAATAACTAGGCAAACAGTTATAGAGATTGCTAAGAGACTTAAAATAGAAGTTGTGGAGAGGAACATAACGATACATGAACTCTACAATGCAGATGAAGTATTCCTAACAGCCACAGGAATCGAAATAGTACCAGTTATAGAGATTGATGGTAGGAAGATAGGCAAGGGGGAGCCTGGACCAATATTCATGAAAATAAAGGAGGAATTCGATAAAGAGGTACGAAGTACTGGAACACCAATTTATGAAGTATAGAGTAACGCCGCAGACTAATAAGGGAAGCTACCTTGCAATTCAACTATTTAATTTTTAATTTAATGTATAATGAAGCTGCAAGTCTATAAATAAAAAAAGTATGTGGGAGTGTTACCTCCCTAGGTATATCCTCTTAGGGTCAAGTTCTCTAAGAAGTTTAAGTTCTCTCTCGGATGGTTCTCTTGTAACCTTAAGGTCCTTTGAAACTTTTATATCCCAACCAGTATTCTGCTTAACTTCTTCAACAGTCACTCCTGGATGAATGTGTGTGAGGATCATTTCACCAGTTTCCTTATCGAACTCCATGATCCCAAGATCTGTTATAACTTTGTCAGGTCCTCCCCCCTCTAATCCAAGTTTCTCACGTTCCCATCTACCGCTTAGGAATCCTGGGCTTGTTATGAAGTCAACTCTTTCGGGGAATCTCCTCTTCTCATGTCTTGTTATGATTAAGATTCTTTTGGCAAGTGAAGCTATGTCGCATGCACCTCCACTCCCTGGAAGCCTAACTTTCGGTGCTCTATAATCTCCTATCACTGTTGAGTTTATGTTTCCAAATTTATCGATCTGTGCCCCTTCAAGGAAGCCGACGTCAATTCTCCCAGCTTGGAGATATAGTGTGAATACGTCGAACATTGAGCAGACGCTTTGAGCACCTGTGACTAGGCATGGGTCTGCTATGGATAGTGGCATTCTAGTTGGATTTGCACCTATAACTCCAGATTCATAAATCATCCTCAATTTTGGGGCATGAAGTCTCTTAGCTAGGTTTGCAGCTAAGTTTGGTAATCCAATCCCCACAAATACTATTTCCCCATCCTTAAGTTCCCTTGCAGCATTTATAACCATAAGTTCAGATTTAGTATACTCCATATACTTCACCCCCTACATGTATATTCCATAATTAACTGGGAGGCTGTAGAAGCTTTTAGGTTTAAGTTTCATAATCTTCTCTACACCCAGCTTCTTCACGTACTCAGCACGATTCTCCAATCCATAAACCCATTCATCCAAATATTTCTGTAGTGTTTCAGGCTCCATTGAGATTTTATCCCATTCAATGTAGAATTCGTTATCCCTATCATAGTATCCCTGAGCATAGGAGGGGTGTGCAGCCCAAGGCTCTTCAACCAATGCATCCACCATGAAGTCAGGTATCACGGTTCTATTCGGATCACTCCTAATGACATTTTCATCAACTATCTCCTCAACACTCACAATAACTCTCTTAGCAGCGAAAGCTGCTTCCTTTATATCCCCAAGTATCCCCCACACTTGGACGTTACCATTCTTATCAGCTCTCTGAGCATGTATTATGGATACATCTGGATTTAATGCTGGGACCACGCATATCTCCCGACCAGTATATGGGCAGTTTATAACCTTTATATTTGGATTGTACTTTGGGAGGTCGGATCCACGTAGTGATTTGAGGGGGATGAATGGGATATGTAATGCCCCAGCCGTAATCCTACATATCATGGAGAAATGCGTATACTCTTCAATTTCAATGCTATTTGGATACCCCTTCTCCACAGCCCTCCTAAAAGCTCTAAGGGTACCCACACCTGGATTACCAGCCCAACTGAATACAACCTTCTTTGCACATCCAGCTGCAATCATTTGATCGAAAATTATGTCTGGAGTTAACCTACATAGCGTTAAATTCCTCTTCTTCTGCCTAATAATCTCATGTCCAGCTGAGAATGGTATTAGATGAGTGAATCCAGCCATATAAACTGTATCCCCATCATTTACGAACTTTTTAATAGCCTCTTTCATACTCATAAGTTTATCTTCAACAGACATGCCCAATGTCCTCCCAGTAAATATTTTGGAATGCAAATGGTTAAAACGTTTTTGCTCAAATATATTTTTGAGGTTGTTGAATGTGAAACGTGTAGCCATTATTGGAGTTGGACACTCAAAGTTTGGGGTTAGGGCTGATGCAACATACTGTGAATTGGCTTTTGAAGCTGTTAAGGAAGCTATTGAAGATGCTGGGATAACGCAGAAGGATATAGATTTAAGTGTTGTGGGCTCCGTGGGTAATAGGCTATACGACATGTATCCTGCGCCATCAGTGAATGAGTATGTGGGATTAACGTTTAAAGGCCCATTGAGAGTTGAAGCTGCATGCGCCTCAGGAAGCGCAGCAATATTCACAGCTTACAATGCCATAAAATCCGGGTTTGCTGAAACAGCCATAGCCATAGGAGTTGAGAAGATGTGTGAAGTTGATACTCCAACTTCAACGGCCATTGGTGGTAGAGGATGCTATTTATGGGAATTCCACATGTTTGGAACAAGCTTTGCAGCATACTACGCCCTCTTCGCAACAGCACACATGACCAAATATGGTACAAAGGAGGAGCAGTTGGCTAAAGTTGCAGTTAAAAACCATTATTATGGAGCTAGAAATCCAAAAGCCCACTTCCAAAGGGAGATAAATGTTGAACAAGCTTTAAAATCAAGGGTTATATGCTGGCCACTTAAACTCTACGATTGCTGCCCAATAAGTGATGGAGCCGCTGCCATCATACTGGCATCTGAAGAGAAGGTTAAGGAACTTAAAATTCAAGACCCAATATGGATACTAGCCATTGGATATGGATCGGACACTGGAAATCTCACTAGGAGGGAAGATTATACATCAATAAAATCCACTAGAATTGCCTCACAAATGGCTTACAAGATGGCTAAAATTAACCCTGAAGACATTGATGTAGCAGAAGTACATGACTGTTTCACCATAGCCGAAATAATGGCATATGAGGATCTTGGATTCTGCAAGAAGGGGGAGGGGGGTAAATTGATCGATGAAGGACAAACGTGGATTGGAGGGAAAATACCGGTAAATGTGGATGGAGGATTGAAGGCTAAAGGGCATCCATTGGGGGCAACTGGATGCTCAATGATATATGAACTAACAAAGCAATTGAGGAATGAAGCTGGAAACAGGCAAGTTCCACTCAAAAAGTATTTGGCATTAGCACATAATGTCGGCATGACTGGACAATACTGCTACGTAACAATATTGGGGAGGTGAATGGAATGTCAAAGGCACCTGAATATCCATCAATTAAGAGTAGAACACTAACAATTACACATGACATCCCAATATCTAGGACGAAGGTTTACTGGGATGGATTGAGGGAGGGGAAAGTTTACGCAACGAAATGTAAGAATTGCGGCCAAACATACTATCCACCACAACCAGACTGCCCAAACTGCCTAACATCAAACATGGATTGGATTCAAATATCGGAGGGGACACTTGAAACATTCACACAAGCATACCTAAAACCACAAGGCTTCACACACTACGAACAAAACTACATAATAGCCATAGCAAAAGTATCAGAGGAAATTAAAGTTATGGGATGGCTAGAAGAAACAGACATAAAGAATGTTAAGGTGGAAATGCCAGTGGAAATCACAGCAAAAACAATGCCAGACGGCTTCCCAACAATAATACTCAAACCAAAACAAACATCCACACAACACCCAGCATTAAATCAATAATACCAAATTTTTCCCAACATTCCCCATGCAGTTATCTTACGCTTCACTTTCTTCCCCATAACTCCAATGAGAAAATCTGTGTTGAGCACTACTTTTCCAGTTGAAGCCTCCATGAAGCCCACATCTCTCTAATACTCTTAAAAACCTCCTCAACCTTCTCCTCAGGAACATCTCTCCAGATCCCCGCAAACTCAAAGAGATCTGGAATTCTCCTCGCTAACCTAAGAATTACATCTGAAAAACTTTCCCCAGGCCTTTTCAACTTCAATAACACCTCATACGCTTCGATACTAATAGTTATAGTCTTAACAGGCATTTCATCATTTACAATTGTATGCATACACTTAAACTTATCACGTAATACTAAAAATGAAAACTCGAGCCTTACTAAGTAATAAAAGATAGTAATGTTGATCATATAGAATTCTTACCAACAGATTTATACCCACTAGTGGAAAAAATGCTTTATATTTTATAAGGGCTATTCATCAGAGCTTAATTGCCCAGTTACTTGTTTAAGCTTCTTGCTTCATAATGTTAGCACGTATTAAGCTAAAATTTGGAGAGGAACTCTTTAACTATTTTATTAGATATCCTATCTACATCTTCATCGCTGAAGTCGAGTGAAGGCAGCTTATTAACACCTTCCTTCGCTATCACTACTTCGTATGTGGGTTCTATCCCCTTCTGCCTCAGCACATTTGATGCACACATATTTTGACAACCATTAATTGCTATAACCGCCTTAGCCTTCTTGAATATATCCACATGTGTTTTACTTCCAGCAGCCACCGCTGATAGGCAGCACATCCTGACCTTATCAGGGAAAGTCTTAGTCAATTTCCTAGCTACCTCATTTCCTACTTGACCTACACTGGCAGCACCATCACATGTAGCAACCATTATCAATTCACTAGCGTGCGTAGCGCAATGAGGAAGCAATTGGTACTTGCTTATCCCAGAAGAGCTCAAGCCCTAATCACCTCCATTTTGTGATACATCATACTAGAAGATATGTACTATATATTTTTTGTGATAAATCCCAAAAATGCCTCTACGTTTACACAAATATACATTCACTGTGTTTATTAAACTTAATATAACTCGTTTCAATAAACAGCTATTGAGACTTGTATGCATAGCTTCACTCATTTTATTACATCGCTCTTAATAGCTACTTTGATCTCACTTAGGTACAATGTTGGACTCTTCGAATTCTTATTGGCAATATTATCGGGAACGCTCATAGACTTAGACCACATATATAATTACATGAGATATCACAGAAATCCAAAATCATTAAAAGACTTCATCGAGAAGATATTGGAAGCTTATAAGCAACCTCCAAATAAGGGTATTAGATATCATACAGCCGCACATGAGTTAATAGGAGTATTTGTATTTCTATTGATCTCCATATTAGTAGGTTTCCTCTATTCCACCACCTATGCGTTGCTAATCTTCCTTCCCATCTTAAGCCACTTCCTTCTCGACACGCTCAGCATCAGAATGATGCCCTTCTCACCATTTTCAAAGAAGGAATTCTACATAGGTTTACTGAAACCAAACAGTGCACAGGAAAAAGCTTTCATCACAATATTACTTGCCATCACACTCCTACTACTCTTCCTTAAAATGTTAACTAGTATGAATCATTGATTTTCCAAGTAAGTTTCAGAAGTCTTCCCAACACCTTCTAGAATTTCATATGTTTGGATGTATTGAAAGGTTTTATCAGTGATAATTGGAGGAATGATATGAGTTGCCGTTTAGTGCTGCTCGTATCTTCCAGATTGGATTGAGTTTGAAGTATGCAAAAGATAGATATCTTTGTATAGCTATTTAAAGTCTAGTGAGTGGTTAAATTGAGTGCTAGGCTATATGAAGATATGGTGGCTAGAGCTAAGCATTTTCTTAATGTCAGTGGATACGATGTTTCTGCTGGTAGATATGATATAGCTTTATTTCATCTCGAGCAATCAGTTCAAATAGCCTTAAAAGCTTATTTGTTAAAGACTTTCGGAGATTTCCCGAAAATATGTTCATTGAAGGATTTAATTGATTTAAGTGAGAATAGCTGTCTGAAGAAGTTGGCTGAGGATTTATGGTATATCGTAGATATTCTTGAAGATGCATATATAGGTGCAAGGTACCTTACTAGGAGGTATGGTGAGAAGGAGTATAGGGAAGCTTTAAAGTTTGTTCAAGAGGTGTTTAAATGTATAGGTATTTCGATTACCTAAAGGAGAGTAAAAGGGATTTGGAAGAGAATCTTGGGAAATACCTTGAAATCCTTAAAAGTATTGCTGAAAAATATGGTGGAAAGGCATACATTTTTGGCTCCTATGTGAAGGGTGGGTATATAGGTGCAAGCGACATAGACATACTCATTGAAATCCCAGATAACGTAGATAGGTTTAAAGTTCTACATGAAGCTAGGAGGCTTATACAGAATAGGAGGGTTGAAATACATGTCTTAAACGAGTCAGATGCAAAGATATTTAAAGAGTTGATTAAGGTCTACAAAGAGATTGTATAACTTTTACCTATCGATGTTTAAATAGAATTCCAGTAGAAAACTCTCATTCGCAAAGTTCTCCATTCTCTTAGGCCAGATCTACCTCCCATGAATTCATTGAGGCATTTTAAAGTCTCAAGACTCAATTAGATTGTTGCTTCTAGTCGTTCAGTTTTCCAACTAGAATTCTTAAGGTTTAGGAATTTTTAGTATAAATTTTAGTGTTAAATAGAAGAGTGTCAAGTTTTCTACTCAACACCTCAATTAACTAGAACTCACTTAATAACTTCATGAAGATTTTCCCAACTATTTACTGGCTATTTTTATATTTTTAAGCCAGAACATTTTCAAATTAACGCTTTAAAATATTTTATTTGAATATTACTGTTAGTATTATTGTTACCCACATCGATATCTGGATCCCTAGAAGCCAGTAAAATCTGTTGTTCAAATCTTTCCTCAAATCTCTCATATCAATCCTTAAGTCTCTAATTTCGCTTTCCATATGATTCAATCTCTTATCCATCTGTTCGAGAATGCCCTCGATTCTAGCAACTCTCTCTTCTAAGTTACTCTTCACAACTGTTCCCACAAATCTTAAAGTACATGGAAGTTTATAAAGTCTTGGTTTCAATATTCAAAGTTTGTAGTTTTATTTTGATACGTATTTTGACTCTAAGAACTGAAAGTCAAACCCAATAGTTTAGTAGTTCTAACATTAACTGAGACTATCTATTACATGGCAATTATGAAGACTATTCGTTAGTTAACCTTAACATAATCTTCAGCATCAAGCCGATCATTATCAAGCTTTGAGCGACACACTAAGCTTTACTTGGCATCTTGAAAGAAGGTAGTGCTCCTCAGCAATTGAAAGTCCCACCTCTTTCAAAGCAGAGTTAACCAGTCTTAAAGTCTGAAGAAAGCGTTATAAAAAAAGTGGGAAGTGAGAAGGAGAGGACATTTAGGCGCCTGAGTCTGCTTCAACCGTTCCGTCAAACCATACTCTGATCCAAGACCAGGCGTGAATTCGCTGTAGCACGACACCAAAGGGTGCATATATAAAGTCTGCTTCAGCCCACGTGTATGAGTATAGGCCTTGAGCCCTTACCTCTGCATAGTGATTGAAGTTCTGGCAACTCCACGCCCACTGAGCCCATAAAGCTATCCAATAGTATGATTGATCATCGACACTTATAACCAAGACCCAATCCAAAATATAGGTTGTTGACTTCGCTGAAAGATGCCATATTGTCCAGCCGAAGACGTTCTTCCCTTCAATTCCTTTATCGACGGTCACTGCATATATCGTGGCTAGTTGGACGAATTCTCCCTGTTCTAGTTTGAGCTCATAGACCTCATATGTGTAACTCTTCACGAGTTTAACAACCGTGATGTTTGCATATGGACCCGAGGCTTTCTCTGGAATAGAGGGGCTCGTAATTTCCTCTTCACCAGTCTCCTTTTTTATTAGAACTGGCTTTAGATGTATGTGAGCTATCGGCTTGTTTCCATTGAGCCTCACAAGGTAGTATGCATCGCCGACTTTAACTAATGCTTCACCTAACTCGGGCTTCTCCTTCAAGCGGTAAACACATATTACCTCGATATTTGAAACGTTCAACGTCGTCTTTAAGTAATTATGAAGTATATCTTCGTAGATCTTCTTATCTTCAACGATATACTTCGATTTGGTGCCTGAGATTGTTATGGGGATTTCTCTGACCTCATATTTCGTCTCTCTTTTCTCGATCGAGGCGACCCTAAGATAGTCGAATGCCCCGAAGCCTCTCATCCCCAAAGCTGCAATGCATATGGAAATCAGCAATAAGATAAATATCGATGTACTAAACTTCCTATAGAGCCTCATATCCCATATTATTGTTGATAAAAATCCTCTTCATATTTTTTGATCATTTTTTGCAATAGTTCTCTTAAGTGTTCCATTTTAGTGACCTTATAATTGTTGGTGTGAATGTGCCGAATGTGTAGCCTATATAGTGGCTGAATATGTTGAGTACACCCTTCCCAATAAGTATTTCTGGGGGTATTAATACGGGTAGATAGAATAGGTATTTTATTGCAAGTGAAATCAATAGCAACCTGTATACTGAGACGCAAAAGCCGCCCTTAAATAAACTTTTGATTCTATTGAATGTTAACATAGACGCCATTTGCTTAATACCCAGTCGATTAGCATAGATGGAATAAATGAATATAAACAATAGTAATGTGAATGCGAATAACATTATGAATTGCTCCGTTGAAGATATCTTTAGATTGGGAAGGATTATCATGTTGTTTAGTGAGAATATTAGTAGAATGAAGGATGAGTTTAAAGGGAATTTTCAAAACATTCTTCAAGTAATTAAAGATGGCGTAGATGGAGTATCCTGCAAAGCCAGAGGTTATTAAAGAGAAGCCCAGCACATATATTCCAGGCGTCTTCAAGGCTGGTAAGAAGCATATTATGAGTAGGGAGGAGATGATTGGCAATAATAGTAGGAGCATAAAGGAAGCCTGATAGAATAACCTCCTATTAGTCTCAAAATTGAATAGGAAGAAGGTGATGAATAGGTAGGTTGAAAGGTTGCTGATGAAGTGATTGAAATCCACATGAACATAACTTGAGAAAAGCAAGCTTACAAATGTGGGATTTGAAGGCCACAAAACAAGATAATCCTTCAAATCATCAGGCAAAACATAAAACGCTGTGAGTATAGCTGGTATCAGGAGATAGAAGAATAAGTAATCATACCACTTCCACAACAAAAGAACAGGATTAAATTGAGCCAATTTCCCCCTCAAATAATTAAGTGAAAACAACCATCATCCCAATAACCCCTAAACCCTCCTCACAACTTATAACTATCGCTAAAAACTCCAAGCAACCAAACAAGGAAGCTACCAACATAAATATCAACTCAACACCCAATTATAGAAAAAGGCAAATGGAAAACTAGTTTTAAGTATTTGTTTTTATGAGATATTTATGATGATGGGGCATTGAAGTTGAATGTAATGGAAAAGCCCCAATCAAGAT
>Ga0272445_1002787_pt1 | contig 11546 bp, 12 predicted proteins | sample YNPCB0031_FD_194404 | JGI IMG/M metagenome (GOLD analysis project Ga0272445, IMG submission 194404) | Hot spring sediment microbial communities from Yellowstone National Park, WY, United States - YNP-CB-003-1 | ecosystem: Environmental > Aquatic > Thermal springs > Hot (42-90C) > Sediment... | reverse complement strand
GCCAAAGAGGCCATTAAGAAGGGAGAGGCTTTAACCGTAACCATAGAGACCGTATAAAGGAGTTCCTGGTAAAGACGCTTTGAACACCACGATTTTTTAACCATTTCACTGTATTGCTACATAAATCAATAAAGCCCAAAGCCCTAGGATACGCTAGAGGTACGTATCGCGTGATCAGATAAGCGTAGTTCATGTGAAGTTAGTAGGCGTAGGCAGTGAAGGGAGGACAAAGAGTGTCAAGACCGAGGCTATTGTGAGGGCGGGGAAGTTCTTACGGTCCTTGGCATGGAGGTTCGGGGTCATGGTTCTCAGGCCTCTCTTAGAAGAGGCTTTCATCCTCTAAAGGTTTGGGGAATGAGAGAGGTGTACGTGCAAACGAAAGTGCTAACGACTACGTGCTAACGACCACCTCAGGGCAATCATGAAGCTATTGAGAAGTGCTTCAATACCTTCTCCGACTTCGCTAGAACGCAGGAGGAACTATCCTCGCCCGCTGTCATGTTTATCGTCTTCATGGACACCATCGGACCCCTCCTTGAAATCCAAGATGCCGCAGAGGCCTAGAGGCCGAGATAGGGGATCGATTTCATGCGCCTCGTGCATGGGCTTCTCGACTTCAGTTGATGTTCAAGTCAAATTTATAAGCTTCACCTTCGACGTCATTATCGCCCACCTGCGGGCTGTATGGGCGACTAAGCCCGGCTCGCAAGGAGTTTCCTAGTATGTGGTAGTTATGGGACATGTCATCGCCAAGGCCAAGCTCTACAATCCCGGAGACCCCTCAAGGAATCTAGAGGTAGAGCTCCTCGTCGACACTGGTAGCACGTACAGCTGGATCAAGCGCGATAAATTGGAGGAATTGGGATTGAAGCCTATGACTAGGTGGAAGTTCAAAACCATCGAGGGCAAGATCGTAGAGCGGGACATAGGCGAAGTTGTGGTCGAGTGCTTAGGGGAGAGGGCCACGACCGTGGCCGTCTTCGCCGAAAACGGGGACGCGGAGGTACTAGGTGTACATGCCATGGAGGGCCTGAGGCTCGAGGTGGACCCGGTGACGAAGCAACTTAGGAAGGTCGAGGCTTTACTGGCCCTCGAATCCTACAATCCCTCACATGAGGACTTAGAGAAATAATATCTGGGCGCCCGCAACAAACCTACTGGTTTTCGATGGACGAGGAGCACTACGTCCACCTCTTAAGAGAGGCCTTGATAAGCGCCGTTAGAAGATGTGGGCACGTAACTCACGCCTTGATGTCCGGCGGCCTAGACTCTTCGATTGCCGCTACTCTGATGCGGCTCTATGGTGAAAGCAGAAACTTCAAGGGGGTCGTGGTCTGCCTCAAAGGGTGGGAGTCCTCAGACGTTGGCTACGCCGAGTTGCTGGCCGAGCGATTGGGGGTGGAGCTACTGCGCGTCCGCGCGAATGTGGACGAGGCCCTGAGGGCAGCCGAGGAGGTGGTCGAGGCACTGGCGACTTTCGATCCGATGGAGGTGGTGAACTCGAGCGCTATACTTCTGGCGCTAAAGGCTGTCAAGGGCGACGGGGGGTCGAGGGTGCTCACGGGGGATGGAGGGGACGAGCTCTTCGCTGGCTACTCCTACATGCATGAAATGGGCTACGCGGAGCTCGGCGAGTACATAAAGCGCTTAGTAGGGTCTTGGAGGTTCTCGTCGATTGAGCTCGGCAAGCGCTTGGGCTTAGAGGTATGCAGCCCCTACTTAGACGAGGAGGTCGTCGGGCTTGCCTTGGAGATCCCGGCCAAGCTGAAGCTCAAGAGGGGTCACAAAGTCATGGGCAAGTACATCTTGAGGGTTGCGTTCCAAGACCTCCTGCCCCCTGAGATAGCTTGGAGGGACAAGCACCCAATAGAACGGGGCAGCGGCTTCAACGCGCTCTACGGGGTCCTCGAGGAGCTGAGCCGAGGTAAGGTGCAAGGCGACGTGAGGTTCTGGCATGGGGCGCAGCCGTATCTCTACGAGATCTTTAAGAGGTTCCACGAGGTAAGGCCTTCAGCTCGAGGTGAGAAGAGGTGTCCCTACTGCGGCTCGGGCGTCCCCAAGGACAAGAAGTACTGCAGGACTTGCGGAGCCTACCCAGTTGAGTAATAATGGCTCAGGATCGGATAATCAGCAATGCAAAAGCATAAAGCGGTCAAAACTCCTCGTAGACGTCAATGAACCTCTTGTACCAATGCTCGAACTCTTCAGGAGTGGCGAGGTGTAGCTCGAGGGGGACGCAAGCCCCTAAGAGCTCCTTGAGACGCATCTTCAGCTTCACCCTCTCAATGGCGTCGCTCGGGACCTTAGAGCTTACTATGAGCACATCAACATCGCTCTCGACACACCAATCTCCGCGGACCGCGCTCCCGAAGGCCAGCACCCGAGCGTCACCCAAGAGACGCCTAGCCTCTTGAGCTAGGCGCTTGACGCGCTCACGCCACTCGGCTAAGAACCTCTTCCTCTTCAATGCCCTCTCTTCAATTAACTCCCACTTCTCTGACAACCCTCTCAGCCACCGAGTAGAGCTTCTCCACCACGTCTCTTCGATAGCTACGAGGCAGGTACCTAGCGCTCACGTAGGCGTCCAACATGACCTCGATCTCGAACTTGAACTCCTCGTATAAGTCCTGGAGGCTAGGCTTTATCTTCCCTGCCAGCTCGATCAGCTCTCTTAAGTCGTGGGTACGTGGGAAGTACCCGAGCTCCTTGGCTAAGAAGTGCTTCAGGGCCAGCTGAGTGGCTTGCTCGCAGTGGAAGGCCGCCAAGTCGTACCTGCCAGCCCTGATATCGTCTCTAGCGGCCTCGAGGAACTCGACGGCCCTGCGCCGCAGGACCTCCACGTCCTCCTTCCTAGCCAAGGCAACACCAACTTACTTTGGCTCTACGACTAAAAATGCGTTACCACATCCTCGAAGTAGCGCCTCGGTCGTCACGGTATCGCGGCTCCGTAAATGACGTCCATCCCGAGCTCCCTAGCCCTTTTGAGGGCCTCTTCGTCGATGTGCACGGCCACTAATATCAGCTTGTCAGCTTCTCTGCCTAGGACCTTCTCCACGATCTTGGAAACGTCGTGGAACCACTCGACGTCCTCGTACTCGGCGTGGGACTTGACCTCTATCAGATAGAGCCTCTCATCGTGTACGTAGACGTCCACCTCTACCCTTGCCCCCTTCTTGTAGTACTTGCCCTCAGAGTCGACGTAAACGAACTTCTCCACCTTGCCGGGCTCGATGCCCCTCTCCTCGAGAGCGTGCCTATAGATCTCTAGGACTGCCTTCTCTAGGTCTCTGCCCCACCTCCTGCCTATAGAGCCTAAGACGACCTCTACTTCTGCTACTGCTTTGGATAGCCTAGCGAGCTCGACCTCTATGGCCTCGAACCTTTTACGTGCCTCCTCCCACCTCTTGTTGTTTTCTTCCCATCGCTTGTTGTTCTCCTCCCACCTCTTCTCCTCCAGCTCAACGAGCCTGTTGAAGTCCTCTCTGAGCTTCTTTAGCTCGAGCAGTATTGTGTTGAGATTAAGGAGCCCGGCAACGGCTAGCCTGAACTCCTCGTCCTCCCTCAGTAGCTCTATGACCCTCTTCTTCAGCTCAACGACGTCTAGGCTCACCACCATTGCCTCCAACTCATATTGTGGGGCTCGGGGTTATAACTCTCTATTTCACTCAGAGTTCTAAGCACGAGCCCAAAGCTGCGGACCTAGTCCTCGGACTTGCCGTGGCGACTCCTTCTCTTTGTGCTCACTTCTTCTTCGCCTTCTCCCTCTTCTTGGGCCTCTCCTCCGCGACCACTTCCTCGCTTGCCACGACGCCCACTCCCATGAGCTTCCTGAAGGCGGAGTCGAGGAACTTTATGTACAGCCCCTTTTGGCCGACGAAGGCCCCGAACTCGTCCTTCACCTTGACCCGTAGGTTGGGGCCCGCGAAGTCAGCGTCCGTTACGTGCTTGTGGATCCACGACACCGGGTGCATCGCCCTTATGAGCTCCACGAAGTTGAGGGTGAGCTCCACGGCCCTGAGCCTCAGCTGTGTCTCCTCCTCGATCTTGCTTATCCTCTCCCCGCCCTTGCCTATCAGCCTGGCCAAGTACCCCTCCTTGACTATCACTATGGCGTCCGGCACGTGCTCCGCTGTTATGTCAAAGGCCCTCTTGTCGTCCATCAAGTCCAAGACCGTCACGACGTCGGCGTCGGGCGCGTATATCTTGGCGGCCTCTACGACGCTTCTCTCGACATTGCTCAAGGGCCTCTTCCTCATCTTCATCTCCAACAACAGCCTTATGCCCCTCTTAGCGCCCGGCCTGACTATGTCCTTAAGACCTAAGTCCACGACCTTCGCCTTTTCCTCTCCGAGCAAGACTTCCCTAAGCATGACAACCCCGCTGGAGTCGGCCCCTAACACGCTCTGCAGTATCGGGTCGCCAGCGATGATGAACTTGCTGGAGCGACCTATCCTCATGAAGGCCTCTATGGCGCTTTCGGGCATCACGGCCTGCGCGTCGTCCACGAATATCACCGTTTCATCGAACGTCCTGCCCCTTAGGTAGTGGGCGTCGGCGAAGAGTAGCTTGCCCTCCCTGACCAGCTTCTCCACTTCCTGCCACTCCACGAGGCCTGTCAAGATGTCCTTGAGGTAGGCCGAGGCCAAGTCATAGTAGAGGCCCCCTGCCTCGACGGACGTGACCTCCTTGCCAGTGACGACGTCTACGACGGGCTTCGCTATTATGAACCTCTTGTACCTCCCCTCGATCACGCTGTCAATGCCATAGGCGACGCTGAAGAGGCTCTTGCCAGTTCCCGTGGGGCCAAAGGCCCCTACCACCTCGTAGGACTCGTTCTTGAGAGCCTGGAGCAGCTCCTCTTGTCCCGAGCTCATGGGCTTTATCTTCTCGAGGAGGGCCATGGGGCTTCCCTGCTATTAAGTGAGAGACTCCGCTTAAACTTACGTCTTCGTCGTCAGTCCTGGCTCGATGAGGTAAAGTTTAGGTAACTCATGCAAATTACTAATGTTTTAGAGAAAGAGAATATGCCCAAGATAACGATAGAGATTTCAGAGGAGGCCTATAGGAAGCTTAAAGACGAGGCTCTCTCAAAGGGCCTGACGATAGACCACTACATAGCCTCAATTATCGAGGACGTCGCTGGTAAAAGAGGTGTCGTGAAGAGGGTCGAGGAGAAGGCTACTAAGAGGGCGTCGAGGAGAGGAATCCCGGACGACTTCTATCAAGCGTTCAGAAGGTGGTGGAGGGTTAGAGACGAAGTCCCTTTCGAGGAGTTCGTGAAGCAGGCCGTGGAGAAGGGCTTCGACGTCGGAGACGTCTATGCCTGGTCCTACAAGTTGTGGGATAAGTTCGAGGAGAAGGAGAGCGAGGCCGCGGCCAAGCTGGCCGAGACGGTCAGGAGCTCCAAGGTCTTGTTAGTCAGCGAGCTCAAGCCCAAGCACCCAAAGGCTTTGATCAGGATGGCGAGGGCGGGTGGCGTGAGGATCCTAGAGGGGTTCAAGGACGTGGCCTTGGTCGACGAGGAGTTCTACAAGGACTTCGTCGAGAAGCTTAAGAGATTGCCGAGGGAGCCGAGAGGGCTAAGCGAGGGCGAGGAGAAGTTGCTGAAGTTTATGCGAGAAAATGGGCTGGTTTACCTTGATGTCGACGGGCGCTGGAAGCTCTGCTAGTGCTCGTTGCTCGACTAAGCTTTAATAAGGTCTCTCGTCGAGTCTTCTAAGTGAAAGATGGTTAAGAAGTTCAAGAAGTTCATCAAGGTCGTTAAGGCAAAGGCTCCTTGGTTAGAGCACGTGATCGAGAGCTTCGAGGACGCCTGCGACCTTAACCAAGTGGACCTCGTCGTCAGGGCTCCGTCAGGCAGTGCATGCGTCTACTGCAAGGGCTCTAAGATGTTGTGCGGCAAGGCTCAGTGCCCCATACTGGTCAGGGCGTACAGCATAGCCAAGGTCAGCACTTTGCTGACGTCCCAGGACCTAGTCGGGTCATCGCCTCCTGCGGTGTTCGTCGGGCGCTATGGATACCCCTACGTCTACGCTGGCCCTCTCGTACCGCCCTTCACGGGAGACACGAGCATCCTCGACACCCCTGAGTGCTGGCTGGGGGCTTCGATTCAGGACATAGTAGACTTTAGGGTGAAGCTCGTGCGCGGAAAGGCCAAGTTCCACGTGCGCGATGCCGACGACGCTCCTAAGTTGCTGAGCGACGTCCAGTTGATGGCCATGGGTGAGAGGCCCGTCGACTCCGAGATGAGGCTGTCAAAAAGGCCTAGCGCGAGCATACTGCTCGACGACGAGGTCCAGCCAATGGGTCCTTCAGCCCCTATAAAAGAGCTCAGGGTGAGCGATGTGAGGGCCAGCAAATTAATCGAGAAGGCCGTTAACGACACCGACCTCAAGGCTAGGGACGCGATACTAGAGCTCTACGCAAAGGGCGTGCCAGTATCGCAAATCCAGCGGGTGTTCAGCGTCGGCCTCTTGGGGGTTAAGGGGATGAGGAAGCTCGTGCCCACTAGGTGGAGCATAACGGCCGTCGACAGCACGATCTCTAGAACCCTGAGGGACGAGCAGGTCAAGAGGATGCAGGAACTCGACGAGTACAGGGTCTACCACTTCAACTTCATGGATAACAGGTTCGTGGTGTTGATGTTCCCCGGGAAGTGGAGTTACGAGTCGATAGAGGCGTGGTTCCCCGGGACGACGTGGAACCCTGAAGGGGGCTCCGTGGCCTTCTGCGGCGACTGGGAGGGCTACTGGGGGAGGACGACCTACGCTAGCATGGGAGGGTGCTACTACGCCGCGAGGCTCGCCGTCGCCGAGCACTTAGCCAGAGTAGGTAAGCAGGCCTCTGTCTTGGTCCTCAGAGAAGCCCACCCGGGTTACATAATGCCGGTGGGCGTCTGGATCGTGAGGGAGTGCGTCAGGAGGGCGCTTAGTCAAGGATACGAGAGGTTCGACAACCTGAAAGAGGCCCTCGACGCCGCCTTCAGCAAGCTTTCCATAAGCCCGAGAATCTGGATGCAGGTGAGCAAGCTCTTGAGCGACCAGGTCAAGCAGGAAAGGCTCACAAAGTTCGTCGGAAAGAGGGCTTGAAAACGGGCTACTCATATATAAGGTGTTAGGGACGAGGTCCGATTGGTTGCCAATTGATAGCGATTGACTTTAAGGCAAGCCCTAGGGTACTCTCCTGTGAGGTGACGTGTCCTACAGGATTTCCGTGGCCAATATCGAGAGGTGCATCGGTTGCTACAGTTGCATGTTCGCTTGCTCTAGGCTGAGGTTCGGGGTAGTGAGCATGGCAAAGAGCGCGATCCAGGTCAAGTCGGCGGGCGGCATAGAGAGAGGCTTCGTGGTCGTGGTGTGCAGGGCCTGCGTAGACCCTCCCTGTGCTAAGGGCTGTCCGACGGGGGCCCTGACTCCTCGCCCCGGCGGAGGGGTCACGCTCGACGAGTCCAAGTGCATCGGTTGCAAGAGTTGCCGAGAGGCCTGCATCGTGGGGGCGGTGGTGTGGGACGAGGAGAGTAACCTGCCGATAGTATGCAGGTACTGCGGCTTTTGCACGAAGTTCTGCCCCCACAACGTGATAGTGTTTGAGCCCATAGGGAGGGAGCTCGTGGTATGACCGACCCAAGCCTCTACAACGTCCTCTACATAGACTTGACCGAGGGGAGGTACGAGGTACAGGAGAGGAGGGACCTTTTCGAGAAGTACTTGGGCGGGACCGGGGTGGCGATAAAGCTCCTCGAGGAGGAATGCCCCAAGGGGGTGGACCCGCTCTCGCCCGAGAACCCCATAATATTCGCCGTGGGGCCCCTGACGGGGCTCTATCCGCTTGCATCTAAGACCGTGGCGATGTTCAAGTCTCCTCTGACTGGCAACTTGGGCGAAAGCCACGCTGGTGGTAGGTCCGCCGCGGCCATAAGGTTCGCCGGCTACGGAGCCATAGTAATCAAGGGCGCCTCCAAGACGCCAGTCTACATATCGATATACAACGACCAAGTCAGGATAAAGGACGCCACGGCCCTCTGGGGGATGAGGTCGAGCTACGCCGTCGGCAGGGTCCTGAGGGAGGTCGAGCCAGGGGCTGGCAAGAGGACGATAATGAGGATAGGGATAGCAGGAGAAAACTTGGCAAGATACGCCAACGTCGTCGTTGAGAGCTACAGGCATTTCGGAAGGCTCGGCCTCGGGGCGGTCTTCGGCAGCAAGAGGCTCAAGGCCGTGGTCGTCGCAGGCACGAGAAGCGTCAAGGTCGACGACGCCAAGGCCTACGCGAAGGTCTACGAGGAGATATACAAGGAGGTCGTGGGGACCGAGGTCATGAGCAAGTACCACGTCTTGGGGACCGCCGAGAACGTGCTACCCCTGAACGCCATGGGCGCCCTCCCGACGAGGAACCTCATGCAGACCAGGTTCGAGCTAGCTGAGAGCATATCAGGGGAGCTCTTGGCGGAGAAGTACCTCGTGAGGAAGATAGCGTGCACCCACTGCCCCATAGGGTGCATACACTTGGCGTCGCTCAGGATAGCCTTCGCTCCAGGGCACGAGTACGAGACCCTCATAGTGCCATACGACTACGAGCCGATATACGCCCTCGGGTCGATGCTCGGGATAGGGTCCGCCGAGGGTCTGCTGAGGCTCATAGAGAAGGTCGATGGGCTGGGGCTCGACGCCATAAGCACCGGGGTCGCGATGGCCTGGGCCACGGAGGCCTACCAGCGAGGGCTCATAACCGACAAGGAGACCATGGGGCTCAGGCCCAACTGGGGCGAGGACGTCGACGTCTACATAAAGATGGCCGAGAGGATAGCGAGGAGGGCCAACGAGTTCTACAGTGCCTTGGCCGACGGGGTCGAGGTCGCAGCCTCGAAGTACGGGGGCCTCGACTTCGCGCTGGCTTGCGGGGGCAACGAGGTCCCCGGCTACCACACAGGGCCAGCGGCCCTCGTCGGCTTCTTGACGGGCATGAGGCACTCCCACCTCGACAGCGCTGGGTACAGCATAGACCAGAGGGCGCTGAGAGCCCTGATGACTGACGAGGAGATGGTGAGGCAACTTGTTGAGGAGGAGAGGTTCCGAAACGTCTTGACTAGCTTAGTCGTCTGCCTATTCGCGAGGGGCATCTACAAGCTCGAGAGGGTCGCCAAGGCCCTTGAGCCGTTGGGGGCTAAGGTCAGCCCCGAAGAGTTGCTGAGGCTCGGGGCCGAGATAGTGAGGACAAAGGCCGCGTTTAAAGCCAGGGAGGGCTACGATCCCTACAGGCTGAGGATAGCCAAGAGATTCCTCGAGACGCCGACGCCCCTCGGCAGGCTGACCGAGGAGAGGATCAGGAACATGATCAAGATGTACGTGGAGAAAGCGGGGCTGAGCGACGTTTACGCGCCCTCGAGCAGAGGCTGAGACACAGCCTCTACACCCCTTCTTCTCTTTCTCTCCTCTCAGAAGCTCCCTCAGAAACCAGCCTTCTCTATCGCAGTCCGAAGCTCGTCGGCAGCCTTCTCGGGCGGGACCGAGTTTATGTACATCCCCGACGTCAGCTCGAAGCCTCCTGCCACGGCCATCCTTGGGTGGATCTCTATGTGCCAGTGGTAGCTCTCGCCCCTCCACCGTGCTGGGGCTACGTGGAAGCCGAAGTTATACGGAGGGTCGTTGGCGACCTTCTTCAAGGCATATAACACGGCCTTGAGGGCCCTCGCTAAGGCCCTTCTCTCTTTTGGATGGGTGTTTATGAAATTGGGCTCGTGCCGCCTAGGGATCATCCACACTTCATAGGGAGAGAGGCTGGCCCAAGGGGCTACTGCTACGTAGTGTTCGTCGGCGTAGACGAGTCTAGGAGAGCCGACTTCAAGCTCTACCAAGTCACAGTAGAGGCACCCGCCTCGTTCCCTGTTGTACCTCCTAGCGACCTCTATCTCTCTCCTAACGGCCGAGGGCACGACTGGCAAGGCTATCACTTGACTGTGCGGGTGGTAGATGGAGGCCCCAGCCTCTGGTCCGTAGTTCCTGAAAAGGCACACATACTTTATGCTCTTCTCGTAAGAGAGCCTGGTCATCACATCGAAGTAGGCCTCTACGACAAGCTCAAGGCCCTTTATACTATTGTTGTGCGGATGGGCATCGTGGATTGGAGATTCGACTATGACGTAGTGGAAGCCAAAGCCGCTGTAAGAAGTGGTCGCGAAGAAGAGGGACTCGCCCGGCCTTTCTTCAAAAGGCAAATCGCTTCTAAGCGCTGGGAACATGTTTGGGAAACATCTAATGATCCAATCGCTGACCCTCTCGCTTTCTTTGTCCGCGAGCTTGACCAGTTCCCCATTGACCCGAGAGTAGACCAGCCACGCCGGAGGGGTCATGTGCTCGTTCCCCGGGCAGAAAGGGCACTGCCCCTTAGAGTCCCCCTTGGGCCTCTTAGCTCTATGAGGGGCTATTATCACCCACCGATCAGCGACCGCGTCGTGCCTTATCTCGGGCTCGCTCAAAACTTACTTCATCCCCCTCTCTTAGCGGGAGGTCTGCAGGGCCGGTTTTGAAGAGCTCTTCGGCCTTGGCTTCGACATCTGGCAACAATAATTCTCTCTCCTCACTATCTCCAAGCACCTTCAGCCTTATCTTTACGACTCTCAAGCCTCTCGAGCTAATTCTAAGACGCTTTACTCTTAAATGCTTTAGAGGCCAGTCATCCTTGTGCGCTCGATTTAAAAGGCCCCAACTCAATACTACTGGGTGGCCGAAGTTGCTGATAGGCCTCATCTCTGACACCCACGACAACTTGCAGGCCATAACCGAGGCGGTGAAGACCTTCAACTCCAAGAGGGTTGGCCTTGTCTTGCACGCGGGCGACTACGTCGCGCCCTTCACCTACGCCGCCTACAAGGGGTTGCAGTGTAAGCTAGTGGGAGTCTACGGGAACGTCGACGGCGACAGAGGCCTTCTACGCGAGAGGTTCTCGAGCTTGGGCTTTAAGGTTGAGAGCGACTTCGAGGAGCTGGAGGTAGACGGTATCAGGATAGCGTTGCTGCACGGAGTGCACCCTCAAATAATCGAGGCACTAGCCCTCAGTGGCAAGTACCACGTTGTAGTTCACGGCCACACGCACACTAAGAGAGCCGAGAGGATTGGGAAGACGCTGGTGGTAAACCCCGGTGAAGCCTGCGGCTACATCTACGGGGTCAGGTCCATCGCCTTGCTCGATACGGCAACGCTTAAAGTCGAGTTCAAAGAGTTCTGAGCTATGGGGCTCGAGCTATGAGCGAGGACCTGTGGCTACAGATGAAGAGGCTCGAGCTACAGCGCAGGCTACTCGCGCAAGCGACCAAGAGAGCTGAGAATGTCGAGGAGAAGGAGGCGAAGCCCAAGGATCCCTACGAAGTCATAAGGCCTGTGTTAGAGGAGAGGGCGGACGAGGTGCTCGAAGCGGCGAGGTCGCAGTTCCCGAGGGTCGCTGACGCGGTCGCCGCCGAGCTGGCGAGGCTCGTAGAGGCTGGCTTGATAAAGAGAATCACAGGCCCTTGGTTGATGGCTTTGTTCACGAGGCTGGGGTACAGGCCCAGG
>Ga0272445_1002786_pt1 | contig 11547 bp, 9 predicted proteins | sample YNPCB0031_FD_194404 | JGI IMG/M metagenome (GOLD analysis project Ga0272445, IMG submission 194404) | Hot spring sediment microbial communities from Yellowstone National Park, WY, United States - YNP-CB-003-1 | ecosystem: Environmental > Aquatic > Thermal springs > Hot (42-90C) > Sediment... | reverse complement strand
ACTTGTCTTAATATTTCACATCCTGTAATATTAATAATTGAATCTATATCTTTTTCACTATCATTCATCATAAATAGCTTTGTTCCTGCATTTCCAATTATTGCTTGATCAAAATCATAAATTAATTGAGAAGATAAAATACATGCTAAATTATATTTTCTACTTTCTCTCATTAATGTATTTATTATTCCTTCCTTCTTTGATATTCTATGAGCTTCATCTATAATTAAGAAAGTTCTATTTTCAATTTTATTTACCATCATGCATCTTAAAATTTTTCTAAGAATAAGCTCTGCAATTATTGTTTTTAAATCTTCATTTGCTATTTTAGATAAATCAATTATTGAATTTTGTTTTATTATTCTATTAAAATCTATATTTGTTTTTAATGAAAATCCAGATTGCAATAATCTTATTCTATTTTTTAATCCAATAAGAGCATCTCTTATATGTCCTGCTTTTTCATCTTTGCTTCTTTTATTAATTTCATTATATAATTCTTCTAAATTCTTTTCTTTTATTGAAATAATAGAATCTATTAATTCACTTTCTTGTGTAATTCCAAGTTTATAAATATCTACAATATTTATTGAATTTATTAAATCGATTGCTATTTCATAATAATTTTCATTTACAATTGGAGTAAGAGGATTTAATCCTTGATAAGCAACATCTATTACATCTGAATTTATTAAATCTTTTAATCCTACATATTCTCCATGAAAATCAATTATTATAATTTTTCCATATTTAGATAATTCATTTACAATTCTTATAAGAGTAGAAGTTTTTCCACATCCAGTTTTTCCACAAATTATTAAATGAGGATTTACATTATGTATGAAATCATAATATAATTCTCCTTTTGTTTTTACAGGAACCCATTCGCTTGAAGTTATTTTTGTATCATTATATCTATCATATTGTATGCTTGGAACTCTTGCCAATCCATATTTTATTTCTCCTAAATATATTGCTTCTTTGCTTTTTTCTTTTGTTTTTATCTTCTTTGTTTTCCTTTCATATATTCCATAGAATAATAATATTGGAGAAAATAAATATGGTAAAATTATCATAAAATTCAAAGCAAAAATATTTTCAAATCCATGCCTTTCTCTTATATGACAAATATATGCTCCAATAATATCTAAAAATAATTGTGTAATCCAGAAATTGAAACTTAATAATTTTAATATTTCTTCATTTATTTTAAATATTGTTAAATATTTTATTGAAGAAGATAAGCTCAATGGAATTAAGCAGAAAATAAATCTGAAAATCCATAAGTAAGCATATGCTCTTGGATGTAATCCTCCAATTGCTTTTTCTTCTGGTAAAAAGAAAATTAATAAAATTATTGGAATAAATAAAAGAATATGGCATATTGTATTTTCAGATAGGAAAATAAAAAAATTTATAAAATAATTTAATATTTCAATCATATTCTATCATCAAACAAAAAATATAAATATAATATTTGAAAATATTATTAGAATAATTGGTGAAATAAAAAAATGAAAATTACAATTAGTTTAATTTCAACAATCATTCTTTCAATCTTATTATTAGCATCTCTATACTATGGTTTCTTTATAAAACCTAAAGAAATTACTTATACTTCATATATTCCAACAACTTATAAAGAAACAAAAACTTCATACATTACAGAAAGAGAAACATTAACTAAAACAGAAACATATTCTACTACATTAATTAAAACTACTACACTAGCCTTTAAGCCTTTAGGTCCAAATAGTATTATAATGCTCATAGGAGACCTACATGATGATGGGCCGAATTCAGCGGTAGAACTAGCTCTACGCCATAGAATTGACGTAGCAGCAAGTAGCGGAGTAGACACAGTGATTATAGTATTTAGGACCACCAGCATTGAGCAAACCTATGACCACCTCGATCAGTTAATCCGCTATTGCATGTCAAAAGGTTTATCTGTAATACCTAGAATAGTTGTCGACTCAAAGCATTTCAGTGAACGGTTAGTAGGAGACCCAAACCTTCCAGATTATAACCTTCCAGATTATACTAACTCAACCCAGCTTAGAATGGGGATGGATCTCCTAAGCAAAGTCTTAATGCATCTAGAAGAATTCCCTAACATAGTGGGCTATCAGGTCGAGTGGGGTCATTACGGCGAGTCATGGATAAACTCTGTTTTTTGGAACAGTCATTCGGCAAACGAGTCATTCAGACGGTACATATTAAGGGTTGCTCCACAACTTGCTCAGTTTGATTTTGCTTGGTGGTGGCATAATAAGCTGGTAGAAGGAGACATTGTGTACTATTCAAGCCATCTTCCAGCATCAGACCCTAGAAGCGAACCTGCGAAAGTAGCCCTTTTTTACTGGTACCAGGAATGGCGCAATCATGTTACATTAAACATAACATGGAGCTTTAGGCGCCTAGCTAAAATGCTAACCAGCAAGCCGATAATTGGCTTTTCTTACGTTGGAGCAATAATGCCATCTTATGTCTACTCAGCAGACCGATGTATTGATATAGCTTACTCACCGTTTACACCGCATCCTCACTGGAGACCGACGAAGTTTTATCAGAGAGATGCGTTCTTTGATGGCCTACAATTGGTTGAACTTGATTTTGACAGCCCATATATTATGATGGAGTATGTTGATCAGGTGATCCGCGATGCTTATGAGAAAAAGATAATTCCAGTTATTTTCTATCCGCTCTGGAGTAAAAATCTCAGAGACTCTGATATACCCAAACTTGTTGAGCTCATGAAAAAATATTCTCTATTCTACTTTAAACATGAGGAGAGGCCCATGTTAATAGTGGTGGGTTATTATGATATAGGTTATATAAATTATAGTAGCTCGATACCGATAGCGGTTGCAAACTGGCACTCCGTAGAGCCTCCAGGGCTAATTAAACTCCTAGAAGATTCACATATCAAATTCGATATGATAGATGCTAGAGTTTATAGACCTGAGATTGGGGAGAGATATAGAGCTGTAATAGTGTTTGTGCCGAGGAACTCTGTTGAGGGGGTCTTTATGCGTAAGCTGGAAGAAACAAACACGAAAGTATTCATAGTTTTCCCGAGTTTCATCATAAGCTCACCATCTATGGTGAGACCTTACGAAATTAACTCGGCTATTATGGGGATGTGGAACAAAGTAACAATCTGGGGACGCAATATAGGGATCCAAGTAACTGGATCCCCTCCCTCTTACATCATAAGCTTTAGAGGAGTTCTATCATTTCTAGGAAGATTAACAGGTTATACTGCTAACTATTTAATGGCTTATTACAGTGGAGACTTTGACGAGGTATTAGCTGAAATCGGATCGAATAACTCAAGATTCCCTCTGATTGCTAGGATACGAAACATATATCTTGTGGGGCTAGACATTCAAATTCCTGATGAAAATGCTAGACAAAAAGTATTCGAAGCATTGAAGGTTTTATTAGAAACATAAGTGCTAACTCCCTAATCATGACGCTAATAGTTTTCAAGTTTGCTAAAATGAAGACATAAAAAACTTAAATTTTATACTTTAAACTACTTCATCCAAAAAATCTTTTCCTTCTTTTAAATTTTTCTCTTAGCATTCTAATTTTTAATTTATCAATCGATCTATTTAAAATTTTACAAATGAAAATCATACTTATAATTCTTTATTTTTTAAATTTTATCCTAGCTAATGCGATATAGCTAAAATGAGTAAAGATTCATTTACAACACTATTTTTTATAAAGAACTTCGTAGAAAGTTTAAAGAGAGATTAAAAAATAAAAATAAAGCAGAAGAATTTTTAAATAAAAACAAGCAACTTTCATTATTGGAATATCATCAGTAATAATTATGATATTTATATAACTGAAACTAATAATGAACTATCTAATATATTAAATGAATTTCAAATTCTTTAATAGATTTATACCTTGCATGTAGTATTTCATTATACCATGTGCTTCTTCCTATTCCTTTAACTATTGGTATCATTTTTTTTGATTAGTTCTAAATCTGAAGATTTTAAGCTCATATAAATCACTTTTTTATTTATTAAAAATTTTTTTATAAAATTAATGAAATTGAAAGAATAAATATAGCTTATTTATGAGTAAGATAATGATATTTTAGTCAAAAACTTGGATCTTAAGCATTCATAAATATGAGTGTAAAAAAGAAGAAGAAATACGATCTTTAGATAGAAATAGTATTTTAGGAAAGATAAAGCACTTTAAAGAAGAATATTTTGATTCTTTATATAATGAATTAAAAGGGCAAAGTTAAGTTTAATTTAAACAGAAGATTAAAAATAGATAAATTCAAATTAATAAAAATTTTTATTATAATAAGAAAGTCGTTATAAAATTGAAAATAAAGAAGCAAGTATGCACAATATGTTTAATCAATTTTAATTATCTACATAAGAATATTTTGTATTATTATTGTTAAATACTATAAGCTTACAGTTTTAAATTAAACAATTATTTTGTAGTATTTAAATATTCTGAAAGCTTCTTCTGTTGTGATAAACCATTTAATGAGGATTGTTTTCCAAAAAGAACGTTGATAAATTTTTTCATCTCTTCACCAGTAGCACTTTCTATATATTATTTCACAGATGTTATAATTCTTTATTATAACATAAAATCCTATATTAAATGAATTTTTAATTATTTTATGTACATCTATGAAACGATTTTCTTTTTCAAGTATTGAAATTATTTGTTTAAAAGATTTGCCATCTTTAGATAATTCATCAATTATATTGCAAGATAGGGGGTAGTAGAAAATATATATTTTCATATGTTTTTTATAAAAATATGAGTGGAAGGGTATATTCTGCAACATATATAGGAGGGCATCCTGATTTTCAGAAAAAAGAAAATGTCAGAATATACTTAGCATCTGATGAATTAAAGATCGCCCCCCTTGCAATAAAAATTAAATATAGTGATATTAAAGAAACTGAAATAACTAAAGTTGGTTTTGAGAAATTCCTTAAAATTAAATATAGTGAAGATTCATCAATTTATGAATTATTCTTTAGTGATATCCCAAATATAGATGAACTTAATAATGAATTAAAAAAATTACGTGAAAAACCATTAATAGAAGAGGTTAAAAAGATAACGGAGAAAGAAAAAATCGTTTTCATAATTGCTATTTTCATTATAATTGTAATAATTTTATTCATACCATTAATACCTTATGAAAAAGCTGTTACATATCCCATTATTAAGACTATTACTGAAACTTATCCTGTTACAAAGGTTGTTGATAAGATTCAAACTTTATTTGAGGGGAATAACCTCTACATCTCTACATGGGGTTATAGATATAGTGGACCATATTATCTAAAAGCCGGTCAGACCATCACGGTTAAATGGGATGCGGATACTACTGTGAATGTTTACATAATGAATGACCGCGATTGGGCTAATAGATTTCTAGGCGCTCCTATATCTGAGAGAGCCTTTAAATATGGTACCTCGGGAGAAGTGTCCTATACTTTAAAGTATGATGAACCCATTTACGTTCAGGTAATGTCGCCTGTGTGGGCTTCAGCAAAACTCTACGCATGGAAAGAAACGGTTTCATGGCAAGAGCAGGTCACCATTTATGAAACTCTAACTAAGCAAATAACTAATTATGAGACTAGAACAATTGTTCAAATTGTGAGCTCGGCTGATTTGTTAGGTTGGCCTGGATTAATATTAATTTTGGCAATTCTGATAATAATATTCGGATCGTATATAAAACCTAAAAAGAATATATAAAGAAAAACTTAAATAATTTGGAGGCGAGTTCCAATATAGGATTGAAGTGGTATGGAATTAACAAGTATGAACTTAGTTGGATCAAATATTAAAAAAAGAACAGAGAAAAATATAAGCTTTTTTAAAAAGTTAGCCTTTCTTACTCTCCTTTTTCTAGTGTTGTTAACTACCTTTACATCAGCTTATGGTTTCCTAGGACAACATCGGACGTGCCCGAGATGTGGTGGTACAGGACGAGATCCATACACTTTATTTCTAACTCCTTGTCCTATGTGTGATGGAGATGGTAAAATAGGTATTTTCATAAATGATGAAAAATTAGAAGATTTTATTTCTTACCTTTTAATAATAATTATTATAGTTGAAGCAATTAATGCTTCTAGAAAAGGCTCTAGAAGGGATTAAGAAGAGATAAAAAAGAAATTAATAAAATAGTTTAAAATTTCACTCATATTGTTTTTACCTTTTAAGAAAACATTTGTTTCTAAATTATTAAAAAAATAAAATATAGATTCTAAATTATAAAAAGAAAGGAATTAATCTGAGCAACACACTTGTATTGACCAATGGTCAATCTCTTCTTTTCCAACATCTGGGTATACATCAAATGAACCACGAGAACCAGCCCCTAATTCAGATGGTGTTACATATCCGCTTTTTGCAGAAACAATTTTTCCTTCTTTATCATAATAATATTTAAAAAAGTTGTTTATAATCCTTTCATTATTTTTTAAAATATGATAGCACATTTTTAGAAATCTTTTAAAAATTTTTAAAATAACTTTTTTAAAATTGGAGAAATATGCTTTGGACTATAAAGAACTTCTCCCTCTTCAATATCTATATAATATCCTTTTTCTAATGCTATTACTTCTTTTTCTTTATAATCAAATATTTTTGGAATATTTTTTAATTCAATTTTTGCTAATTTTTTTCTAATATATTCTTCATATCTTTCTCTTTTCTTTTTCAACCATTTTGATTTTCTACTTCTTTTATGCGACATAGATACTCACCACTATCCATCGGCCACTCGAAGGTGGCCGTTTTAAAAGAAAGAGGGAAAAATTTTAAAATCCTTCGTGAAACTTCCTTGCTTTCACCTCTTTCCAGCTTTTCCTTTTATACATTGAAACAATTGAAGCAAATGTAAGAAAAGTAATAACATAAGCAGGAATAAGCATAGGAGAAGCTTTAATTTCTATTGTTTTTTGCTCGGTAAATTTTCCATCATTTGCATTTATGATAAATCTATACTTATTTAAAATTAAGAAATAGCTAAATTTTGCATATCCTTTATCATTTGTTTTTAAATTAAATTCTTCTCCTGTTTCTAAAATTGTTATTGAAATAGTTGAATTTTTAACAGGTAAAGAAAAGTTTGAATTATAACAAATTAAAAATTCTAAATCTAAATAAGAAAATTGATATGGATAATTGTATTTATAAAAAATTGTAATATTTGAAGGAATTAATAATAAAGATATTAAGAAAATTTCAAGCATTTTCTTCTGCCTCCATTAATATTTTAGGAGTATATGCTTTTTCTTCTGGAATCACTGTAATTTTCATTGGACGAGGATCTCCAATAATTCTTAAATAGCATTGGCCTCTGCTAAACCATTTCATTTCTTCTACATCTTCAGGAAGCAAATCAAGATTTCTCCTACAAAAATCTAAGTATTCTGGATCGCTTGATCCAAAAACAATTAATGTTCCAACTGTTTTATATAAGAAGCTTGGAAAATCTTCTGGAACATGAGTAATTAATACATAACTTGCTCCAAACTTACGAAGCATTCTTAAGTGGCGAGATAAAGGAGGTTCAATGAATTGGCTTACTCCTTCTTCTCTTATTTCTGTGAATTTTGTGAATAAATGAGCTTCATCAATTATTACTAATGTTCTTACTTTTTCATATACTCCTGAAGCCATTAAAGAAGAATATAATTGCTCTAAAGTAGCCCATACAATTGCTTTTTGCATTGGAATGCTTAATGGAGTAGGCTTTCCTTCTTCATCATAGCTTCTTAAAGTTAAACATGCAACTCCTCCATAAATTAAATCCTTTATTCTTACATCTGTTCTATTTAATGAGAATTTCCCTGTTGTTAATGGTTCAAGTTTATAAAGTAAAGATTCTGCAATTATTTTTCTTCTTTCATTAAATTCATTCATTTTTTCTTTAATATAATTTGCTATTTTTTCAAGAGTAATATTTTCAGCAATTTCATCTTTCCAAGTATCGCTATTATTCAAATCTATTCCTTCTTTTAAATAGCATTCTATAATTGATTTTCTTAAAAGAACCTGCTCATTTGTATTCAATCCAACTGCATATGCACACATTTTTACGGCATCGGTTGCTCTATCTTGAGGAGATAATCCAGAAAGCAATAAAGGATTTACTTTATTATTTCCTAAATCTATAATTATTCCATTCAATTCTTTTGCAATATTTAAATATTCTCCATTTGGATCAATTATTAAAATGCTTTCAATATCATTTTTATATCCTCTTAATGCTAAAGTTCTTGCTAATGTTGTTTTACCAACCCCCATTAATCCAATTATAGATAAATGAGCATTTACTAATAGATTTGGATTCCAATATACTTTATTATTTAAATCATCTTCTCCTAATAATATTCCGCTTTCTGGAAGTATTGGCTTTCTATCTAAAGCTAAAGGATTAAACCATAAATAATCATTTGATAATGCAAATACTTTTTTAATTTTAGAAATTCCAAATTCTTTTCTTAATGGCAAATAGAATAATCTTATTGCTCTTATAATATCATAATCTCTTAATTCTTCTAAATACAATCCTAATGTATTTAATGAAGTTTTAAATGCATCATAACTTGCTTTTAATTTTTCATTTGCTTCTTCAAAATCTTCTCCTATAACACTTAAAACTGCAATCATATTTACATAGAAAGGATTTTCCCCTTCTTCCATTCTTTTTATTACTGTTCTTTTCTCAATTGCTTTTGTTAAGTGAGACATTGTTCCTCCAACTTGCCAAGAAGAATAATACATATCTGTTTGCTTCATTAATTTTGATTTTAATAGGTAACGAGGAATAGGAGAAGCAAAAATTATAATATCAAAATTGAAATTTAAATGAGTTAATTCATTCAAATCTTTTAATTTTTCAATAACATAGCTTAATGGAAATCTTTTATATGTTGTATCAAAAGATAAAACAACTAAATATTTACTTGCTTCTATTTTTATTTCTTCATTTTCTTTTATTTCTTTATAAAATACATCTTTATTTATTATTGTATCTCTATATTTTTCAGAATTTGAAATAATATTTGTCTTTGAATAAAGAGACTTTAATATTACAAAATATGAAAATGAACATATTAATGAAGAAGAATTAATTATTAACAATATTTGTCCAATAATATTATTTATTAAGAATAAGCATAAAATTGATCCAATTGATGAAAATGTTAATACTCTTAAAATTGGCAAAATTGAGAACTTACTCCATTTATTATTTCCAATATTAAAATCTTCATTTTCTTCTATTAAATAAATTTCAATTCCCTTCAATCTTAATTTTAATTTTTCAATTGCTTCTTGAAGTTTAATAGGATCATCTGAAAATAATGTAATGTAGAATTTTGTTCTTCCTCCTTCTTTTTTTATTTTTAAAGAAGTATCTATTCCTTCTAATCTAAATGCTTCGCTAAATATTCTTAATCTTCTTGCAACTTCACTATTACTTAAACTTGAAAAATTATGTTTTACATCTCTTACTAAGAATTTCTTGAAATATATTTTTTCTTCATTTTTTCCATTCTTTATAGTAAATGAATTATTTCCATTATAGTAAATATTCTTGAATATTAATGCAGATTGTCCATAATAAGAAATAATTCCTAATTTTCTAATTGCCAAATTTTTGAAATTAAAAACTGTATAAATATTGAATAAAATGAATATTGCTACTATTCCAAATAATTGCAAATTCTTTATTTCAATTTTTCCATAAGAAATCAAGCTTACTGCTAATCCAAATATCATTAAAATTATAACAAATTGATATGGAGTTAATACAAAATAGCTTAACTTTTTAAGAAAATCCTTCATTATACATTCCTCCTATGAGATTCTATTACTTTTTTAGAATAGAAATATGAAGCTAAGAATAGAGAAATAGAAAATATTATCAAAATTATTGTAGTTGTATCAAATGAAGATGATGATAATAAATTTAGAATTACTACTATTAATGCGATTGCTAAATATTTTATTCCTTTTTCAATTATGCCTACATCTACATCAGACATTTCTATACCTCCATGTATAATACTTTAAGTGGAATACTTTTATAATATTCAAAAGAATGAAAAATTTCATAATGATGAAAGGTGAAACATTTATTAGCACATTCATTTATTCTATGCTCATTTATATGATATTTCATTCTATCTTCATGAACAATTTTTCCACATATTTTACATTTATAATATGCTATTTTCATTTCATTCTCCTCTTTTTATTTTCATCATAATCAATTTCATAACCAAGCAATTTTGAAACTTCATCTAAATTATCTAAAGAATCATATTCACTATCAATTTCTTCAATTTCATCTTCAGATAATCCCATTTTCTTTGCATCTTCTTTCAAATCAATATCTTCTTCTTTTTTAATTTCAAAATTCTTTTGCTGCTCTCCTTCGATTAATATTCCTCTATCTTCATCATAATAAAATCCTAATTGTTCATTTACTTCTCCTTGACTTACAGGAATTACTTCTCCATCTTTTTCAATGAAATATACCCCTTTCTTTCCATATTTTTCTTCTGCTTCTTTTTCAATATCTTCAATTGCTTTTTCTCTTTCCTCTTCTTTCCTTTCCCAAGCTTCTCCTTGAATTCCTAAAACATCTCTCCATGCTTTCTTCTCTATATGCTTCTTTACTCTATCTAATGCTTTTGATTTTTCCATAATTTTATTAACATAATTTTTAAATGGAGTTAATACCGATCCTTTTACTATATAGCGTGAAGCAAAATTTGAAATTAAAATTATTATTGCCATTGCAATTCCAACTTTTAATGCTTCATTTATAAATGGAGCAATATAATCAGAAATTAATGGAAGAATTGGATTTAAAGCAAATAATGTAAATGTTAATGGTTTTAATATTGGATCTTTTTGCTGATAAGTAATATCTGGAGCATTAAATCCTCTATCAATTGTTTCAAAATAAATTAAGAAATTAGCAAATTCTGGAGGTTTATTCTTTGGCTTAACTTCTCTATATAATTTATATTTTACATTTATAGTAGCAGTTGCATTTGGATCATCTGTTGTAAAATGAACTGTAACTCTTACTCTTGCTACACTTCCTTGACTTGCATATCCATGAGTTTCATATGCAGGACCAGAGCAAGATATTTTATCTATTCTAATGCTCCATCCTTCTTCTGCATATCTTTGAAAAGTATGATATTGCTCTTTTCCATTGCTTCTTATGAAAGTTTCTTCATCTGAACCTCCATCTTTTTCTTCATATTTTATAATTGGTTTTGTATGATATCTTAGAATAATCTTTTTTACTACAATATTTGTTGATATTATTGCAGTTTCATTATGATCTAAATATTCTGAATTAAATTCCAATCTTGGCTTATATTCTTTTACATATCCTTTTTCTATTAATTCTTCAGGAGAAGAATCTTCTATTCTATGGCTTATTTCAATTGTATAGTTTTCAATTTCTATTTTTGGATCTATAATGCTACAAGAATA
>Ga0272445_1002780_pt1 | contig 11570 bp, 10 predicted proteins | sample YNPCB0031_FD_194404 | JGI IMG/M metagenome (GOLD analysis project Ga0272445, IMG submission 194404) | Hot spring sediment microbial communities from Yellowstone National Park, WY, United States - YNP-CB-003-1 | ecosystem: Environmental > Aquatic > Thermal springs > Hot (42-90C) > Sediment... | reverse complement strand
GAATATAACAATGGAAAAACTCATGAAAATAAAAAGTATAAGCCGAAAAGGAAGAAAAAATTTTACGGACAAAATTATGAACTATCCATTAAAGAATTTCACGGACACTCAATTTTGATCTAATAATGTTTGAATTGAAATATTTTTTATCCCTTAAAATTAAATCCTTAAATGAAAAGAAAGGCATTTGAAGTTCTTTTTGAGGAGGAAGAGAAGTTAAAAAAAGAAGTTGAAGAGGTCCAAAAACAAAAATTTAATTTGATTTTAAAAACAAAACAAGAAATAGAAAAGGAAAGAGAAGAATTTTTAGAATATGTTGAGGGGGAAAAAAGAGAATGGTTTAAAAAAGGGATTGAAGAAATAGAGGAAAAATGCAGGAGGATGGAAATTGAAAATAGGGAAAAAATTAAGGAGATTGAAAAAAAATATTTTGAAAAAAAAGATAAAATTTTAAAGGAAATAATTGAATATATTTTAGGATATGGCAATTGAAAGGATGAAAAAAATATTTATAATTGGTGAAAGGGAAATTCTTGAAGAAATTTTAAAATTCATTCAGGAGATGGGTATTTTTCATATAAACTTTACAAATGAAGGTGGTAAAAATTTAAAGAAAGAGGAAGAGGAAAAAAGAAAAAATATATTTAGAATTCTTGAAGCAGCAGAGGAATTTGAAAAGAAAATAAAAAATATATCTGAATACGAAAGTTTGCCAGACGAAATAGAAAAAATAGAAAAGAGAGTTTTGAATATTATAAAAACATATAAGAAAATTTTGGAGAAAAGAAAAGAAAAAGAAAGGGAGTTTTCCTTATATGAAAGATACTATGATATTATAAATTCTTTTTTGCCATTTTTAGAAGAAAAGGAAGATAAAGAAATTGTTGGCGTTATGATTCCAAAAGGTGAGGAAAGGGAGTTAAGAAGAATTTTAATAAAACTAATGAAGGAGTTTGATTTTAAGATTTTATCAAAGGATTTTAAAGAGTATAAGGGTTATGTATTTTTAATTTCTAAAAAAGATGCAGAGAATTTGAGAAAAGTTTTGGTTTATGAAGGATTTCCAGAAATTGCATTTCCGGAAGAGGTAAAGGAAATGGGTTTTAAAAAAGCTATTGATTATATAAAGGAAAAAATTAAAAAAATTCCAGACGAAATAAAAATTTTAAAAGAGGAGGAAAATAATTTTCTTTTAGAAAATGGTAAATTTTTAAGAAGTAGCATTGACTTTTTAAGAGATTTATATGAATATTATGAGGTAAAGGAAAGAGGAGTTTTATTTACTGAATATTTGTTTTATATTGAAGGATTTATTCCATTTAATGAATTTAAAAATTTTAAAGGACTATTTGAGAATAAATTTTCTCCAAAGGCAATTTTGTTGGAAGAAAAATTGCATCCACATGATTTTGAAGAAGTGCCTGTTAAACTCAAAAATAAGTTTCCCTTTAAATATTTTGAAACCCTATTAGAATTTTTCTCATTACCAAAATATGGAACGATTGACCCTTCCCCATTTCTTTTTGTTTTCTTTCCCATTTATTTTGGATTTATGCTTGGTGATATTGGTTATTCAACAATTTTCCTTTTATTTTTTATTTTCCTTTATTTCAAATTTAATTCAAAAATCATTAAAAATCTATCAACAATTTTTATATTCTGCAACTTATGGGGAATATTTTTTGGATTCCTTTATGGAGAAATGTTTGGTGATTTTGGTAAAAAAATTGGATTACATTCATATTTCCACAGAATTGAAAAGGCAGAAATTCTTCTTTTAATATCAATAATTTTTGGTGTATTAGAAGTTTCAATTGGTCTTTTCCTTGGTTTTTTAAATAAAATTAGAAGAGGTCATTTAAAGCATTCTCTTACAAACCTTTCAATGCTTTTTGGACTTTGGTCACTTCTTTTACTTTTTGCAAGTTTTTTAAATTTTTTACCAAAAAATTTAAGTATTTATTTTCTTTTCTCATTTTTCATGTTTGCAGTTATTTCTGCAATTTTACATGGTATAATAGCACCTGTTGAAATATTTTCTTCATTTGCGCATGTTCTTTCTTTTTCAAGATTAATGGCAATAGGTCTTTCTTCTGCAATTTTACCATTAATTGCAAATTCCTTTAAAAATCTTTTTCCCTTTATAATTATAGGTATATTTGCAATGGTAACATTTCATTTTCTTGCAATTTTTCTTGGGATTTTTGATCCAACAATACAGGGTTTGAGATTACAGTTTGTTGAATTTTTTACAAAATTTTATGAAGCAGGTGGAAGAAAATATAAACCATTTTTAAAAAGATTTAAATTAGGAGGTTAAAATGAAAAAATTTTTTTATATAATAGCAGGAATAATTCTAAATATGATGGGAAGTGTTCTCCTTTTTGCTCAGGAAGCAGCTAAGGAAATAACGAAGGAAACCAATCCCCTTGCTTATATTGGTCTTGCCCTTTCAATAGGAATACCTGCAATAGGAACTGCTTGGGCACAGGCAAAAATAGGAAGTGCTGGTGCTGGAACAATTGCTGAAAGACCTGAAATGGCTGTATGGATTTTAATACTTGTTGCAATTCCTGAAACAGTTGTTATTCTTGGTTTTGTTATAGCATTTATGTTACTTATGAAAATTTAATGGAAGAAATTAAAAATTTTGTAAGAAAGAAGATTGAGGAGATAAAAAGGGAGATAATTTTGGAAGGGGAAAGGGAAAGGATAAAAATTTTAAATGAATATGAAGAAGAGAAAAAAGAAATTTTAAAAAGAGCAAAGAAAGAGATTAATGAAAAATTAAGGATGGAGGAAATTAAAAGAGTTAATGAAGTTGAAAGAAAAAATAAAAATGAAATTTTGAAAAAAAGGGAAGAAATTTTAAAGGATATTTTAAAAAATCTTGAAGAGGAAAAGAAAAAAATTAATTGGGATTATATCTTGCCAAAATTTCTTGATGAAGCCCTTAAAAAATTTGAAGAGAAAGAAGGAATTGTTAGAGTTAAAAAGGATTTTTATGAAATTTTGAAAAAAGAGGTTGAAAAAAGGAATTTGAATTTTAAAGTTATGAAAGATGATATAGATGAAGGTCTTATTCTTGAAACAAATGATGGAAAAATAAGAATTTATAATACATTTTCTTCAAGAATAGAAAGGGCAAAAAATTATATACTTGAAATTTTAAAAAGAGAGTTAAATGTCTAACGATATTGGATATATAAATGCAAGAATAAGGGGAATGAAAAGTTTTCTTTTAAAGGAAGAAAAATATGAAGAAATTTTAAATAAAAATAATCTTTCAGAATTTATAGAAGGTTTAAAAGATACTCCGTATAAAGATTTTTTACCTCCTCCATATCCAGAGCCAACTTTAAAAGAAGTTATTGATGGAATAAATAGAGAGGCAATAAATTCCTTTAACAAGATAATTAAATTTTCTGGTGGAAGAATTAAAGAACTTCTTCTAACTCTTTTTCAAAGATTTATTCTTGCAAACATAAGGGCAATAATAAGAGGGAAAATAAAAAAAATTCCAGAAGATGAAATAAAAGAATCCCTTTTACCAATTTATCCTTTTGATATACCAAAGATTGAAGAACTTTTAAAAAAGGAAACTGCATATGATGTTATAAGGCAAATAATAACATGGAGAATTAGTTTACCATTCCTTCTAACAAGAAATATTATAAAATTAATAAAGGAGGAAAAACTTAAAGAGATTGAATATGAGATTGAAAAAAGTTATTTTGAAATTTTTTTAAATAAATTGGGAAATTCTGAAAATGACCTTATAATAAAACATATTTTAAGAACATGGATAGATATGAGGAATATAATAGGTTCTCTTTTGCTTTTAAAATATAACATTAAACCTCTTGGCAAAATAGATTACATTGAAGGTGGTTATATTTCTTCAAGAATATTTAAAAAAATTTCTTTATGTGAAAATTTAGAAGAGGCATTAAAAATAATTTCCTTAACACCTTACAAAAAAATATTTTCTGATGGTGTTGACATTTCATTGTTTGAAAGAAGATTTGAAGAATCTTTAACATCATGGGCAATTGAGGGCTTTTTAAAAAATCCTTTAAGTATTTCAGTTCCATGTGCTTATATATTTTCAAAATACAATGAGCTTGTGAATTTAAGAATTATAGTTTATGGGATTGATCAAAAAATATCAGCAATTGAAATTAAAAAATATCTTTTTATAAAATGAAAAATTATAAAATACTTGCAATAACAGAAGAAGGATATGATGCAGGTTTTCTCCTTGCAGGATGTGATGTTGAAACTGTTAAAAATGAAAATGAAATGTTTTCAATTTTAGAAAAATATTCAATTTCAAAAATTTATGGAATAATAATTGTTGATGCAGAAATTTTTTATAAAATTCCAGAAAGAAAAAGAAGGGAATTTGAAGAGATGCTAATTCCTTCAATTGTTCCAATTTATTTTAAAATGAAAGGTAGAAAAACGATAAGTGAGGAATTAAGAGAAAGTGTTAGGAGAATTTTAGGATATTCAATAAGAATAAAGGAGTAATTATGAAAAAATTAAAGATTGGTTTAACATTTGATGATGTTTTAATTATTCCTAAAAAAAGTAGTGTTTTGCCAAAGGAAGTAGACCTTTCAACAAAATTTTCAAGGAATATTCCTCTTAAAGTTCCTTTTGTTTCAGCAGCAATGGATACTGTTACAGAAAGTAATATGGCAATTTCTATTGCAAAAGAAGGGGGTATAGGTGTTATTCATAGAAATTTAACACCTGATGAACAAAGTCAAGAAGTTTTAAAGGTTAAAAGGTCAGAGTCATGGATAATATCAAATCCAATTACTCTTTATCCTGATGAAACTGTTGGAAAGGCAAAAAAATTAATGAAAGAGTATTCAATCTCTGGTTTTCCAATAATAAATAAGGAAGGAAAACTTGTTGGAATAATCACAAGAAGGGATTTAGCGTTTTTTGAAAAAAATAATATAAAAGTTTCTAAAATAATGAAAAGAGAAGTTATTACTGCAAATGAAGGTATTGGAATAAAAGAAGCCCATAAAATTCTTTTAAAAAATAAAATTGAAAAACTTCCAATAGTTGATAAAGATGGATTTTTAAAAGGACTTATCACATTAAAGGACCTTTTAAAAAAACTTGAACATCCAACTGCAACCTTAGATGAAAAGGGAAGATTAAGGGTTGCTGCAGCAATAGGAACTGGTAAGGATTTTGAAGAAAGGGTTGAAAAACTTTTAAAAGCAGAGGTTGATGCAATTGTTATAGATACTGCTCATGCTCATTCAAAAAAGGTTTTGGAAGTTGCAAAATTTATAAAAAAGAAATATCCTTATTTAGAACTTATTGTTGGAAATATTGCAACTAAAGAAGCAGCAAAGGAGCTTTTAAAAATAGATGTTGATGGAGTTAAGGTTGGAATAGGACCTGGTTCAATATGCACTACAAGAGTAATTGCGGGAATTGGTGTTCCCCAATTAACTGCTATAATGGAATGTGCAAAAGTTTTAAGAAAATATAAAATTCCAATTATAGCAGATGGTGGAATAAGATATTCAGGTGATATAGTGAAAGCACTTGCTGCTGGTGCAGATTGTGTTATGATGGGTAATATCTTTGCAGGAACTGATGAAAGTCCAGGGGAACTTATTTTATATCAGGGAAAAAGATATAAAGTTTATAGGGCAATGGGTTCTGTTTCAGCAATGAAACTTGGTTCAAGAGATAGGTATTTTCAGGAAGAATATACAAAATTTGTTCCTGAAGGTGTTGAAGGTATTGTTTCTTATAAAGGTCCTGTGTCAGAGGTTATATATCAGCTTGCAGGAGGGGTAAAGGCAGGGCTTGGTTATGTTGGTGCAAAAAATTTGAAGGAATTAAGAAAAAAAGCAGAATTTATTATGATAACATCTTTTGGATTAAGGGAAAGTCACCCACATTCAATTACAATAACAAAGGAGGCACCAAATTATGAACCACCAAAATTTTAAAGGGAGGTAAATTATGTATGAGGAAGCAATAAAAAATGCAAAGGAGCATTTTGAAAAAATAATAAGGGAGCAAATAGAAAGGGTAGAAAAAATGAAAAAGGGAGAGGATTGGGTTGATTATGGAAAAATAAAACCAATAATAATAGGGATAGCAGGTGGAGATGGAATAGGTCCTTATATATGTAAAGAAGCTGAAAGGATTTTGAGATTTCTCTTAAAGGAAGAAGAAAAAGAAGGTAAAGTTTCCTTTAAAAATATAGAAGGTCTTACAATAGAAAATAGAGCAAGGGTTTTAAAAGCAATTCCTGATGATGTTCTTGAAGAAATTAAAAAATGCCATGTTATTTTAAAAGGACCAACAACAACGCCAAAAGAAGGTGATCCATGGCCAAATATTGAAAGTGCAAATGTTGCGATGAGAAGGGAACTTGATTTGTTTGCAAATGTAAGACCTGTAAGGGTTCCTCAGGAAGGAATTGACTGGATATTTTTCAGGGAAAATACAGAAGATTTATATGTATTGGGGTCTAAAGGAATTAATATTACGGATGATATTGCAATAGATTTTAAGGTTATAACAACACAGGGAAGCGAAAGAATTATAAGGCTTGCATTTGAATATGCAAGAAAAAATAAAAAAAACAGAGTTACAGCAGTTACAAAAGCAAATGTTGTTAAAACAACTGATGGTAAATTTTTAAAAGTATTTTATGAAATTGCAAAGGAATATCCTGAAATAAATGCTGATGATTGGTTTATTGATATTATGACTGCAAAATTAATAGATAAAAAAAGGAGAACAGAATTTCAGGTATTTGTTTTACCAAATCTATATGGAGATATTTTGACAGATGAAGCAGCAGAGTTTCAAGGAGGAGTTGGAACTGCTGGAAGTGCAAATATAGGAAAAAGATATGCAATGTTTGAAGCAATACATGGGAGTGCACCAAGAATGGTTGAGGAAGGAAGAGCAATTTATGCAGATCCAAGCAGTATTTTAAGGGCATCAGCAATGCTTTTAAGACATATAGGATACGAGGAGAAGGGAACGAGATTGGATATGGCTCTTGATATATGTGGACAATTTGAAAGGAAAGTTATAATTACTGGAAGGTCAAATGGTGCAACAGGTGAAGAATTTGCAAATTATGTTATTGAAGTTTTAGAAAGGAAAGATTTAAAAGAATTATGGGAAAATTATCAAAAAGAATTTTTAAAAAAAGGAGGTTAAAATGGAAGAAAAAGTTTATGTTGGTGTAGAAAATCTAAAAGAATTTGTATCTGGGATATTAAAAAAGATGGGTGTAAAGAAAAAATATGCTGAAATTGTTGCTGATGTTCTTGTATCTGCTGATAGAAGGGGTATACCTTCTCATGGTGTTCAAAGATTTAAAAGATGTGTTGACGAAATAAAGGCAGGAAGAATTTTACCAAACAATCCTCCTAAAATTGTTAAAGAAACAAAGGTAAGTCTTTTAGTTGATGGGCAAGCAGGTCTTGGGCATGTTATAGGTTATCTTGTAATGGAAAAGGTAATTAAAAAAGCAAAGAAAAGTGGGATCTGCTTTGCGTGTGTTAGAAATTCAACCCATTATGGAATTGCAGGATATTATGCAATGATGGCATTGCCCCATAATTTAATAGGAATTTCAATGACAAATTCAGATACACTTGTTGTTCCGACATTTGCAAAAGATATGATAATTGGAACAAACCCAATTGCTGTAGCAGTTCCTACAAAAAATGAAAGACCATGGGTTTTGGATATGGCAACAGCAACGGTTCCAAGAGGTAAAGTTGAAATATATGCGAGAATGGGTAAAAAGATGCCACTTGTATGGGCAACCGATGAAAATGGAAATCCAACAGAGGATGCTCAAAGAGTTGTTATAAATTTAAAGGAGAAAAAAGGAGGAGGTCTTTTACCTCTTGGTGGTGCAGAAGAAGAAACTGGTGGTCATAAAGGATATAACTTATCAGTTCTTGTTGATATTCTCTCAGGTGTTTTATCAGGTGCTGCATATGGAAATTATGTTTATAAGGAAAAAAATCCAAATATAGGTCATTTCTTTGGTGCAATTGACCCTGAAATATTTATAGGAAGTGATAAATTAAAGGAAAGGATGGATGATTATATAAAAATTTTAAAGAATGCTCCAAAAAGGGTAGGTAAAGATAGGATTTATGTCGCAGGTGAAAAGGAATATGAAAAGGAAGAAGAATATAAGGAAAAAGTTCCAATCCTTAAAAATGTTTATGATGAAATTTTAAATATTGCAAAAGAAGTTGGTTATAAAGGAGAATTAAAAATAATGGGTTAATTTTTAAATAATTCTTAATTGACAAAAAAATAAAAATCAATTATAATTAAAATTAATGGAGTATTTTTTTAAAGATATAAATTTAGGTAAATTTTTTCAAAGAGAGAAACCTTTTTATTTAATAAAAAGAGAGGATATTTTAAATCTTATTAAAGAAGAGTTTAATTCTAAAAAACTCATTCTTATCCATTCACCGATTGGTTATGGTAAAACTACTTTATGTTATCAAATTATAGATGAATTAAAAGAAAAAGATATAAAATTTATTTATTATTCCATAAATGAGGATGATAAGAAATTGCATTCGTTTTTTTATCATTTAATTTATGGCATAAATCAATTATTACCAAATTTCGGATTATATATCTTAGAACTTCTTAAAAAAACTTATCATTTTAAACCGATAATTAATTCCTTTTTTAATGAAATAATTTATAAAATAAAAAGTGATTTTGTTTTTATTTTTGATGATATAGATATAATACAAAATGAAAAACATTTTATTGAATTTTTAAATCATTTTACAAAATATACTCCTTCAAATATAAAAATGATTCTCTCAACTTGTAAAGATATAAATTTTGATTTCTTAAATAGATTAAAAATAGAAAACAAAATTCTTTTCGTTTCAAAAGATTTACTTTCTTTTAATGAAAAAGAAATAAAAGAAATTGGTCAAAACTTTAATATTTATTTTTCTGATTTTGAAGCAAATTTAATAAGAAAAAAAACAGACGGATGGATATTATATTTAATTTATTTTTTAAATTATTTAAAAAAAAGATATAAGGAAAATACACTTTTTGAAATAATAGAAGAGATTGAAACAGATAAAAAGGAAATATTCAATTACATTGAAAATGAAATTTTCAAAAAACTAAATAAAAAAGAAAAAAAATTTTTAATTTTTTATTCCTATTTTGAAAATATAAAACCTTCAATTTTTGAAAAAATATTAAACATTAAAAAAACAGAAAATTTCCTTTATAAAATATACAAACAAAGTCCATATTTAATAGAAAAAAGAAATAATTCTTATATTCTTCATTTTATTTTTAAAGAATTTTTGAAGATAAAGATAAATAAAAAGGAAAAGATGAATTTGTTTAATAAAATAGGTTATTATTTTGAAAAAAGAAAAGATATTAAAAAATCAATGGAGTTTTATTTAAATTCTAAAAATTTTGATAAAGTTGCTAAATTATTTTTAAAATATTATAAAATTTTGATAAGAAATAAAGAATATATTTTAGTAAAAAAAATACTTGATGATTTGCCCCTTAAATATTATGAAAAATATCCTATCCTTTATTATTATAAAGCAAATATTTCTATTATATTAGAGAAAAAAACAGAGGAAGCAGAAAAAATTCTTAAAATTTTAGAAAAAAAAGAAATTGAAAATAAGGAAATAAGAATTAAAGCTTTAAAAGCCCTTATTAATGAAATAAAAGGAGAAATTCAAGAATCTTTAAAGATATATGAAGAATTAGTAAAAGAAATAAAAGAGAAAAATTTACTAAAAAGTTGTTTAATAAATTTAGGAACTGCTAAGGGGAAAATTGGAAAATTAAAGGAAGCAAAAGAAATTTTTAAAAAAATATATGAAATTAAAGGCATAAGATTAAATATTTTTGATGAGATAACCTTAAAAAACAATTTATTTGTTATTGAACTTGAAATGGGGAATTATAAAATTTATCAAGAAATTTTAAATTTTTTTGAAAAATACCATTTAATTTATCCTTATAATTTAATTCCTATAGCAATCAATTTAATTTCACTTGAAATTCTTTTAGGAAAAATAAATGAAGCACAAAAACACATAGAATGGTTTTTTGAAAAAGCCATGGATACTCAAAATGATTTCTATAAAGCAATTGCATATAAATTTTTAGGTGATATTGAATCATCAAAAGGGAATTATGAAAAATCAGAAAAAATTTTAGAAAAGGCATTAAAAATTGCTGAAGGGGTAAAAGAAGCAGAGAATAAAATATGTTTAAGTTTTATTGAAAATTTTATAAGAAAAAAAGATATAAAAAATTTAGAAAAATGGATCAATATATTTGAAAAAGAATTTCAAAAGGAAGATTTAAAAATAAATTTTTATAAGGGTAAATTAAATATTTTAAAGAAAGAATATGAAAAAGCAAAAATTTATCTTGAAAATTGCCTAAATCAATTTTCCCATGACAAATTTTTCAATACTTTAATTCTCTGGAACATTGTTATTGTTGAATATAATTTAAAAAATTATGAAAAAGCAATTAAAATTTCAAAAGAACTAAAAAAGATTATAGAAGAGAACGAATATGATTTTCTTTTTGATACACAGGATAAAGATGAAGTTAAAATCATTGAAAAAATAGGGTTAAAAGAAAAAAAAGAAATTTTTATTAAAGAGGAAATTCCAAGCATTTTCTATGTTTCTTTCTTTGGAAATTTCAAAATATTTGATGAAAATGGTGAATTAAAAATATATTTTAGAAGTAATAAAATTCTTTCTCTTTTTGCATTTTTAATTTATAAGTCCCAGTTTTACAATTCAGATATTTTAATTGATATGTATTGGAGGGAAATAGATTTTGAAAATGCAAGAAATAATCTTTATGTAGCAATATGTAATATAAACAACCAATTTAAAAATATAATAAAGGAAAAAATAATTTTAAAGACAAAAGAAGGATATGGAATAAATCCTGAAATAAAAATAAAAAAGGATACAGATGAATTTGAAAAATGTTTAACTGAAGCAAGAAATTTAAAAGGTGAAGAATGTATAGAAATTCTTGAAAGAGCAAAAAAAATTTATAAAGGTGATTTTTTACAAAATTTATATGATTTTTGGGTTGAAGAGAAAAAAAGTTATTATAAGAATTTATATTTAAATATTCTTGAAAATCTCGGAAAAATTTATAAAGAAAAAGGCGAGGATTATAAAGCAATAATAAATTATGAAGAATATTTAAAAATAAATCCCTATAATGAGAAAATAATTCAAGACCTTATAGAAATTTATGAAAAATTAAAAGATTTCAAAAAAATCTTAAAATTAAAAAATTTATATAGAAAAATTCCCTTATAATTTGTTAAGATTTTGTTAAGAAATTTTTTTAATTTTTTAAACAAATAAAGGTTATGGTAACTAAATTATGATAAAAAATATAATGTTTAATTATAATCGTTTTCAATTGAGGATTTTAAACAAATATGAGTTTTGCCATTTTATTCCTGCTTTAAAAGCTGGTGAAGTGG
>Ga0272445_1002779_pt1 | contig 11573 bp, 13 predicted proteins | sample YNPCB0031_FD_194404 | JGI IMG/M metagenome (GOLD analysis project Ga0272445, IMG submission 194404) | Hot spring sediment microbial communities from Yellowstone National Park, WY, United States - YNP-CB-003-1 | ecosystem: Environmental > Aquatic > Thermal springs > Hot (42-90C) > Sediment... | reverse complement strand
ATTGATGAAGCCTACGGGGATGCGGAGGTGGTGAGTATTTTATCGGGGGAGCGGGTGGCGGTGGTGCATCATTTCGCTATAGGGGGGGGGCGGATTGTGGCGAGTCATGTTTGGCAGTTTGGGGCTAAGGAGTGGGAGGAGCGGCCGGAGGAGGTATTGGAGGCGATCACGCGCCAAATTCTGGCGGAGCGGGGCCGCTTGGCCCCGTCTATCTATGTGGATGGATGGCCGGCGGAGCTGCCCCTGCCCGAAAGCACCGAATGGTCTTATCTTCTCCCGCCTTCGGAGGAGGCCTGGCAAAAGCTCATCCATATATGCCGCAGCACCGCCTGGACTCTCCTGCAAGAGAAACACCGCTTCCTGGAAAAAAAGCTCCTCAAAAGCCGCTCTGTCTTAGAGGAAATGCAGAAAGTTCTAAACCTTCCTCACCTGCCCAGCCGCATAGAGTGTATGGACAACTCGCACATTCAGGGGGCGCATCTGGTAAGTAGTGTGGTGGTATTTGTGGAGGGGGCGCCTCGCCGAAGCGAATACCGGCGCTACGTGCATGAGGATTTGCAGGTGGGGGATGATTTTGAGGCGATGCGGCGGGTCGTGCGGCACCGCTATGAGAAGCGGGTAAGGGAGGGGCTGCCTTTACCCGACTTGCTTTTGATTGACGGGGGGAAAGGGCAGCTGCAAGCGGCCAAGGAGGTCTTAGAGGAGTTGGGCTTAGGGCACCTCCCCGTCTTTGCCCTGGCGAAAAAGAAGGAAGAGCTTTTCCGGCCGGGGCTGGCCGAGCCGCTATATATTGATCGGCGCAGTCCGGTGCTGCATCTTTTGCAGGCAATTCGGGATGAAGCGCATCGGACGGCGGTGGGGTTTCATCGTCAAAGGCGGGACTCGGCGGTCCTAAGGACGCAGCTAATGGAAGTGCCGGGCATTGGCCCCGTGCTGGCAGAGAAGCTCCTGAATCGTTTCGGCTCTATGGAAGCTTTGCGTGAGGCCTCTTTGGAGGAACTGAGGAGCCTTGTGGGAGCCCGACGCGCAGAAACCCTTTACCAGTACCTACATGGCTAAGTCTATCGGAGATTTGCTGAGGCAGTTTTGGGCGGGCCAGCTCCCTAATAAAGCCCCGCGGGAAGGGCAGATTGCGGAAGCATGGGTGCGGGTGGCCGGCCCAGAAATAGCCGCTGCTACGCAAACTCTGCGCCTGACCAAGCATGGGCTTACCGTCATTATCAAGGACCCTTTGGTGCGGGAAGAAGTCCGCTACCGAGCGGCGGCCTTAGCCGAAGCTCTCCGAGCCGCTGGCTTTCCCGAGATCAAGCGAATTCTCGTGCGAGGGTAGAATAGGCTCTTTGCCAGGGCGGCCCAAACCCAAAAAGATAACGGCTTGCTCCCCTCAGGTGGCTATAAACTGCCAAGGCCATTTCCTCGGGTGTGGGAAGTTTTGTGTAAGTTCGCGTTGATATGAAATCCATCCTGCACCTTACAGACTTTTCCGAGACGGCGCGTCAGGCGTATCGGTATGCCCTGGCTATAGCCAAGAAGCACCAAGCCGCTATTCACGTGGTGCATGTATATGATCGGCCCTATGCCAGCATTGCTTATCAGGGGGGCCTTTCGGCTGTCGTGGATGTAGAAATGGATCGGCGAATCCGGGAGGAGCTTGTTAAGCATTTGGCTGAGTATGTGCGTTCTGAGGAGAGAGAGGGTGTGGAAGTCCATGCCCATCTTTTAGCAGACTACACGGTGTGGCGGGTGTCGGATTATATAGAGAAGTACCCGGGGGTAGGACTCATTGTAATGGGGACGCGAGGAGCGACAAGTATTTGGCATGGGGGACTCTTTGGGACCAATGCCGCTCGGGTGATTCGTCATAGCCCGGTGCCCGTACTCGCCATCCACCCCAAAAACACTTACAAACCCTACGAAAAGGTCTTGCTTCCCGTAGATATTTTTGAAGATAAGTCGCTCATCGTCATTCAAAAGGCACTGGAGTTTCTCAAGCCCTGGGCGGGAGTTCGGGTGATTTTATCGGTTATCAATACGCCGTATGTGTTTTATGATACGCCGACCGTTCAGAAGTTTGTGGAACGTTTGCGGGGGGAGATCAGTTATGACCCTTGGGAGCTGAAAGTGTATAATGACATTTCGGTGGAGGAGGGGCTTCGGCAGGCTATGGAGAGCGAGAAGGCGGACCTGCTGATTATGGGGACGCATGGTCGGAAGGGGTTAGCGCAGTTTCTCTTTGGAAGTATTACGGAGAATGTGGCGCAGCACCTTTCTTATCCGGTGTTAGCTATTCCGTTGGGGGGCTGAGAGGGGGCAAAGAAGGGCCCAAAAAGTCCCTCAAATGGCAAGGAGCGCTTTTTCCGAGCCACTGCGCTTTTTGTAGCTCCCAACCCAAGGAAGCTCTCACAGGCTAAGGAGGCCCGCGCTCTGATTTTGCCGGGCCTGCGTCCAGAAACCGAAGAGATTATCTTGTCCGAGGTATCGCAAAAGTCCCAAGAACGCAAATCCGATGGCTTCGCGGAAATCCACCAGTTCCTTTGGAGCTAAAAGACAGGCACAGGGCGAAAGCCTCTGAATGGTTTCCACGAGATAGGTATTCCATGCGCCGCCTCCGGTGAGATAAACTTTTTGACAGGAAAGGTCTCGGAGGGTTTGGCTAATTCGGGTAGCGATAGCATGGACGGCCGTGTGGAGTTTGTCTTGGGCGGAAGCAGGGTAAGCCAGAAAGGGGGCTATAAACTGCGTATGGACGATTTCATTCGTGATGGCGATGGGAGTAGGGCTCTGAAAAACGGGTGCTGAAGCGAAGGTTTCTTGGAGGGCGGGGATGAGCTGTCCTTGCCGGGCGAAAGTTCCATGGGGGTCATAAGGGAGAGGTGGATGGAGCTGCTGAGCTAAGGCGTTGAGGAGCTGATTGCAAGGGGTGATGTCAAAGGCTGTGTAGGTAGGGCGGTGCGTGATATTAGCGATGCCGCCGAGGTTGAGGAGGGTTTCATATTCGGGCCAGAGGAGGGCATCGGCATGCGGAATAAGCGGTGCGCCTTGACCACCCAGAGCTATGTCCCGAGCCCGAAAGTGCATCACGACCGGCTTTCCTGTGAGAGCCCTTAGCCTCTCGGAATCCCCTAAGCTCCAAGTAAGCCCTTCCTCTGGCTGATGAAATACGGTCGGCCCATGCCAGCTAATCAGATCAAATACCTGTCCCTGCAGCCTTTCCCGAAGGATTTGTGCTGTCCAGTCGGTGTAGAGGATGCTAAGTTTGAGGAGGGCTTCGCCAGGTAGGTGGAGGGTTTGGTGAAGGGCGTCCTTTAGAGAGGGGGGATAGGGGACGGTTTCGGCCGAAAGGAGAGCGTAGCGCCAATAGCCCTGGGAGGACCAAAACCGTACTAGGGCTATGTCTAAGCCATCATGAGAGCTGCCAGCCATGAGCCCTACCACCCGAAACGAAGGCCTATCCATGCGCTACCTGCTCATAAAAGCGCCGAAATCGAGGCAGCTGCGACTCTCGGTTATACATGGTCTCAGCTAAGAGGCGGCCATGATGGGCGAGCTTTTGTCGGAGGGGAGCATCCGTATAGAGAGCTTCCAGGGCATTTAGAAACCCCTTTTCATCATCGGCAATGAGAAGGTCGCGTCCGGGCTGGCAAACTAAGTTTTCTGCTCCTATGCTGGTAGAGAGGATGGCTCGGCCTGCAGCCCAACCTTCAATGATCTTGATTCGGATACCGCTCCCCGAAAAAAGCGGCACAATGAGAATATCGTGCTCGTAGAGGAAGGCTTTGCTATCGGGGACTTCGCCTAAGATGTGGACTTGGGGGCTGGCATACCGGTAGAGACGGGGCGGGCAGTTTCGGCCGGCAATGGATAGCTGGGCCTGCGGGTGCCGCCGAGCCAATTCCGGCCATACCCGCCTCAGAAACCACTCTATGCCGGCAAGGTTGGGCAGCCAGTCCAGTCCGCCAATGAACCCTATACGGGGGTTTTGCTTTCGGAGGGGAGGCGCTTCATAGGCTCCTACATCAATCGCATACGGAATAAGCTCTACGGCTCCCCGATAACCACTCGCCTTCACAAAGGCGAGCTCTCTTTCGGAAATGGGGATAAGGCCTTGATAGGTGGGGAGAATATGGGTTTCGTAAGAGCGGATACGCCGGGCCTGTAAAGAAAGGTAGAGGCGGAGGGGCCAGGGTTTTTCTTGGGCTAAGCGCTCCCAGATTAGGTGTTCTATGTTGTGGAGCCGATAGATGCGGGGGAGGGGAAGCTTTTCCACATAGGGGGTCAGATAAGGCGACTCTACTTGGATCAGGTGGGGCTTGAAAGAGGCTATGGTTTCGGCTAAGGCGGCTTGATAATCGGGATTCCAGAAGCGCTCCACGTGGTAGGGACGCTGGGAGAAAAGGAGATTTTTGATGGCGGGCCAGGGTCGAGGGGTGGTATCTACAAAGATAGTCTTTTGGGGGAAGGGCGCTTGGGGTGGAGCGGGATGCTTCGGGGTGCTCATGGCCAGGGTCTCTACCTGCCATCCCAGACGAAGCCACATTTCCACAAAGTGGAGGCTGGCTAAGGCCCCTCCATCGCGGGGCGGGTAGATGGGCTTTGGAGTAAGCTGAAGGATGCGCAGGCTCAAAAGAGCGTCTTAGTCTCAGGGGGAGAAGGGGGCTCGGTAGAAGGGGGTTCCTTGACTTCTTGTGGCGGGGGTGTAGGCTCGGAGGGCGCAAGAGGCGGTTCTAAGCTATATCCGAGGGCTTCTAAGGCGGATTGCATTTGGGCCAGGTGCCATTCTGCTTTTTGGCGAAGGTAGGCCTGACGCGCCGCCTCTAAGATGGCTTTGCGTTGGCGCAGTTCCTCTTTGTAGGCGGCTTTGAGCTTTTCGTACTCTTCGGGCGTATAGGGCATAGGCTATAGGAGAGGCTCCTTAGAGGGAGGCTCTTTATCGGAGGGGGAGGTGGGCGGTGTAGGTTCGGAGCTGGTGGGTTTAGGGGGCATTTCTAAGCCCAGTTCGGCTTTCAGACGACTGAGGGACTCTTTGGCTTGGATGCGCTCCATTTCTTCTTCTATTTTGAGCTTGGAGGTGTCAATGGAGTCCAGAGCGAGTTCTAAACGGGCTTCGTATTGGGCGGCTTTTTCTTGGAGGCGACGCACCATCTCGTCATGGGTCTGGTCAATGCCTCCCACCTCAAATTGTTCAAAGACCTCGGCGATCTTGGCCTGCCATTGCGCCCGCTCATACTGCTGAAGGGCGGCCCGCGCCTCTTGAATCTTCCGTTCTTTCTCCCGCAGGAAGAGCTTTTTGATCTCCAGGGCTTTTTCGTAGGCTTTTTGAGCGGCTTCCAGTTCTGCTTGTGTTTGCGCAATAGACTGCTTGAGCTTTTCTATTCTCAGGGCGTACTGTTCGGCCAGGTCCTCGCGGTTTTGGGCCAGAGCGGCTTTGACCCGAGCAATTAGCTCTTCGTACTCTTTTTTGGACTTGGCTAGTTCGCGTTCAAGAAGGGTGACGGTGGCTTTGACGGATGCGATGTGCTGGTTCATTTTGGGGACCTGGTCATTCAGGTCGCGGATATTTTGTTCAAGGATGAGGCGGGGGTCTTCAATGGCTTCTACGGCTTTGCCAAAAAGCGCCCGAATAGCCCGCTTAAACCTTTTCCACAGAGACATAAGTAGAGAGAGTTTGAGTGATTTTCTCCAAGAAGCTCTTAGGCCCGAGGAAGAGCGCTGTGCGCTGATGGATTTTGGTGGGTGGGATGTCTAAGATGGGCTGTATGCCGTTGGTGGCGGCACCGCCGGCTTGTTCCATAAGCCAGGCCATAGGATAGGCCTCATATAGAAGGCGCAGTTTGCCTTCGGGTTTAGCGACGGTGCCTGGGTACATGAAGAAGCCGCCTTTGAGAAGATTCCGATGAAAGTCTGCTACCAAGGAGCCTACATAGCGGAGGGATTGGGGCTTAGGGCTTTGGCGATTTTCGTGGTGGAAGGTCTGGATAAACTCTTGGAGGGCTGGATGCCACTCGTGGAGCTGGTTGTCGTTGAAAGAGTAGTAGCTACTTTTTTCGGGCATGCGCACGTCGGGGTGGGAAAGGATGAAGTCGCCTGCGGCGGGTTCTAAGGTAAAGCCATGTACGCCTTTGCCGGTGGTGTAAAAGAGGAGGGTGCTGGTGCCATAGAGCACATAGCCTGCGGCTACCTGGGCTCGCCCCCCTTGTAAGAAGTCCGTCTCTGTGCAGGGGCTTCCGGGAAGCGTCTTACGCCGATAAATGGAAAAGATGGTTCCCACAGGAACCCCGACATCAATGTTGGAGGAGCCGTCCAGAGGGTCTAAGAGGATGACATATTTTCCGTTTGGATTGAGGGGGGTGAAGGTGTCATCTTCTTCGGAGGCGAAACCGGCGATATGGGGATTTTTAGCAAAAAGGTGGCGGAAGAGGGTGTTTGCGAGGTGGTCTAATTTTTGGACGGATTCGCCTTGGATGTTGGTAAGGCCGAGTTCGCCGAGGATGCCGGAGAGGGCGGCTCGTCGGAGGTGGAAGCTAATGAGTTTAGCGCCCAGCGAAAGGTCGCGCAGGATTTTGGAAAGGGCGCCGCTGGCTCCCTCGATTTCTTGCTGGCGATCGGCAAGGAACTGTTCAAGCGTAACGAGCTGCATGCGGAGAGAGAGGGATTCGAACCCCCGAGCCCGCGTTGAGCGAGCTACCTGATTTCAAGTCAGGCCCGTTCGACCACTCCGGCATCTCTCCAAGGCAAAAATACGAAGAATCCAGCTATGTAGGGGGAGGGGATTTATAGAGAGGGCCTGGGCGAGGGGGGCATCAGATAAACGGAAGGCTGTATATTTGCCATAGGTGGGCGAGATAGCTCAGTTGGTAAGAGCGCAGGATTCATAACCCTGAGGTCGCGGGTTCGATTCCCGCTCTCGCCACTTATGAGTAGGAGGGCGGAGTTGGAGCGCTTCCTGAGCGAAGCCGATCGCCGCGTGCTTCTGATTTTAGCGAAGGAAGCGCGCGAAAGGAAACTCCTCGCACCTCTGTATCCGCTTTCTCATTATGATACGGCGGGGCTGCGCCGGCTCTTGCGCCGCTTAGGCAATAGCTTGTGGGAGCTTCCCTATGTGCGTACCCACCTCGGCATCCCCAAAGAGCCATCCCCATCTCCCTCTGAGTCTACTTATCCCCCAGCTATCTCCCTTGCCGAACTGCGGGAGAAACTCTTCCCCGGCCTCTACGGCATGGAAACCGAAAAAGAATTCCTGATTGAGCACCTTTATCTACCCTTACGTTATCCTGCCTTGGCTAAGCAGTATGGCGTTTCGGTCTCTCCAATGATTATCGTGGAAGGCCCTCCCGGCACGGGCAAAAGCTACCTCTTTCGGGCTCTTTCAAAGGGAGGACAGCTTCCTACGCGGTTCATTCACACACCTGCCTTGGCTTCTATGTGGTTTGGAGAGTCGGAGGGCCGGCTGCGGCAAATCTTTCACAAAGCCCTCCGACATGCTCCTGTCGTGCTCGTCTTTGAAGAGTTTGATAGCCTTTTCCCTCCCCGGGAAGCGAATCTCCCCTGGCTCAATGGCATGACGAATCAGCTCCTCTTACTAATAGACGAGCTGAAGCACCGACAAAAGCCCGTAGCGGTAGTGGGCCTAACGAACCGCCGGCATGCGCTGGAAAGCGCCCTCCTACGAAGCGAACGTATTGACCATCGCCTCTATATTTCCCTGCCCGATGTGTGGGAAAGGGAGTTGATCTTACGTCAGGCATCCCGGGACTTTCCTGTGGAAAGCGACATAGACTGGACCACCTGGGCTGAAAAAACCGAAGGGTTTAGCCGGGCTGATCTCATAGGTTGGCTGCGTCGCGCCGCTCAAATCGCTTTTCTCCGAGACCGTCTGCAGGGCCAGCCGCAGAAAATCACCGCTATAGACCTCCAGAGAGCCTTCCAGGAGTAAGTTTCCAATTGGGCCTCCAAAAACTCGCCTGACTCCGAACTTTTGCTTTTCTTTGAAGCAATGTCTGCCTCTGCCCAAGATGCCTACCAGGCGGCCGAAGCCGCTCTGAAAACCTATATCCGCAGCCGGGGCCTTCGGGAAACCCGAGAACGGTACGCCATCCTAAAAGAAATTTACCTTCATCTGGATCACTTTGACGCCGAGCAGTTGTACACTCAGCTTTTAGGTCGAGGCATAAAAGTTAGCCGAGCCACCGTGTACAATGCTTTGCAGCTTTTCGTGGAGGTGGGTTTGGTGCGGCGGTATTTATTTGGGGAGGGGCGCATGCTTTATGAGCGGAGTCTGGGTCGCCAACAGCATGATCATCTCATATGCCTGGACTGCGGGGAGATTGAGGAGTTCTGTGATCCGCAGATGGGATTAGTGAGTGAGTCGGTAGGGCGACTCTTTGGGATGCGTCCTAAGCGCCATGACCTAGTCATCTACGCCAGCTGTGAGCGACCCAACTGCTCCCACCGCAAAAAAATCCCTACCTTTGACCGGCAATGAGCAACTTCAATCCCGAAACGAGTATGATATATACGCAAGAAGTCCAGGGTACAGCTACTATCTTTCGGTTGGAAGGTTCCCTCATGGGAGACTCTACCCAGCAGCAGTTCAAAGATGCCGTTCTCAAACTCCTCGATCAAGGTCAAAAGCACATTGTGCTGGACTTTTCTCATGTGCGCAATATCAATAGTGCTGGCTTAGGGTCGCTGATTACGTTATTTTCTCGGACGCGTTCGGTAGGGGGGGAGTTTATTTTGGCTGCGGTGCCGCAGAATGTGCGTAATCTTCTGCATATTACTCGGTTAGATACGGTATTTGTGGTGACTGACACGGTGGAAGAAGCTTTGAAGCGGCTGGGGGCCAGTGCAGGTTGATGTCGTTTTGGGCTTGCAGTGGGGGGATGAGGGGAAGGGTAAGGTGGTGGATGCATTAGCGCGAGGGTATGAGGTGGTGGCGCGCTTTCAAGGCGGGCCGAATGCAGGGCATACGCTATATCATCGCGATCAGAAAGTCGTCCTCCATCAGGTGCCGGCGGGCATATTTCATGACACGGTGCAATGTCTGATTGGAGATGGTGTAGTGATAGACCCGGAGATACTCGTGGGGGAGATAGCGGGTTTGGAGAGGATGGGGCTTTCGGTGGAGGATCGGCTTTTTTTAGGGCGGGGGGTGCATTTGATTTTGCCGGTGCATCGGTGGCTGGAGGAGGTTTCGCAAGAAGCCGAGAAGATTGGTACGACACGGCGGGGCATTGGTCCAGCCTATGCGGATAGGTATGCGCGTCGGGGGATTTCGGTGGGGGACTTGGAGAAGCCGGACTACCGAGAGCGGATACGGAGTTTGACTGCCTATCATCAGAAGCAGTTTCCGGGGGCGCCGCCGGTGGAGATACCGGAGAGTTTCTGGGAGGCCTTGGAAAGTTTGCGGCGGTTGCGTTGGGTCTCTACTTATGAGTGGCTGCGTCAGCATAGGCGTATTTTAGCGGAGGGGTCGCAAGGGACGCTGCTGGATGTGTTTGCGGGGAGTTATCCGTATGTAACTTCTTCGCACACGACGGTGGCGGGGGTATGTGCGGGGCTGCTGGTCTCGCCGCGTCAGATAGGGCAGGTCTGGGGGGTGATTAAGGCCTATGCCACGCGGGTAGGAGCGGGGCCTTTTCCGACGGAGATCACGGGGGAGCTGGCAACCTGGCTCCAAGAGCGGGGCGGCGAACGCGGCTCCACCACAGGTCGCTTACGCCGATGCGGTTGGCTGGACCTCCCCCTCCTCCAATATGCCATCCAAATCAACGGCGTTACAGCCCTCATCGTTACTAAGGGGGATGTCCTCGCCGGCCTTCCCACCATAAAAGTGCGCATTGGCGGTCCCGACCACAATCCCCTCTACGAAGAGCTCCCCGGCTGGTCCAGCCTTTCCGATCCCAACTACGAGGCCTTCCTCCGCTGGATTGAAGCGCGCACCGGCCTCCCCGTATGGGCCATTTCTACAGGCCCTCAGCGTGAGGATTGGCTCATCCGCCGAAAAGACCTGGTATCTGAAAGCCCCTAAAATACATTCCCCCTTACCCCCATGCTGGGTAAGCTGGAAAAAAAACGCCGCTACTGGACTAGCCCTTATGCCCTCTATGGCGAAAAAGTTCCCCCGCCCGGCCACTGGCGCCAACAGTTAGGCTTTCCGGAAGAAACTCCCCTCATCCTAGAGGTAGGCTGCGGTAAAGGCGACTTTTCCATAGCCCTGGCTAAGTTCCTGCCCGAGGTACTGGTCATTGGCATGGATCGGAAAGCAGACCGCTTATACGCCGCCGTACGTGCTGCTGAAACCCTGCACCTCCCCAATGTCTTTTTCTGGCAAGGGGATGCCTTGCTCTTAGAGGCCACCTTTGCGGCGGGAGAAGTTTCCGAAATATGGCTGGTCCACCCCGACCCCTACCCCAAACCCCGCCAAGCTAAACATCGCCTGACCCACCCCCGCTTCCTCCGACTCTATCACCACATCCTCCAACCCCAAGGTCTTCTGCACCTGCGCACAGATGACGAACTCCTATGGCACTATTCCGAGGAGCAGCTCCTCCTCCAAGGCGCCCAAATCCACTGGAGCGGAAAAGTAACCCCACCCCATCTCCCTTCCCCCTGGCTCACCATAGAAACCGACTTCCAGCGTAAAAAAGGAGGACCTACCTACTACCTTCAGGCCTTCTGGCCCGCAAACCATAAACTTCCTTAGAACCAGTACCTCCTATCAGAGATTTCAGTGTAACTTTGTCGCATGGCACAGGTGTACAAAGGGACCCTCAAACAGCCGCGCACTTTCGGCGAAAGGGTCACGCAGGCTTTTGTAGACTTTGTTGAGGAAGTCAATGCCCGCTTCTCCGTGTATGGCAATCCCCCCGTCTATGATGTCAATCTCTTTCCTTGGGCAAAAAAATTGGAAGACAACTGGCAAACCATCCGTAAAGAACTGGATGCTATTTTGGCTTACAAGGATGAGCTGCCGGCCTTTCATGAGATTACGCCAGAAGTCACTACCATTACGCAGGATAAGCAGTGGAAGACTTTCATGTTTTGTGGGTATGGGCGTTGGAGCGAGGCTAACTGTCGCCAATGTCCTGAAACTGCGCGCCTGCTGCGAGAAATCCCGGGGATAAAGACCGCATTCTTCTCTATTTTAGAGCCCGGGAAGTACATTCCCCCGCACCGGGGACCGTATAATGGGGTATTGCGCCTGCATCTGGGCCTAATTGTCCCCAAGGAGCGCGAAAAGTGCTGGATTCGCGTCCACGACCAAAAACTCCACTGGGAAGAAGGCAAAGTCATCATCTTTGATGACTGCTTTGACCATGAAGTCCATAACAATACCAACGAGACCCGTGTAGTTTTATTTGTGGACTTTGTACGCCCTACCTATTTTCCTGCGAATTTTCTCAACTGGCTGGTGCTGAACATCGCCTATTTTAGCTCTTACATTACCGAAGCCGAACAGAACCAGCGGGCCTGGGAAAAGCAATTCTACGAGAAGAAGAAGGCCTAAGGGCGTAGGTAGAAGGGGTTTACTCCTCTCTGAGGAAGGGGAGGGGTGTTTCTGGTGGGCTTCT